>JAEEGK010019382.1_pt1 | contig 14598 bp, 8 predicted proteins | sample 8958771 | NCBI WGS metagenome assembly JAEEGK01 (sample SAMN16246547, study PRJNA631951) | gut metagenome | biome: gut microbiome; feature: rumen; material: SC-attached | host: Bos | place: Iran: Karaj | collected 2018-10
TATAATTATTTTAATAAAAAAAAATTTTGTTATAGAAAAAAACATTTAAAAAAATTTATTATAAATAATTATAATTAACAACAATTTTTTATTATAATAATAATAATTAATTTAATTTTAATCAACAAAAATTATTTATTTAATTCTTCCATTTCTTTTTCATATCTTTTTTTATCTTCAATAGCTTTATCTTGATAGATTTTTTTTTGTTCAGGAGGCAATTTTTGAAATTCTTTTGAACATTGAGCCATAATTTCAGGTTTAGTCATATTAGGATTTTCTTTTTTTAATTCTTTAGTTCTTTCATTAGTATAAATAAAAACAGCAGACAAAGGTTTTTTTGGTGCTTTTTTTCCTGTAGGTTTTTTTACTTTATGTTTTTCTTTTTCTTCTTTTTCTTTTTCAATAAAAGGCTTTTTTTCTTCTTCTGATAATTTTTGCCATTCTGCATAAGCCATTTCAAATAACTCTGTTTCATTTGCATTTGGCTGTTTAGATAATAAAAATTCTTTACGAGATTCTAAATAAAAATCAACAGCTGCTTTTGTTTTTTCCATATTTAAAATATAAATTTATATTTAAAATATTATTATTGTTTTTTTTATTTAATATTATAAATTTTTCTTTTATTTTTAATGAATGAAAATACAGAAAAAATATTCGAAGAAGAAGAAAAATTATTAAATAATAATATAAAAATAATCGAAAATAATAATAATATTAATAACAAAAATTATAAAAAATTTACTTCTTTTGATATAGATGAAAAATCTCTTCCAAAAAACACAACAATAATAAAAAAATTAAAATTAATTTATTTTCAGCCTTTGCGTCCAGGTTCACTTCGAGCAAGTATATTTGGATTAGTTTGTGTCACATTAGGAACTGGAATGTTACCTTTACCATATTTTTTTAAATCAAATGGAATTCTTTTAACATTAATAATATTTTTAATTTGTGCCTTTTCAACATTATGGACATTAAAAATATTAATAAATTTAGCTTATGAAAATAAATGTTATTCTTATAATGAATTAATTGGGATTTATTTTAATAAAAATAATTTTATGGTTAATTATTCAATTGTTGTTTTATTAATTAATTCTTTAGGTTCAATAATAATTTGGAATGTTTTAATATCGAAATTTATTGAAAATATATTTTTATATTATAATATTAATAATAAAGAAATTTTAATTGTTTATACAAATCTTATTATTTTAATTTTTATTCAAATTCCTTTAGCAACATTTAAAACTGTGAGTGAATTTTATATTATTTCAACAATAGGAATAATACAAATTATTTACGTTGTGTTTGTTTTAATAATTGAATTTCCAAAATATTTTAAAAATTATTATAAATTCAATAAAAATAAAATTTTTTTATTCAATTTTAATGACAAACTTATTGAAATGCCAAATGTTTTTTTTATTGCTTTTGGTAATCATTCAACGATTTTAAGTGTGATTTATGAAATTAAAAATAAGAATTTAAATAGAGTTATTAAAGCAGGAACAGGAACATTTTATTTTGAATTAATAATTTATTTATTAATAATGTTTTTATCTTTTTTTTCAACTTTTTATCAAACGAATGAAATTTTTTTAGAAAGACCAAAATTAACATATTTAATGATGTTTGGGCAATTTAATATGATGATATTAATGATATGTAATATTTCATTATATTATTATATGTTAATTCCTTTGTTAGAACTATTTTTTAATAATAATAAACCTTTTGAAAGATTTAAAAATTTTTATATAAGCGCAATTATTTTAACGATTTTAACGTTTATTTCATTTTATATTAAAAAAATTATAAATATTTTTTCTTTTATTGGAAGTTCTGCTCAAGTTAGTTTGATATTTATTTTGCCTATTAGTTTGTATTTAAAAGCTTATGGAAAAAAAATTAGTAAAATTAAAAAATTTATTTATATTTTAATTGAAGGAATTTTTAGTTTTTTAGGAATTGTTTGTTTTTTGTATTTATTAATATATAAAATATAATTTTATTTCTTAATATTTCTAATTTATTTAAATTATAATAATAATATTATTATTGTATATTATTATATTATATTATTATTATTATTATATAAATGCTTAGTAAAGTTTTATGTTCTAATAATATAATAAAAAATAATTCTATAAACATTATAAATTCATTTTTAAATAGTTATAATATAATTAAAAATTTTTATAGTAAAAATAATAATAATAATAATAATAATAATATAATTGGAATTGATTTAGGAACAACAAATTCATGTGTAGCTATTATGGAAGGAAATTCCCCAAAAATAATAGAAAATTCCGAAGGAATGAGAACAACTCCAAGTATAGTAGCTTTTAATTCAAACAACAACAATAATAATAAACTTGTTGGAATTCTCGCAAAAAGACAATTATTAACAAATCCTTTAAATACCTTTTATGCAACTAAACGTTTAATCGGTCGTAAATTTAATGACCCAGAAACACAAAAAAACATAAAAAATCTTTCTTACAAAGTAATAAAAAACCCTAATAACGACGATGCTTGGTTAAGCACAAGTTCTAATCAACATTACAGTCCAAGTCAAATAGGTGGATTTATTTTAGAAAAAATGAAAGATTCCGCAGAAAAATATTTAAACAAAAAAATAACAGACGCTGTTATTACAGTTCCAGCTTATTTCAACGACAGTCAAAGACAATCAACAAAAGACGCAGGAAAAATCGCCGGTTTAAACGTAGTTCGAATAATAAATGAACCAACAGCGGCTGCATTAGCTTATGGTTTACATAAGAATAATAATAATAAAAAAATCGCAGTATATGATTTAGGTGGTGGAACATTTGATATATCAATTTTAGAACTTTCAAAAGGAATATTCGAAGTTAAAGCAACAAATGGTGACACAAATTTAGGCGGAGAAGATTTTGATAATTTATTATTAAAATATATTCTTAATAAATTTAAAGAAAAACATCCTAATATTAATATTTTAAATGATAAAATCGCTTTACAACGTATAAAAGACGCTTGTGAAAAAGCAAAAATCGAATTAAGTTCAAGTTCATTAACGAACATTAATCTTCCTTTTATTTCACATACATTAACTTCGCCTATTCATTTTAATTTAAATTTATCTCGAACGCAATATGAATCGATGATGTTGCCTTTAATAAAAAAGACATTGAAACCATGTGAGAAATGTCTAAAAGATTCTGGCTACAAAAAAAGTGATATATCTCATATAATTTTAGTGGGTGGTATGACACGTATGCCTTTAATTCAAACCACATTAAAAAACTTTTTCGGTAGAATTCCTAATCATTCAGTCAACCCCGATGAAGCTGTTGCTTTAGGCGCAGCTATTCAAGGAGGAATTTTAAGGGGTAAAATAAAAGATATGTTATTATTAGATGTTACTCCATTGAGTTTGGGAATAGAAACAATAGGTGGAATATTTTCGAGAATTATTAATAGAAATAGTACGATTCCTATAAAAAAAACACAAGTTTTTAGTACGGCTGTTGATAATCAAAATAGTGTTATTGTTAAGGTTTATCAAGGTGAGAGAGAAATGGTGAGTGATAATAAATTTTTGGGGCAGTTTGATTTGAATGATATTCCTCCTGCGCCGAAAGGAATTCCGCAAATTGAGGTTAGTTTTGATATTGATGCGAATGGAATTGTTAATGTTAGTGCGAGGGAAAAAAATAGTGGAAAAAATGTGGGTATTACTATTCATTCTAATTCGGGATTGACTGATGAGGATATTAAAAATATGATTGAAATTGCGAAGAAAATGAAGGAAAATGATTTAAAAAAGAAAAAATTTGTTGAATTAAAAAATGAATGTGATGGAATTGTATATTTTATTAGAAAAAAAATTGATGACAAAAAAATAAAAAATGTGGATGAAATTGAAAAAATTATTAATGAATTTAATAAAATTTCTGAAGAAAATGATTTTAATATCGATAAAATAAATAACATTCTAAATAAATTAAAATTATCAATGAATAAAATCCTAAAAATTTAAAAAAAAAAATATAAAATAAAAAAAATTAAAAAAATAATAAAAAAAAATAATTATTATTATTATTTAAATAAATATTATTGATTAATACTATCAGTTGTATATTCTTCATTAACATTTTCAGTTGTATTTTGAAAACTTAATCTTGGAATATCTTCACAAGCATAAATACTTTTATTTTGATATCGTGCAGGTTCTCTTCTAGAATACATAACATGTTCCAAAATTTCAACTAATTCATTCAACAATTGATCTAAAATAACTTTACTTAAAAAACATTTAATTTGTGTTTCTTCATTTTCATATTCCATTTGTTCACTATCTAATTCCTGTTTAATACTATCAAAAAACTTTTTATCTCTGTCATTTGTTAATTGTTCTGTATCGTAATTTTCGTAATTTTCAGTGATTTTTCCCATTTTGAAATTGGTTAAATATTTTAATTTTTGTGAGATTTTTTTTTTCATGTTATTTTTATTTTCAAATTTTAAATTATTTTCTCTATTTCTAATGCTCCATTTCAAAGGCTCTCCAACTGTTCCATAAAGTCTTTCATCTTCTAATAATTCATTAGCACAATCAACAATAGCTTCATTTAAAATTTCATCTTCATTTACAATATTTTTATTATTATCTCGCAATTTCATATCGATTTTATGAAAATTCGTTAGAATTTCATTTTTATTAAAAAAATCTCTGAATTTTATTTTATCTTCATTTTCAAAAACTGGTTTGCAACTTTCAATGTATTTTTCTTCTTTCATTGCGATTCCATTCAAAAGATCAATTTCGTTTAATTTGTAAGGTTGTTGTAAATTGTTGATGATTTCTTGATAATTTTTGTCTATGTTTTTTGATATTTTGTGAATTAAATGAGGAGCGATTTTTTCATTGTAACTATTTAAATCTTTTTCTTTTGTTATTTCTTTTATGTTTCGCATGAAATATGAATTTGAATAATTTGGAATGTCGCTTAAATTACTGTATAAACTTACATTGCTAATGATTGAATTTGATGTTTCGTTGTTGTTATTATTGTTGTTGATGTTTGTGCTATTGTTAACTTCGATTTTTTCGGTTGATGAATAAATTTTATTTGGTAATAAGAAATTTTTATTTTTAATTTCGTCGTTGATGATTTTGGTTAAAATTTCTTCGGTTAAATCGAAATTTATTTTTTGTTTTTGTTGTTCGGTTAATTTTGGAATTGGTTTTATTTTTTCTTCTTTTTCTTCTTTTTTTTCTTTTATTTCGTTATTTATTTTATTATTATTATTATTATTAATTTCATAATCTTCGCCATAGCGATTGTTTCTTCGACTTGAATCTTTAAAAGAATTTGATAATTCAAAAGGTTTTTTTTTATCTTTAATATTATTATTTTCAATAATTTCTTCTTTAATTTCTTCTTTAATTTCTTCTTCATTTTTATTATCATTTTTATTTTTATTATCATCAATAATATTAATATTATCATCTTGAATATTTCTTGATTTTTTATCATTTTCATAATTATTATTATTAATTTCATTTAAAATATTTTCATTTTGATCATCTTCTAAATCATCTAAATTTCCTTCTATAAAATCATCATATTCTTCTTCTTTATTTTTTGTATCATTTTTGATAATTTTTTTATTTTTTTCAGAATCGTTTGATTTTTCTTTTTGATTCACTGAAAATTCCCAATTAATTTCATTAGGATCTCTTTCAGCGCTAATGTCAATTTCTTTATCAGATTTATACGAAGAATGAATATCATTTTTATTATTTTCTTTATTATTATTTTTTTGATTTGGTGTTTTTTCATTTTTTTTCTGTAAAAATTCGAAATTTATTGGTAAATTATTTTTAATATTTTCATTAGAATCTTCTTCTTCTTCATAATTTTCATTTTGTTTCTGCTCTTCGATCATTTTATAAACTCGATGTAATCGATTATCATCTAAACTATTGTATAATTTACTACTATTGTTTAATAAACTATCGTTTTCGCTGCTTAAATTTTCGTAAATGTAAGTTCGATTTTTTGGAGTCAAATCATTAAAACTATTTTCAATGCTAATTTGAATGTCATCTTTACTGTTATTATTATTATTATTATTAATGTTTTTATTCTTTGATTCTTCTGTTTTTAAAGGATTGTTATAAGCGAATTCAAATATTTTTTGAAGAACTAAAGCGCGAATTGGATTTTCGAATGTGTTTATTAAATTGTTTATTTTTATGAATTTTTCTTCGTTTTTTTCTTCGAATGAATTATTTTCTTTGTTGTTAATAAAATTTAAAAGTTTTTTTAAAAAATTGAATTGATAAATGTTTTTTAATATTTGATTACAAATTTGAACTTTTTGATTAAATTGACATGCTAATTTTATTTGATCAAAAGCTCGTTTTAAAAATGGATGAGTCATTTGTTTTAATATTAAATAATAATAGAAAAATTGTTCGTTCATTTTTAATAAATCGAAAGATTTTGATTTGCATAAATAAATAATTTGCTCAAAACCAATTTGATATCGATAACGTAAATTTCCGTAATTAATAATATTATCTAAACAATTTCTTCTATTTATTATTTTTAAATAATCAGATAAACCATTGAAAATTTGATTGTAATTATCTAATTTTTCTTCTGAAAATGAATATGATTTTTCTTTTGAGGATGAATTTTTGTTTTTGTTTGATTCTGGGAAATTTTCTATTGATTCTATTTTATTTTTATTATTAATTTTTGTGTTTTCATTATTATTTAAATTATTATTATTTAAATTATTTTCATTATTTAAATTATTTTCATTATTTAAATTATTTTCATTATTATTATTATTTTTATTATCATTAATGAAATTATTTTTAATAACATTTTTATTTTTATCTTTTTTTATATTTTCATATTCGGTTTTTTTTGGTTTTTCTTTTGATTTATTTATTAAATTATTATTATTTTTTTTATTATTTGATTTAATATTTTTTTCTTTATTATTTTTATTTTTATTATCAATAAAATTATTAACAATTGGTTTATTATTAATAATATTTTTATCTTTTTTTTCATTATTTTTATTATTTTCATTATTAATATTTTTAACATTAACATTAACATTTTTTCCATCGATTTTAACATCATTTCCTTTAATATCAATATTAATTTTATTAACAACATTTTTATTTTCATTCTCAATTTCATTTTCATTTTCATTTTCATTATTATTAATTTTATTAATATCATCATCAATATTACCAAAAATTTTATATGCTTTATTAATACTTTTTTCAACTTCAGTTTTTAAATTTCCATAATCAGAATCATCTTTATTCAAACTATAATTTTTTTTACTGAATTTCATAAGATTTTCAATTGCTTTTGGTGTTAATTCTGTATTACCTTCTTTTAAATTAAATTCTTGACTATTTAATAAATTATAATAATCATCTTCATTTAAATTTTCATTTTTTTGTGGACTCGTTGAAATAATTTTCTGAGATTGAATAATATTTTCAAAAAAATCGTTTGGATCAATAATTGTGCTTGAATCTTTAATAGAACTATTCAAAGAATTTTTACGTCCGATGTAATAATCATTTTTAGAAAATATTTTTTTGTTTTTATGATTATTATTTTTAAGTTTATTATTATTAACAATGAAATTGAAATTTTTATTAATATTATCTTGTAATTTTTTTAAACTAAAATATTTTTTAATGTTGTTTGTTTTTTTTTCATTAATTTCTTTTTCGTTTTTTTCTTTTTCTTTTTTATTGTGTTTTTTCATGAAATTTTTTATTTCTTTTTTATCGCGATTATTTTTAGTTTCTTTATTATTATTATTATTATTATTAATATTTTTATTTGAATTTGTTAATTTATTATTGCTATTGAAATTATTATTAAAATTGTTAATATTATTAACAAATTGAAAAGTATCAACGCTTGGTTTTAATTTAATTTTTCTATTTTCAAAACTTTTTGATTTACTAATTTTATTTAAATTTTTTTTTTTTAATTTTTTACTTTTATTATTATTTTCATTATTATTATTATTTTCATTTTCATCATTTTCATCATCTAAATTTTCAATATCAATTTCAATTTTATTATTTTTCAACAACAACATTTTTTTTTCTAAATTATCATCAACATTATTTTTATTACTAAATTCCATAAAAATTTCTCTTTCTTTGTCTTTTATTAATTTTTCTTTGTTTTTATTATGTTTATCTTCTTCGTCATTTTTTGATTCTTCAGTTTTAATATTTTTTTGATTCATTTCGTAATTTTTTCTTTTAGTATAAGTGTCTCTTCCCATGCTTGTAGTATTATTATAATATTTGGGAAAATAACCACTACTATCAGCGTATTTACTATTATTAATAAAATCAGTGTTTATATAAAAATCTTTTTTTACTCTATTATTTGCACTTTTGGTTTTTTTATTGATTTTGTTATTATCATTTTTTACTTTTTCTTCTTGTTCTTCTTTTATTATTTTAAATTCTTTTGTTTTTGGATTTTTTTCGGTTGTTTTTTCGTTTTTTGCTTTGACAAAATTTCTAGAATCATTAAATTTTTTTGATTTCGTTGTTAATCCGCCATCGCTAATGTAATTTCCATCGAAATTGATGTCTTTTGGTGTCAATGGCCTTTCTTTTTTTTTGTTTATTTTGTATAAAACAATTGGATTTTCTCTATTATTTTCATTGTTTAAATTGTCGTAAATGTTAAATTTGTTGCTCATTCGCATAAAATTGTTATTTTCATCGTCATTTAATGATTTTGTTGTTGGAATTGAAGGATTGCTATTGAAAATTAATGAATTTTTTTGTAATGAAAAAGGATGTGAATTGCGATTTGTAAAAGATTTTTTTTTATCCATTTTGTTTTTTATATTTATTTTTTTATTTTATTTAATTTAAAATTTAATTTTTTATTTTTTAATTTTTTTTTAATTTTTTTTTATGGAAAGTATTGATTCTCAAATTACGCAAATTAATAAAAATTTAAATGATAAAAATTTTACGAGCGCGTTTGTTACGAATAATAGCCTTTCGAATTTGAGTTTAAATAATAATAATAATAATAATGATAATAATAATAATTATGTTAATTTAAATACTATTTCGATGAATGAATCTAAAAATAATGAAAATAATAATAATAATAATAATGAAAATAATAATGAAAATAATAATGAAAATAATAATAAAAATAATAATAACACTAATAATAATGATAATAATAATAACACTAATAATAATGATAATAATAATAATATTAAAAATTATAATAATATTAATAATGATAATATCGTTAATAGTAATAATATTAATAATAATAATGATAATATCGTTAATAATAATAATATTAATATTAACATTAATAATAATGATGATAATAATATTAAAATTAATAATAGTAATATTAATAATATTAATAATATTAATCCTTATATAACATATATAAATAACAAATTAAATAATTTCTCTAAAAACGAAGAAATCGAACAAAACAAAGAAAATTTATCATACATTTCATATCTCGAAAACAAATTAAAAAAACAAAAATTTTTATTCGACGAACTTCAAAATTTATTCTATTTATGTTACGATAAATTAATAAAATCCACAGAAATAAACAAAAATTTAACCAATGAAATTTCATATTTAAAAAAAGAAATAAAAAATTTAAAAAAAACAAACGAAAAACAAAAATTTATAAACGAAAATAATATAAAAGGAAAAGAAATAGAAAATGACATTTCAACAATAAATTACATTCAACAAACACTGAAAAACATTCAAAAATTAGAACCAAAAACACTTTCAAATAAAAACAACAATTTAAACACAAAAAACATTCCAAAACCAAAAAAAACATTAATCAAAAATTTAAACAAAGAAATTTCCATTTTTCTCCAAAAAAACACATTAAAAAATTCCCAATACGAAAACGACTTAAACACATTAAAATCTCAATTAAACATAATTTAATTATAAATATTAAATAAAATAAATTAATAAAAAAAAATTAATATCATTAAATAATAAATGCGAAAAAATTCTTCCTTCTCGTTTTATTCAGTGAAAAGCGACGAAGGCACAGACAAAGACAACCCAATTTCAAAGCAATACAAAAACATTTACGTTGAAATCGAAGACAACGACGGTGAAGTGAAAGACATGAATGAATCAGACAGAAACAATGAATTTTTTACCTACATTAACATAACAAAAAACATTCTCGGCGGAGGTCCAATTAGTTTACCATTCGTTTTTAAAACATTAGGAATTTTTCCAGCAATTTTCGTTATTTATACTTTAGCTTTACTTAATCAATTTTCAACTATTTGTTTATTGAAATGTAAAGATATGACTAAAAGATATGGCTATTCAATCTACGCGAAAATTACTTTAGGAAATAAAGGAACTTTGTTATTAAAATTGTGTTTAATTTTATCTACTTTTGGAAGTTGTTGTTATTATTTTAAAATATTCGGCGAACTTTTATATTCGTTGTTGAATATTTTTATAAAAAATGTTAATGAATTTTGGTTTCTTCAACCGAAAATTTTAATCATTGGATTTTGGTTTTGCATTTCGCCATTGGCGTTTAAAAAAAACATCAGCGAACTTACAATAACAAATTTCATTGGAGTTTTTTCAATAATAATTCTAATGATAAGTTTAGTTTCGTTGTTTTTATATAAAAAATACATTGAACATTCATTACAAACTTTAAATGAAATAGACATTTTTTACAATAAAGATTTGAATTTATTTCAACAAATTGTTGGATTTTCAGGTTTAATTGATACTTTTGTTTATCAACATAATTTTTTTCCTTTGTATCTTACATTAAAAAACCGAAATTCCCACAAAATGAAAAAATTAGGATTGTTTAGTGTTTTAACCGTTTGCGCTGTTGATATTTTCACAGGAATAATCGGCTATTTCATGTACGGAAAAAAAATCGACAATGTGATTATTGATATTCTTAAAAACGAATTGATAAAATATGTTAATCAAAAACAATATTATTTAAGTGCTTTATTATTCTTATTAATATTATCTTTTTTAATAAGTGCGTTATTAACAATTCCTTCGGTGTTTTTTAGCACGAAATTAAATTTTATTAATTTAGTTTTAGGTTTGCATAGATTGTTTACTGATCAATATCATCAGGTAAAATCAAATTCGAAAATCGAAGATGATAAAGAATTAGCAGAAGAATTAAATGATGTTAGTAATAAAAATAATAATTTCGATGATGATGATGAAGATGAATACAGTGGAATTAAAATACAACATAAAAAATTAGGTCGAGTCAATCCAAGAAAATTTAGTTTTTCAGAAAAACAAGAAGAAAAAAATCCTTTTATTGTTTTTATATTAACTTTAATGTTTTATTGCTTAACGTTGTATGTAACTTTACAAGTTGATAAACTTATTAATATTTCTATTGCAATCGGAGCGACTGTGAGTAATGCGATTACGTTAATTTTTCCGCCTTTGTTTTATATTATGTTAAGTAAACATCATTTTGGACAAAAATTAATTTTGCCTTGGATGGTTGTTTTAATTGGATTTTCATTGATGGGTGTGTATATTTATAATTATTTCTTCCTTAATAAATAATTTATTTAAAAATTTATATTATTATTATTATAAAAATAATGATTTAAATTATTTTTTAATTAAAAATAAAAAAATTAAATAAATAATATTTAAATCATTGGACAAATTAATTGAGCGAATTCATCATATGAAATTATTCCATCTTTTTTTTTATCTAAATATTCAAATAAAATATCAACGTTATTTAAATTTTTTCTTAAGCCATTTTCACATAAAAATTCAATAATATCTTCTAAATAAATTCCTTGTTTGTATTCTTTTCTCAACATATTATAAATTTCTAATAAATTTTCACTTTCTCTATTTAACATATTTCTAAAATATTCTATTGAATTCAAAGCATTAATCAAACATTTAAAAAATTCGCTTATTTTTTCTTTACTTTCTAATGAAAATCCAACAAAAAATGAATTATCATTTCTTTCATTTAATATTCTTTTATATTCATTAGTTCGAGGCAAAATCATTTCAACAAATTCATTAAAATCTAAACGACTATCGAAATTTTTATCAAATCGTTTGAAAATAAATTTTGTATCGTCCAATGTTATTTTACAATTAAGTTCGTTTAAAACTTTCATTAAATCCGAACGAGAAATTGAATATAAATTAGAATAATCAAAGAATTTAAATAAATTCTTTAATGTTACATCTGTGCATAAACTAAGTTTTATTTTCTTTGATTCGATTAAATTTTCTTGTCGAATTATTTCGGATAAAAGATTAAAAAGAATTAATTTTTTTGATTTATATCGACAATTGCAATTGCAACTATTATTATTATTATTATTATGACAACAATTTATTTTTGGAAAATAATTAATATTATTTTCACATTTATTAATACATTTAATCATTTTATTAAAATGATAAGTTTGATTATATTCAACTGGTTGATAATATTTATTATTATTACAAATATTATCATTAATATTTGAATTAGTATTATTATTATAAAATGATTGTTGAGTGTTATTTAAAGAATTAATATAATTATTATTATTATTAAAAGTAACATAATTTTTTAAAGAATTATTATTATTATTTTCATATGAATAGTTTGTTTTATTATAAGATAAAAAATTATTTTCTTTATTAATATTTCTTATTGGTTTATAATTAATTCCTTTATCTAATAAAACTCCTGTTTTATAATCAAAAGAAGTTGAAGTAATAGGAAAAGATTTTTTGTATATTAAATTATTATTAATCTTATTATTTTTTAAATTATTATTATTAATATTATTAAAATTTTTAATAACATTATTTTCTGTATTATAATTGAAATTATATTTATTAAAATCTTCTAATTCAAAATTTCCTGTTTTTTTATTACTAATTAAATTAAAAGGGTAATTTAATCTATAAGGAAAAAATATTTCTCTAAATTCTTCATAAGAAATTTTTTTATCATTATTATTATCAATTCTATAAATTATATTTTGAGCATCTTCAATTCCAATCACAACTCCAAATTTTTCTAAAAAATTTTTAATATCTTTATCGCAAATGTATTTATTTTCATTATTATTAAAATTATTATTAAAATTATTATTATTATTATTATTATTTAAATTATTATTATTATTTAAATTATTATTATCATTTAATTCATTTAAAACACATAAAAACATTTCATAAATAGTAAAATTTTCTTTTAATTTAATTTCATTTAAAAATTCAAATAATTCATTAATTAATTCCATTTCTTTTTGAATAATATTAATTAAAAAATTTTCGCTTTCATTAACATTTAAATTCTCATCAAAAACAAATTTTGAATTATTAATTTTTTCATTTAAAAACGAATTTTTTTTTGGTGTTAAAATAAAAATAAATTCATTAAAATTAATATTAAAATCACTATCTTTATCAAAATGATGAATAAATTTTCTTAAAAATAAATCATTATAATTAATATTTTTTTTATCAAAATAAAATTTTAAATCAGACATTGAAATAAAATTTTTATGTTCTTTATCAATAAGATAAAATAAATTTAAAGGATTAAAATTTTTTAAAGAACAAATTTCATTTCTAATTGATTCAATTTCTTTTTCATAATTATTAATTGTTTGAAAATATTTTATTAAAAAAGTTGAACAAATATTTTTAATATTTTTTTGAGACATTTTTAATGTTTTTTTTATTAATAATAAATTAATATTTTTCTTTATTTAAATGGAATTTAATAATAATTCAAATAAAAAAATTATTATTAATATTACAAAGAAATTTATTAATAATTTCGAAGATTTTATTGAATATTTAAAAAAAAATTACGAAAATGAAATTTTTAATAATTTTATTATTGAAAAAATTTCAATTGTTAAAAATTATTTAACAACGAATGAATTTGAAAAAATTTTATTAAATTTTCCAATAAATAAACATTTAAATAATATTATTAAAATTAATTTAACAGCAAATAATTTAAATTTAATTCCAAAAAACATTTCAAATTTAATTAATTTAAATCATTTGATTTTAAATAATAATAAAATCACAGAAATTAATTTTTTATCTGAATTAAAAAATTTAGAAATTTTAGAATTAAAAGGAAATCAATTAATTTCAATAAAAGGAATTTTTAATGAAAATAATAAAATTAAAAAATTAACAATTTCATGTAATTTAATAAAATCAATAAATGAAAATGAATTAAAAAAAAATAAATTTTTAGAAGAATTTGGTTTATTTGGAAATTTTTTAGGAGATGAAAAAAATATTGAAAATAATAAAAAAATTTTAATAGAATTATGTGAAAATATTAATAAAAATTTTTGTAATTTAAAACATATTTATTTAGGAGGAAATTATTTTAGTTCAATTGATAATTTAAATGATATTATTAAAAAAATTTTAACTAATTTAAAAACAATCGATGGAAAAAATTTATAATTAAATTAAAAAAATTTATTTTAAAA
>JAEEGK010019384.1_pt1 | contig 14597 bp, 14 predicted proteins | sample 8958771 | NCBI WGS metagenome assembly JAEEGK01 (sample SAMN16246547, study PRJNA631951) | gut metagenome | biome: gut microbiome; feature: rumen; material: SC-attached | host: Bos | place: Iran: Karaj | collected 2018-10
TCTCGATAGCCTCATCGAGGCTCAAGGGCGGAAGTATCGAAGGAATTCGCTTTGCAAGCATAGTTTTTCCCGAACCCGGAGGGCCTATCATTATTATGTTGTGACCGCCAGCGGCAGCAATTTCAAGGGCTCGTTTCACATTTTCCTGTCCTTTCACATCGGCAAAGTCAAGGTCATTTTCCGAAAACGATTTCTGGAATTCAGCTTCAAGGTCAACTTTTACCTGCTCCAATTCGCGACTACCATTAAGGAAATCAACGATTTCGGTAATATTATGTACGCCATACACCTTTATTCCATCAACAACGGCAGCCTCCAAAGTATTTTCTACGGGAAGAATAATTCCCTCAAAACCTGCTTCTTTTGCATTTATGGCAATTGGTAATGCTCCTTTTATCGGCTTTACACTGCCATCGAGCGATAGTTCACCCATTATCATGTACTTGTCAAGCAAATCGGCAGACATCTGTTCCGATGCAGCAAGTACACCAATAGCCATCGGCAGATCGTAGGCCGCACCTTCCTTGCGCATGTCGGCAGGTGCCATATTTATGACAATTCGTCTGCCCGGCCACCTATACCCATTGTTATTCATGGCACTTATCATGCGTTGCTGACTTTCCTTAATGGCATTGTCTGGCAATCCAACGAGGTAAAACTTTGCCCCATTGGAAACGTTGACTTCAATGGTTATGGTCTGCGCATTTATGCCGTCGACGGCACTGCCGAAAGTCTTTACCAGCATACTATTTCTCCTTGATTATGAACGAATAAACAGGAAAATGGTCGCTATAGCCAGACTGGTATGTTGTGCCGACGTATGTACGCAAAGGATAGCCCTTGTAGCGACCTTCCTTTTGCGTTAGGAAAGCCTTGTTGAACACATGGCTGGCATAATGCACGTATGTTGACTTGTCGCTACTTACGAATGCCGGGGAGAAAATCATCTGGTCGAAAAGGTTCCATCTGTCGCCGTATGCCAGCGAGCCAATTCCTTTGCGGTATAGCTCCTCCATCGGGTCGTAAAGTTTACCGTCCTTAACTTCGTCCTTCTTGGCGACAGTCTTGCAATACTTCTTCAAACTCTCGTTGATTGGGTCGTCGTTGAGGTCGCCCATGGCGATTATCTTGGCGTTGGGATTGATTGCCATTATTGAATCGAAGATTTGACGTGTTGTGGTTGCAGCCTCGGCACGACGTGGTAAACTGCGCTTTTCACCGCCAAGTCGCGACGGCCAGTGAAGCACAACGAAATGCATTTCCTCGCCATCATAAATTCCAGACACTACAATCTGGTCGCGGGTAACAAAACCTTCCTGCTCCGAAACAACACGGTGCATACGCACATTGGTAACCTTGAAGAAATCCTCCCTGTATAACAATGCGCAGTCAACGCCACGACGGTCAGGACCGTCGATATGCACAACCTTGTAGTGGTATGGCTTCATAGCCTCACAGTTTACAAGGTCGTTTAGCGGAGTAATGTTCTCGACCTCGCTCACGCCAACAATCATCGGGGCTGTACCCGTAACATCGGCACCAAGTTGCACAATCACACCGCCCATACGGTCGATTTTAGAGAAATACTTTTCTGTGTTCCAGTTTTTGGGTCCTTCGGGCGTAAATTCCACATCGTTGGGTCCCGGAAGCGTATCGAACAGGTTCTCGAGGTTGTAGAATGCTATTGTTCCGATTTTGTACTCCTTTTTCTCCTGCGCGTTAAGGCATAGAGCAAAGGCAATCAGAAATGCGAGCGGCAGAAATATCTTATGCATAATTGTTTTTGTTTTGTCGTAATCGAGTGCAAATATAATGAATTCACCAACTCAATGCACAATAAGCAACAGAAAAATATTTATCTTTGCCCCAAACAGCACAAACAATGAAACGCATCCTTTTCGTATGCCACGGCAACATCTGCCGCAGTCCTATGGCCGAATTTGTAATGAAGAAAATGGTTGCAGACGCAGGAATCGCCGAGCAGTTCGAGATTGCTTCGGCAGCAACATCAACCGAGGAAATCGGCAATCCAGTATATCCGCCAGCACGTCGCAAACTGGCAGAACACGGAATCTCATGCGACGGCAAGACTGCACGACAGATTACTCACCGCGACTACGAACACTACGACTACATTGTGGCAATGGATGTAAACAACCTGCGCAACTTGCAACGAGTTATAGGAGAGGACAAGCAACACAAGATTTCACTATTACTGGACTATACCGACCACCCACGCGATGTAGCCGACCCGTGGTATACCGGCAATTTCGAAGCAACATGGCAAGATGTGAATGACGGATGCAGAAGGTTGCTGGAAAAATTAGGCAAATATGTGACTAGTACCACAATATGCTGAAATTCAGCATAACAATGAAATAAATCTTACTTAAAATTATACCCCACTCCGATATAATAAATATTTGCAGGATTCTTCACCTGCACCTCGTTGTCGGCACGAAGGTAAAAGTCGAGCGAATTGTTCTTGTTGAGCCTATATGTTACTCCGACGACGGTACGCATCTCGTCAATGAAACGGGCATCTTTCTTGTACAGACGGATGAACATTTCGGTTGAGGCATACAGCTTCAGCGGCTTGCTGAAGAAACTGTATGTTATCTCGAACCTACTTCGTATATATGTTTTAGGGTTGTACTTGTGATATGCATGCGATTCGTCGTATAACGAAGCCTGATACTTCGCCCTCAGCGACAACTTGAAACTTCTTATTTTCTCTGAATAGGTCAGTCCGCCACTCACTCGGTAGCGATTTTCCATGTAGGTTTCCCTGTTTTTTAGGATATAGTCGCAATCGGCAGAAACCTTAAAGCGACTTTCCCAGAACGAGTAGCCTAGTCCAGCCGACACTTTCAGTCGGTTGAATTTTGTGAAATTGCCCCACGTCTTTACCTCGCCCTCGACCGAATAACCAAAGCCCTTGACAATCTTGCCGGAGTAGCCAGCACCAACGATTGCGCCAAAATCGGTCGTCTGCGCATACACCGAAATGTATGGCAGACAAACCAATATAACAAACAATAATATGATGCTAACTTTCTTCAAAAACTTTATTTCATGAAATCCTTATGCTTGACCATAGTGTCGATGCTGTTGATTTGGTCGCTGATGGGTGTATAGTAAATCTTAATATAAGCCACATCGCGCAGGAAATCTATGTGTCCCACTTCGATGCGCTGGATGTCGAGGCCTGTGCGCTCCTTGAGGTCGGCAATGAGTTCGTCCTCGCGACCATGCTTTACAAGTTCGATGCGCTCGTAGAGTACAATCTTGGTAGCCACATGCTTAATGGCCTTGTTGCCATCGAAAATAAGTATCACAAGTATAAACAGCACATTAACTGCAAGCAGATTGATATATCCGTGGCTCATTGCCAGACCGTTGATTACCGAAATGCCAATAATCACAAATAGATAGGTCATCTCGCGAATAGGCAAAGGCTCGGTACGGTAACGGATAAGACCGAAGATAGCGAACAAACCCATTGCGAAACCCATGGCAAGGTTCACATTGTTTAGCAGGTTCATCAAAAGGAACACCGTCGTACCAAACAGCATGAAGGTGAAATAGTAGTCCTTGCGCTTGCTCTTGCGGTAATACAAGAAATGCACTATAAGCCAGCAGATTATAATATTCACAAGGAATAAAACGAACATTGACAGCAAGCTGTCCTTGTTCCACAAAGGAATGCCAAGAATGTCGTTCGGTGAAGGTATTGCGGTCATCTCATCGGCAAACTCGCGGGCAATGTCGGGGTCGAAGTCCATATTGTCGGCAATGTCGGCTGGAGTTTCTTCTGCCACAATCTCTTCTTTGTTATTTTCGTCTGACAATATGTCAGCATTTTGAGCGAAACCTACAAAGGTTAACAGCAATGTGGCTGTCAACAGAAAAAATAATTTCTTCATATCAATTTTATATTACATAGTTTTTCAATATAGCGCATCTTACGGCGGAAACGGTTTGCCTTTGCGTCGGGGTTGGTCAGAAAAGTGCCGAGGCAATACTTGCTGATGCGTTTCTGCTTTATGCGAAGGTCGAGGAGTACATCGCGGAAATAAGATGGGCATAGTCCGTCCTGCTTAAGCTCGATGATGACAAGGTTCGGAATGCATGCCGACTTACCCGTTACACGATTTATCAAGTTGACATTCATGTCGATGGTTAGGCGCTCGGTCTTTTCGACATTTACAAGCGTTATGCGCGTAAACTTGTTTTCAAGGACTGGACTTAACGAATTCACATCGTAGTGCAGCAGTTCCGAAACAAAACTTCTATTTTCATCTCGGCTAAGCATATCATTGAAGTCGCTGGGATTCATCGGAATGCGTTTTTTCTTCGTGCGTCCCTTGTTGTTCTTGTTCTTGACTTCGCAAAATGCGATTCCGCTATCGACATAGATGCGAGCACGAAGTTTCTGCCTGTTGAGTTTGCGGTCGTGGTGCGCAATGTACATTTTCAGGTCGGGAGTGTCGTAGTAGAGCGTGTTGTAGTCGGCAATCCAGCGTCCCTCGTTGAACTGCACGAAATACCTGTCGTGTATTCTATCCAGAATTTCCATAAGTTGCTCGGTCGTTACGAGAAATTTCGTATCGACCCTGTTCATCAGCTTGACCTTTTCCATTTCGGCAAGGGTTATTGTGTCGAACAACTGCAACTTATCTTCAATCTCAGTCAACATCAGGATTATTGTTTATGATTATCCGCAATTTTCATATAAAGGAGATTCCGCACAAGCGAACTCACAAGGCTCGTACCTACGCCTGTTCGTTCAGCTTTGTGGAATGACACCAAACCGTCATTTCGGAAGGTATAATGAACCAGCGATACAGAATGGGGAGCTGTGTGAATTAACCTGTCCGAAATCTCCATCGTGTTCTTTATTATGTAGTAATTGCGAATAATCATTTTATTGTTTATCAAAAATGTACTCGAATTCCTTTACGGTTTCAAGTTTGCCGTTTGGAAAATAATTGTACTGCTTCTTCTTGCTTCCGTCGGGATAGTACTCGAACTTGCGTATGCGCACTGGCTTGTTGCGACTGTCGTACTCTACTTCCTTTATGCACTTGCCCACAGTGTTGTACTCGAATGTCACGCGCGACTTCTGCCCATAGTTGGCATACTCGGTTTCCTCAATCTTGAAGCCATTGGCATCGTATTTGGTCACATGGTCGAGAAAACGCGTCTTGGTGGCTTGGTTTTCGTTCCATTCCTTTATGGTAAGACCTTTGCGCTTTTCACGCTTTTCCTCGGGTGTCTGTGCGCAAACGACAAATGCCGACAAAAGCAGCACAACAAATATAGCGAGTTTTCTTTTCATATCCTATACATTTGAAATGATATTTATGGTATCGGCAATTTCATAAATCGTGCCAGCTTCTTCAACCTTTACACTGCGAGTTACAGTATCGGGAATTTCGTTCATATTCTCGGTAAAGGTGAAAATTGTATAGTCGCCAGGCGTGATTTTCTGAAAATAGAAATATCCGTCCATACCTACGCGCACATCGTCGAAATGATAAGGTTCTGAATCACGCTTTATGAACACACGCTGGTCATAAGCCCAACCTTCGCCACGATAGTTGCCGTTGTGGTAATATTTGGCGTAAACGCGACCTTTTATCATCGAAGTTCCGTATGCCTTGCCTTCGTGGATGTAGATTGTCGGTACAGTTGCGGTTGCACCTCTCTTGAGTTCTACTTCCTGCGAAACAGCGATTTTCTCACCATCGGGCTTGGTCGAATAGGCAAAAACGGTGTACTTGCCCGGATTCATATACTTGAAGCGGTAATGCCCCTTGTCGTCGGTTTCGACATCGTCGCCATAGAAGGTGTCGTCGCCATAGACAATGAAAACATCAACCTTTGCCGCCACGGTGGTGTCTGTTTCGAGGTTGTAGTTGTCGTCGGGGTGTAAAACGCGCATGACATCACCTTCGATGATGCCAGTGCCGCCCTCGCCTTCACCATTGTTGCACGAGTTAAGTGCAACAATGAGAAGAACCGAGAGTAATATTGAAAAAATTCTGTTCATATTTTAATTTATTGTGCGCTTAGAGAAGTACCCGAACCTGAAGTCGTTGCGGTTGCACCTACATAAATTCCATGCCAGTTGGCAGTACCGCTTATTGTCGGGTTGGTGTACATTGTGTATGTGCCTGAAGTTACATTCGGACTTGTGAATACATAGTTTGCACCTCCAGGAGGCCTGATACCTGAATTTGTCATAAAGCCGCTACCTGTGATGCTTGACGGGTGCTGGTAAATAAGTACGGCCGTTCCAGAGCTATTCTTGATGCAATATTTAGAACCTGCCGAGAATGTAGGTGACAGGTATTTTTGTCCGTTCTGATATGTAGGGCTGTCGAGAAGAGCCATACCACCACCTCCTCCCATGCCACTACTTGAAGCACGGTAAGCAATTATGGTAGAACCATTAATTATAAGATGGCCTTGCGTTCCACCCATTCCGTCACAGTTTGCATCGATAGCTTCTTCGGTTCCTGCAGCAATAACTATGCCACCATTGAAGTAGGTGTAAGCTCCGTTGCAGTCGATGCCATCGTTTCCGCGTGCGTATGCCCAAACATATCCGCCATTCATTTCGAAATGACTGGAGCAGTTTATTGCATCGTCGTATGAATTAGCCTCTACGAAGCCGCCATTGATATATATGCCGGCCTTGCTTTCGATGGCTTCGCCTGTCGGGTCGCCACTAGTCTGTGCGCAGTACGACGAAACATGTCCGCTGTTAATTACTATGTTACCTGCCGACTTAATGCCCTTTGGCAAGCCTTTCCAGTAGTCGGAAGATGAAGAACCTCCGCCACCAGGGAATCCTCCGCCACCGCCACTGCTACTGCTAGAAGCATTTACGGCTGCGCCAGAGGTCATAACATCAATATCAATAAGGTTATTGTCGGCATTGGCTGTACCAATTGTAAGAATTCCGTCGCAAGCAATGCCCTTACCGCCCTTGCCAGTGCTCGAGCAGTTGATTATACCTGCAAGTATTGTCAAATTGCCTTCGCTCTTGATACAGCATGGAGCATAGCCATCGGTACACGAAGTTCCCGAACCCGAAAGTGTTGCACCCGCACCAGCGGTTGTTATGGTGATATTGCCACCATTTATTGCCATATTGCCGACCGACGAAAGTCCCTTTGCTCCGCCCGAAGCAGTTGTAGCAGTGGCGTTTATTGTTCCGCCGTTGATTGTTAAGGTTCCGCTCGATTTTACAGCAACGCTGTTCGAAGCATCGGTACCGGAAACAAGTGTTGCACCTGAAATGTTGGCGGTAATTGTTCCGTCGTTCATTACAAATGCAACATCCGACTTGAAACCTTTTGCTGCCTTGCCCGACATGGTTAATGTGATGTCGCCACCGACAACATTTATTGTTCCGTCGCAGGAGAAGCCCTTGCTGTCCTGTCCGCTGCAGGTAACGGTGTATGTTCCGTTGTTTACATTCAATGTAACATCGGCCTTTACTGCCTTCGAGTCGGTGCCTGTTGCCTTCAATGTATAGTTGCCTCCGTTGAGGTTTACGACATTGTCGCACGAAATGCCCTTGCTGTCGGTACCACTGCAGGTAAGGTCGAGAGTTCCGCTGTATATCTCAACCGTAGCATCACTCTTGATGCAGGTTGCGCTGTAAGTGTCGGCAACATTGCTTGCATTTGTGTAAGAACCGCCGTTGCCAGCCACCGACAAAGTTATCGTACCGCCATTCATGCTGAACAGATTGTCGGTAGAAATTGCCCTTGCGCCATCGTTCGACGACGGACAGGTGATTGTAAGCTCACCATTGGTGACATACATTTCGGTAGCCTTTATGCCTGTGCAGTACGACGGGTCTCCAGCAGTAACCACTGCAGCTCCCGAAGCGGTAATGGTTGTATTTCCGCCAGCAACATAAACCATGGTCGATTTTACAGCCTTGGTTTGTGCACCCGATGCAGTAAGGTTGTGTGTTCCGCCCTGTATTGTCAAAGTATCGCACTTCAGACCTTTGCAGTCGGCATTGGCAACCGTCATATTGAGAGAACCGCCCATCAGCTTGATTGTACCTTGGTCGGCGTGTTCGACACTACCATATTCGGCCTCGATACCATCGCTACCAAAACCACTTACCGTGACATTTCCGCCATACAATCTGAAATTGTTGGCGTGGATACCGTCCTTTACTGCCGAAGTGACATTTATTGTGCCTGTATATATATTAATGTGTGCATCGCTGTTGATGCCGTGCTGCTTGTTGCCGGCCACATTGAGCGTACCGTTGCCATACACCTCGATTGAACCTTCGCAAAGGAAAGCGGCCTTGAATTCACTTGTCGAACCATCGGCAAGCGAGTTAGTTGTGCCGTCCTCAAGGACAAGTTTCACACGAACATCCGAGAGCACATTTATAGCCGCGCCAGTTGGATTGGTTATGTTTGCGCCATTGAGACGAAGGTCGAACTTGTTGTCGCTGCTTATGGTAAGCGAGCCGTCGGCGGTTGTACCGGTCACCACAATTGTGCGGTTTTCGGTTCCCGACAGGGCATTTACAACAACATCCTCGCCATTGCAAGTAACTGTTATTCCTCTGCTCGACCACGGATTTACCACACCGACAGCACCGCCATTGGTATAGTTAATGTAAATCCAGTCGCCATCATCCTGCTGACCAGGCTCATCACCATCGAGCGACGCAATGTAAAGCACAATGCTGTCGATTCCCATTACTGGAAAACTGAAAGGCGTTTCGCTGCTAATGTTTGTATATGCAGTCGAAGTTCCTGTTGAAAGGAAACTTACGCTGTCAACATTCTCTATTGTCTTTGTGTATATGACATTTCCACCGCTATAGTACAGGAGCTTGTTCTGCGCCGACAAAGAAAGCACAGCCACAACAAATGCCAATATTGCTATTATCTTTTTCATAACTTGCTGAATTTATAGGTTTTACCATCATTTTTTACGATGTAGAGACCCTCGTTGAGGTCGCTGACATCGATTGCTCCGTCCGACGAAAGGCTTGCTTCCTTTACAAGCTGACCAGTTGCCGAATAAATCTGCATAGTGACATCTGCGCCAACATTAAAGTTGAAATAAAGCATATCGGAAACCGGGTTAGGGTAGAATCCCTCGTTTGCCGACAATTCTTCAATGTCCTGCAGCTCTGGTTCGTTGTATGCCAAGGTCATTTTCTTGACATCGGTCATAGCATAGGAGGTTGTCGTGCCGTCGCCAAGCTTGAACACAACAGTCTCGCCTACGAAATAAAATTTCTTCACATCCTGAATTACGTCAGTGGAAGAATTTGTTCTATAATAGACGGTTATGTCCGTCGTTTGTGCATTGGTTTTCATAGTTGCGAACATTGCAAGCACAAAAACCATTGCGATTAGAATTTGCTTCTTCATAATATATTCATTTTAAAATATTTAACCTTACTAAAGCACTAACAATAGCTATATGCCAACTTCTGCCGACAATTAGGCAAAATTGCAAAAGACAAAAATACTGGTCATCTCAAAACAATTATTGACAATAAGGATTGTAAATTTTGCAAAAACACTTTTTTTTGCAAAAATACACATTGGAGGCTGAAAGTCTAACAGGCTAACAGACGAGAAGGCTAAAAGGCTTGAAGGCTCACAGCCGTTTGTATAGGCGCAATTCATTGCGTCTCAGAAACGGTTGACTAGCTGCGTACCTGACGGCACGCCTGCTCCGGTCGGATTTTATCCTACCGAAGCATTGTCCCTAACGGGACAGGAAACAAATAATGCCACTCAAACGGCGAAGCCATTCAAACAGCGCAGCGATAAACGCCGAAGGCATTGAACGGCGAAGCCCTCAACGAAGTTAAACCAAGAAACGGGCGCAGCCCATTGAAACAGCGCAGCGATAAACGCCGAAGGCATTGAACGTCGAAGCCATTCAAATGCCGCAGGCATAGAAACCCAGAAACGGGCGTAGCCCATTGAAACGGCGAAGCGATAAACGCCGAAGGCATTCAAACCCAGAAACTGGCGCAGCCATAGAAACGCCGCAGGCATAGAAACCACTTCGTCTTTAAATTTTTTCCACTATATTTGCCGTTCAAACACAAGACAAGATGAAAGGCAACGACAATTTCATAGTAAGGATGAACGATGAAATCAACGAGAAAGGTATAGTAATCCTCGACAATGTCAGACAAATGCCCGCATACGGAGAACCGTTCGCATCGCCACATTACACCATAGGCATAAATCATCAAGGAAGCGTCTACACCGAGTACGAAGGCAAGCTGGTGACTTTTGAGCAGCACAACATCGCCATAGTCTATCCAAACCGCACGCTTAATGTTCGCAGTTCGTCCGACGACTACCAAGCCACGCTCATAATAATTTCCGAGAAGCTTTACAACAAACTAAGCATCCTCAATGCCAACAGCAGTCGTTTTTGGCACGAACAAGAACCGCATTTCACCCTTACGCCAAGCCAATATGCCGATGTGCTAACACTTGTCGAGGCTCTGCGCATAGCGACCAACCTAAGTCCGCTGTCGCAAGGCGATATGGTTCTTCCACAACTGCATGTTCTTTTGCAGGCCATAAACATTTATCGCATACAAAACGAAGGTCGCAGCGACTCGGCGCAGGGGCACATAAGTTCGCACTTCTACGATGCAATAGTCAAGCACTACCAGCAGCACCACGATGTAGAATTCTACGCCTCGCTCTTTTGCCTATCTACAAAATATTTCAGTGCAGCTATAAAACGCGAGACCGGACGCAGCGCAAACTACTGGATACAGCAACATGTGATATTTGCAGCAAAAACCTTGCTTCGCACCGAAGAACAATATTCGCTGCAGCAAATATCCGAACGCCTTGGCTTCCCCGACCTTGCAAGCTTCAGCCGCTACTTCAAGCGCGAAACGGGTGTATCGCCAAGCGAATATAGGAAAGGAAAGATGTAAAGAAGATTTACGATTTACTTTAACGGCGCAATGCATTGCACCGCTACAAATCATTAAATTATTGAACTTTGAACTTTAAACTATTAAATCTTCAACTTCGCCATCACCGGATAATGGTCGGAAATATACGGCTTGCCGTAGTCGCCATTCAAAGTCTTGAAATCCTGCACTTCGGCGTTCTTGTAAAAAATATAGTCTATCATACTGTCGCCACCTTTACCATAATTGTTATATGTGGGAATCCATTCTGACTCAGGCAAAATAGCTCGGCTGTCCTTCATAATATTTTTTAGAGGGTCGAAAATTGGTGAACTTACATTCGAGTTGAAGTCGCCAGACAAGAAAACAGGAGACTTATCCTTCTTTACGATTTCGTCAATCTTCTTGACAATCAACAGAATTGATTGTTCGCGGGCAACTTCGCCAACATGGTCAAGATGTGTGTTGAAAACATAGAAAACCTTTTTACTGTCTAAATCTTTGAGTTTCGCCCAAGTGACAATTCGCTTGCAGGCGGCATCCCAACCCATAGAACATTCGTCGGGAGTTTCCGAAAGCCAGAAATTACCGTTTTCCAACAGCTTGAACTTATCGTTGCGATAATAAACCGCCATAAATTCACCTTCTTCCTTGCCATCGTCGCGACCAACACCGACACGGTTGTACTGCGGAAAGTTTGAGTCTATGTATTGCAATTGCCCAATGAGTGCTTCCTGCAAACCTAATACATCAGGCTGTTCTCGCTCAATCATTTCCTTGGTTGCGGACTTACGAATATCCCATGCGTTGTCGCCATCGTCGGCCGTACCATATCGGATATTGTACGATATGTACTTTATTTCAACATCTTTTTCGCTATCAACGCATCCGCTGCAAATCCACAGAACTGCTAACGACAATAAAAATATTAATTTAATTTTCATATCCTATATGTTTAAAACATTACAAAAATAATCATTTCGCAGAATATTGGACAATAAACAAATTATAATCACCAAAATCTGCGTAAATTTTTTCGACAGGCTCAGCTTTATCGAAACAATCTGAAGATAAATTGTTCAACAAACGTGCCCGGTTCAGTGGCGAAGGACGGGCTGGGATATCGGTGACGTATTCTCCATCGGGAATATCATCTCCTAACTCAAAAATTCTATCCTCTGCCAATTCGCCATAGCGATAATAATATAGATTCTCGACAGTATGCTCATCAACGGCAATGAATTTTACATCTTGATTGCGCTTCAAGTAATCCACCACAGCCTCTTCGTTGTAATAATTGCAAATACTTTCGGGAAGAATTGCCCAGCAGAAATTCCATACGAAAAGCGAAGTCGCCAAAAATGTAACGCTACGTGCTTGCAAATAAAACATTGAAGCAAGATAAAAAGACAACGCAAATGGTAACATTACCATAAATTCAGTATTGCCATCGGAAAAACAAGCGAAGGCAAACTGAAACGCAAAAATTCCGAAGTGTACAAATCCGAACAATTTGTCAGTCACGACCTTGCGTCCATGTTTTATCATCCTATAAACTATATAGGCCATAATAGGCAATAAAAGGAAGACCACATAAAGCCAAGGCATCATTTTTAACAATAGTAAAAAATTGCCATGTATCTGCATGATACTACGCACAAAACTTATCGGCGTCATCAAGATATTTTTCCACCCAATACCAGAAGAAGCATCCGTAAAATAATACGACAATGCATAATGGAAAAGATTTGATACCGACCACTCGCCATTTTCATAAAAGACTAATGTTAACGAATAGATTGCTGGAATAACAAGCAAAGTAAATGTATAAACTATTGATTCGCGATAACGTTTGCTGAAAAGCAAGCCTACAAACAAGCCCACTGTCCAAAAAATCTGCACCTGATGAAAAAGGCAGGCCAATACCGACATTAGTCCAGATGCGAATGCAAATAATAGTTTATTGTCACGTATAGTCCGCAAAAAAAAGTAGGAGGCTACAACCGAAAAGAATATTGGAATTACATATGTTTCACACTGAACCGAATAACGCATAAAACCAAAACAAGCCCCCAAAAGCAAGACAAGCGCTTTTGCTGTTGTTTTTTCTGTAATACGTTGTAAAATACGCCACGACACAAGCAAAGCTGCTATTGCAAACAATGCTGTTACAATATTCATCAGCATCATCGCGTCAATACCCGAGCAAAATATCCCACATAATTTATATATGCAGAAATGGAAGACATTATGTATTAGATGATGAGGCCAGAACAAATCGGTGGCATATTTTACATCAGCAGCATAATTTATTGCATCACACGATGGATTATTACTCGGGAAAAACAAATAGCAAGCCGATAGCAAAAGCATCCCCAAAAGAAAAAATTTTCTTTTGCACAAATCTGCTATTGTCTTTAGTTTCATAGTTGCAAAGATAATAAAAAAAGAAGTCAGTTCATCGGAACTGACTTCTAACTTAATTTTTATGAGTAATAATTTTACATCATTCCCATTCCGCCCATCGGGTTGGCACCGCCACCCATAGGAGCCGGATTTTCTTCTGGAATGTCGGCGATTACGCATTCGGTTGTCAGCAACATACCTGCGATGCTAGCTGCGTTCTCCAATGCGATACGAGAAACCTTGGTCGGGTCGATAACGCCAGCTTCGTACAAGTTTTCGTACTTGTCGATGCGAGCATTGTAACCGAAATCGTCCTTGCCTTCCTTAACCTTCTGAACAACAACCGAACCTTCCTTACCTGCGTTCTCAACAATGCGACGCAGAGGTTCCTCCAATGCGCGGAGAACGATTGCAATACCGAGGTTTTCCTCGTCGTTGTCGCCCTTAAGGTCGCTGATGTGTTGGATAGCACGGATGTAAGCGACACCACCACCAGGTATGATACCTTCTGCAACTGCTGCACGGGTTGCCGACAAAGCGTCTTCGTAGCGATCTTTCTTTTCCTTCATTTCTACTTCGGTAGTTCCGCCAACGTAGATTACAGCTACACCGCCCGACAACTTAGCAAGACGTTCCTGCAATTTTTCGCGGTCGTAGTCACTGGTTGTGAGTTCAATCTGCTTCTTAATCTGAGCAACTCTTGCTGCAATCTGGTCCTTCTGTCCGCAACCGTCAACGATTGTTGTGTTTTCCTTGTCGATTGTAACCTTGTCGGCACGACCAAGCATTGTGATGTTTGCATTTTCAAGTTTCAAGCCGCGTTCCTCGGTGATAACTTCACCACCGGTAAGGATTGCTATATCCTGCAACATTTCTTTTCTTCTGTCGCCGAATCCAGGAGCCTTAACAGCAGCAATCTTCACGGTACCTCTCAAGCGGTTTACAATCAAGGTTGCCAATGCTTCGCTTTCAACGTCTTCGGCAATGATAAGCAATGCCTTTCCTTCCTGAGCGATCGGTTCAAGAACTGGCAGCAAGTCCTTCATCGACGAAATCTTCTTGTCGGTGATAAGGATGTATGGATTATCCATTACGGTCTGCATCTTCTCGCTGTCGGTGATAAAATACGGTGAAATGTAGCCACGGTCGAACTGCATACCTTCAACAACCTTAACCTCGGTTGTGATACCCTTTGCCTCTTCGATTGTGATAACACCTTCCTTCTTAACCTTTC
>JAEEGK010019385.1_pt1 | contig 14597 bp, 10 predicted proteins | sample 8958771 | NCBI WGS metagenome assembly JAEEGK01 (sample SAMN16246547, study PRJNA631951) | gut metagenome | biome: gut microbiome; feature: rumen; material: SC-attached | host: Bos | place: Iran: Karaj | collected 2018-10
TGACGCTGTTGCTGTCCGCCGCTCATCATGCCGCCGAGTACGCTGCCGAGCACGTCGCCCATGCCGCCGCCTGACTGCTGCTGGGGCTGACGCTGTTGCTGTCCGCCGCCCATCATGCCGCCAAGCACGCTGCCGAGTACGTCACCCATGCCGCCGCCCGACTGCTGGGTCTGTTGCTGTTGCTGCTGACCGCCGCCAAGCATGCCGCCGAGCATTCCGCCAAGCGAACCGCTGCCAAGCGCACTGCCGAGGATGGAACCAAGTCCGCCGCCTGCGGAATTGTTATTGTTGCCGCCCATGAAGATGCTTGCCATGCTGATGATGGACGAGAGGTCGATGCCCGAGTTCTGAACCGTGGTAGTCGGTTTTTTGATTACCACGTCGGCGAGCGAGATCACCGTTTTGAGAATTGAAGAAAGATCCATATTTGCTGTATTTAATTAGTTTTTGAATTGTTCGATTTGTATTACGCCCCTAATTTATTCATAAAAATCGAAAATGCAAATATTTTTTGTATTTTTTTTCAGTTTTATTCGTAATAGTACGAATAGTCAATGCCTTTCATAAAATTCTCACAGTCGTCTAAGCAAACCTATCCGCCAAAAACGCGCACACTGCCACTCCGGCGGTCTCTGTCCTCAGGCGCGTATTGCCGAGGGACGTGGGGAGGAAGCCAGATTGGAGGGCGAGGGCAATTTCATTGTCGCTGAAATCACCTTCGGGGCCTATCAACGTGCAAAAATCATTGAACCCTGCGGCATTTTGAGAGAAAAACTTCTTTTCCTGCAGCTCACAGTGCGCTATCATCTTGCACGATGACTGACAATTGATTACAAAATCCTTATACGGCGTCAGCTCATTGACTATGGGCATTATGACATTGCCGCTCTGCTTGACCGCCGATACGACAATCTTTTGCAAACGGTCTATCTTCAATACCTTGCGCTCACTGTGGTCGCAGAGCAATGGCGTTATCTCGTCGATGCCAAACTCGACGGCTTTTTCCACAAACCACTCAAAACGGTCGATGTTTTTGGTGGGGGCAATGGCTATATGATTGCGGTACGGACGGATGTAAACGTCTGACGAAATGGATGTTATCGTCGCGCCGCAACACTTCTTGTCGCAGAGGGTGAGCTCCGCGTCGTAGATGTGTCCGCAACCGTCAATCACAGAGATAATCTCGCCGGGGCGAAGGCGCAACACCTTGGCACAGTGTGCGCTCTCGTCCTCGTCGAGGTAAATCTGCTGTCCCACGACGGCATTGCGGGCGTCGGGGACGTAAAAGAGATGGGCGTTTTCTTTCATTTGTTAATCGTCTATGTTTCCGTGCGCTCACGCACACGGATTGGCAATGATGCCTTAGGTTTCCGTGCGCTCACGCACACGGCTTGGCGATGACGCCCCGTTGGGGCTACTTAGTCATCGATATAATCTTGTTCTTCTTCGTCGTCTGCGGCGGGTTGGTCTGCCTGGGCGGGTTCAGTCTGCTCCACTTGCTGAGGCTCTTCCTGCTGCTGGGGCTGTTGCTGCTCGTGGCTGTCGTCCATCGGCGTGGGGTCGTCCTCGAGGATGAAGTCGTTGTCATCGTCGTCATTATTGCCGGAGGGCGTCGTGTCGTCGGTATCGGTGTCACCGCCGGAGGGATTGTCGCCGGAGGGATTGTCGTCAGAATCGATGTCGCTGTTGATGTTTTTCATATCGTCGGCGTTGTCCACAATTGGAATAGTGCCATTGAATGAACGGATGAACTTGTTCTTGTTTTCGTCCGCGCCAAGCACAAACTGGTACTCGTTTTTATCAACTTTCGTCACACGATCCTTCTCCTTGGTGTTGATAATCTTGTTGTTGAAGTCGTCGTCGTTGGACGAGAGGCAGTACATGAATCCAGCCTTGTAATTGAAGTAATACCAACGCTGCGGAGTAGGCTGGAGGAAGATGCTCACCTGGTCGCCCTTCTTCTCATTGCGGATAACCTCCACATAACCCTTCATATATTTTGCAACGGGTGTACCGCCAATGAAGCCAACGCCGATGTCGCCGCTCGAACGGTACGACAATGTGGCTGTGTCGTAGTACATCTGCACGTCGCTCAGGACAATGGTCTTATTGAGGCCGTTGGGCGTCTTGCCGAGGTCGCCGGAGAGTTCGTAGTTTTTCAAGAGAGCCTGCACGGTATCATTACCAAGCACATACTCCATGCGGCGGCGTATCTTGTAATCGTTGAAGAATACCGGCGCAAGGTTAACAACGTCGTTGACCTCCTCGGTCATTGTCTTGATGACATCGGCGCGTATCGGGAAATTGAGGGTCATAAACATCGCACCCGAAATCTGCTTCTTGTCCCTATTGTGATAAAATTCGCCCGAAGTGACGAGCTGCACGGGGTTCATATCAACATTGGTGGTGATTGTGCCTTCACCATACAGGTTGCACAGATTGCTCTGGAATGCAATGTAATTGGCGGCAAAACTGCTGTCACGCAGACGGCGCGGAGTAGCCTCGCGGAATTCCTTGGTCTTGGTGTCGTAGGTAAGTCCACGATTGACGGCGAGCACCTCCTTGTCGGATACATTGTGCTTGTGACCCATGAAGATGGAGTAGAGCTCCTGGTTCTTTTCGTCGTAGAAGAATCCGGTGTAGAGGCGTCGGCGTTTTTGGTCGGCAACCTTCTCCGAAATCGGGAACATGATGGAGTCAGGATTGATAGTACCCTCGAAGATGAACGGCATGATGGTGGTGTCGCACTCCTGCTGTATGATGGCGTATCCATTGAACTTGATACCCGGCGTTGCACCGTTGAAGGAATATTTGCCGTCAAACTTAAACTGAGGGCTTATGAAGAAGTTTTGCTCCTCGGGCACATTACCAATACCAAACGAAACACGCACCCTCGGCGCCTTGGCTGCGGTGTCAAGCTTCATCATGCGGATTTCCATTGAGTCGAGGTCGAGGTAAGCCTTTTCCTTGTTGTAGTTTTGATACTCATACTGACCGCCAATAGCCTTGAAATAACGCTTGTCCCTGAGTTTGACTGAGGTCTTGACCACGCGGTGGATGAGGGTGTCGAGGTTGGCGGTGATGACAGCGTCGTCGAAACGGTCGATGTCGCCGCCACGGTTGATCCTGATGACTCCCGACGGCTTGATCTTGGCATCAACAACCCTGATGATGCCCGGCTCGTGCACATTGATGACATCCTCCTTGTTGGCGAATGTGGTGTAGAGTGCATCGTAACGGAGCGAGTCTTTGTGGCTGATCATAGTAGCACCGGCGAGCAACGCTTTTGGCGTCTGCTTGTCACGCCTCATCTTGCGGTATTCAGGCACGGAGCGGGTGATGCGGGTCTCGTCGTAATTGGAGAGCTTGTCGCCAAAGCGGTACGACCTCTCGGCAACTGTCCACTCGAAAAATTCAGTCCTCTGCGAGTACCTGTGGTGCGGGAAGTGAACACGCGCCGAGTCGCCCGATACCACAAACTGCGCACGGTCAACATTGAGGTCGCAAGTGACGTCGTAACGGTCGGTGTAGAAGTATCCCGTGGTATCGCCGGGCGTTGAGTAGTCAAAATTGCAGAACACCGCGCTGTCGGCGTCGAAAGTGGAATTTTTGAAGAGCATCTTGTCGGAGAAAAACGCCGCGTCGGAGTAGAGCAATTCGCCCTGCGCCTTCATGCTCTTGGGCGAGTAGTCGATGTTGCCATTGAAGGCAAGCTGCTTGTCAAATACGGAGAGCGTGGTGTCGCTGGTGTATATCGCAAAATTGTCCTTGTGCGGATACCAGAGGATGTTGCACGAATCTGAAGTCACCTTCGGATATTCAGCCTCAACGTCCTTAGTGGACGCTATCTGCGATATGGTGACGGGGTCTATCCTCAATGTGTGGCACGCGCCCACCACAGAGTCAGGGTAGAAGATGAAATTTTCGCTCTCGGCAGTCGCGGTCAGGTATTCGATTTTACCGTTACCGCCGAGGCCCTTGCCATTGAGGGCTACACCTTGATAGAAACGACCCTTGCCGCCATAGAGACGCTTGCCGTCCTCAGGCGTGGGGATGTCGAATCCGAGCGAAAGGTCCTGCTGCACCGTAAGGGTAACGTCCATATCGTCAAAAATACCCGACACGAAATCACCCTTAGCCTGTACGCCGTTGAGTTTCAAGAAATTGAGACTATCAAGCCTAAACGGTGTCACCTTCATGTGGAACTTGTCGCGGGAGTAGCTTTCGGAAATCAGCTTGTCATAATACACATACGACGTGTCGTTAGTGACAATTCGCGGAAATTCGTCGTAGGTCTTGCGTCCCGACTTGTTGTTGAGCGAATCGAGGAAGAGCACGCCCTTGACATTCTCAAGCACCGAGTGCACGGAGTCGATTTCGTTTTTCTTGGTCTTTTCATTGTAATTGACGGTAAGCATAGCCATGGAGTCGCATTTCGGGATGTCGATGCGGAAATTGTCGTAGTCAAACTTGAAATCGTCGCCATAAAAATCCGCGAGGCCAGCCTGAATCTTGCCCCTGAGCTCCATTGCGAGGTGTCTGTGGACTGTGATGGAACTATCCGGCACCGCCTTCACCATACGCTCCGGGCTGAGGTCAAACGGCTGCGCACCAAATATCTCCATATCGTAGGTCTTGAGGTTGATGACGGCATTGACGCCATTCTTACCAACCTTTGATACAACCGAAATACCGTCGTAGTCCTTCTTGCCGCTGTGCGCGCCGAGGTAGTCGTGCATCTTCTGGGCGATGGTGGCGCCACGGGTATTGACGTCGTACTCAACAAAACCGTCGTAAGAAAGTTTCATGAGCATCTGGTGCACCTGCGTCTCCGTGAGCAAAAGTTTTTCCTCCTTGTTGAGATATTTCTGAAAATCCTTGGCGGTAAACTTGTTGGACATCTTCACCCTCATAAAGTCGCGCAGGGCGATGAGCGGATGCACCTTGTCCATGCCCTGAAGCTGATTGTAACGCTGGTTGGAATAGTGGTCGATGGATTCAAAGATGGCATAATCGTAAGGCGCGGCGGGACGTGTGCAGAGATATACTGCGGTGTCGTTGCGCACCCATTCCAATTGGTTGACATCAATCTCAAAATGATGGTATGTGTCCCTGTAACGGGCGTTTTCCATACCAGAGTTGCCCTTGAAGAGGATGAGTTTTTCGGCTTCGGAATCGTATTTGAGCTTGACGCCCTTGTGAGTGATGCGCCCAGTGTCGGGGCCCATCTGCATGGTGATGTTGGCGGTCTGCGCCTCGAGTTTCTTGAGACCGAATACAAACGCCTTGGATTCGGCGGTCAGGAGCGGCTTGTCGTTGTACTTAAAAATAAGTTTGGCGTACTTGGCACTGTCATTGACCTCACCCTGGAATATCACGCCATTCTGAGCGTAACCGCCTTCATAATCAATGCCTTCCGCGAGGTTGGGGATTTTGATGTCGGTGGCGTAGCTCGAAAACTGAGGAAACCTCGCCTTCTCCCCCACTCCGTTCAATACGAGTTTGTCGCGGTAGCTGCCCTTGATAGGCTTGCGGAAATACTTGATATTGTAAAACTCGACATCCTTCGCCTCAAACTCCGCGCTTCGGGTATCGATTTCGTAATCGTGCAATGTGGCATACACGCTGTCGGCGGAGATATTGCCGCGCCGCCAATCCACCTTGCCGCCCTTGCCCTTCCATATCTGGTCGTTGTAGCTGTAAGAACCCGACGTGCCGTAGATGGCGAGGGTGCTGTCCTGACGCATCTTGCATCGGAGGTCGGTATTGTCCACCTTGACCACAATGTCCTTTTCACCGTTGACAGTCTCCACCGACATCTTGAACCCTGACGAGGTCATATACCACGACTTGGACGACGACTGCTCGATGCTGTTGGTGGAAAGCAGGTCAGCCACGAAGTCAGCCACGTCATTGATTTTGGACATCGAGACCTGCGGATTGTTGAGCAATTCGAGCATATATTCAGCCCAGGGCATAAATTCGCCGAGGTTTCCCTTGTCCCAAAAACCGTTCAACGCCCTGATGAGGTTGTGCATGTGGGGCGTCGGCGTGGCGCGTTTCTGGATGTAACTATTCATAAGGATGACGATTTCGGCGCGGTATTCGTCCGAAATCTTGCGCTGCACGAGCTTTTCAGTAAACTTCTTGACGTCCGCCTTCATCTCTTCGTTTTTGGACGAACGGACGCCCATATAATCTTCAAGTTCTTTGGGAAGCTGCTCTGAATCAGGCAGCAACGCCTTCACCTGCGCCGACGACATTGTGGCGGTCGCCAGCATTATCAGCATCAATAACAATAACTTCGCGGTTGTTTTCATTTTTGGTAAGTTTGGTTTGTGTGTGTAATGTTACAACGCCCCAAAGATACTAAAAAAATGGCAAATATCTATATCTTGAAGAATTTTATAATGTCCTGCAATTTTTCTGCCTGCTGGATGAGGTTGGCAGAATTGGACGCAACTTCCTCTGAAATGGTTGCGAACTGCTGTATGCCAGTATTGAACCTCTGCACGGCGTCGTTGATTTGTGCGCCACCCGATGCCTGCTCCTTGCTCATTACGGCTATCTCCTGAACGAGGAGGGTGGTCTTTTCGATTTCGGGCAATACCTTGGAGAATACGTCGCCGGTCTGATTGGCAACATCAACGCCCACGGTGCTCACCTCGTCGATACTCTTGGCGGAGATGGCACATTTTTCGGCGAGTTTGCGCACTTCTGCAGCCACTACGGCAAAACCCTTGCCGTGTTCGCCCGCCCTCGCCGCCTCTACGGCAGCATTGAGCGCGAGGATGTTGGTCTGGAAAGCGATGTCATCGATTACAGAAATTTTTTCGGCGATTTCGGTGATTGCGCTCACGGTCTTCTGCGCCGCCTCGTTGCAGTCCTTGATGGTCTTTGCCGACGAGGTGGCTATGCGCTCCGTCTTGTCGGCATTCTGGCTGTTTTGCTCGATGGATGATGCCATCTCCTCCACCGCCGCGCTGATTTCCTCCGCAGAGGATGCCTGTTCGTTGGCAGAGCCGCTCATCTGCTGGCTTGCGCGGTTCATATCGTTGGCGGCAAGGGTGATTGACGATGCGCTATCGTTGATTGCGCTCACAATATCCGTCAATGTGTCCTTCATATCAGCCATCGAATTGTTGAGTACGGAGAGCTCGTTGTCGCCGGTGGTGCGCTCAAATTTTTGCGTCAGGTCGCCGGAGACGAGCTTGTTGGTCTTGTCGATATTTTTCTCAATGCTGCCCACAATGCGGTTGGTGGTGCGCTTGCCAACAATCAACACTATTATAAATATGACTGCCAGCAGCGAATAGCCGACTACGCGCATCTCGGTCGTGGTAGATTCGATGCTTTCGGCGTTTTGGGCGGATATTTTCTCCACGATGCCGCAGAGGTTTTCGGTCTTGGATTCCAATTGCTTGCTGATGGCGGGCAATGCGCGTATTGCGCCCATCATCTCCTTGGCGTTGGAGAAGTAATTGTTGCTTTTTTCGAGATAGACGGTGCGGATGCCGTTGATTTGGTTGTATTCGCGCCTGAGAGATTCGTCCATCGGCAGCTTGGCGATGCGGTCCTGCACTTCGAGGTTTTCAGCAAGGAAACGGTGAAGGGTCGCACTGTCCTGTGTGACTTCGCCGCAGGTGAGGAGCTTATTGAGCAGCATCGACCTCCTGAGACATTCAGCCACCTGCATATTGTCCGGACGGGAAGAGAGTTTTTTATAAAATGCCTCGAGCTTGCCTTCGTATTCGTTTTGGAGCTTGGTGAGCTCATCGGTGATTCGCTGCGTCTCTGCGGAGCTGTTTTCCAACGCATTGAAATGCTTAGCCATCTCCGCAAACATCGCGCTCACCTCATCGTAACAATTCTGGAGGTCTTCGGGAAGGTCTTCGGTGCTCTTGATGATTGTCGTGAGCAATTCAAAATTGCTCTTGGCCTTGTGGTAGGGCGTGGAGCTGTCGCTGCCCTCGCTGTCCATCTTGCCCGTGGCGGCAAACATCTGGAATGCATTGACGGTGCTGGAGATGTTGTTGTGCATATCGTATGCGCACTGCAACATGGGAACGTACTTGGCGGCGAGTTCCTGTGCGGTGTTATTGACCGAACCTAATTTGATGATTGGAATCAACGACATTGCCAACAGTGGCCATATTGCGATGCCAAAAGCTATACCGAGCTGCCTGCGCAGTTTGAGATCCTTGAATTTCATACCTATCCGATTTTTGGAGTTACGATGTCAAATATACTACAAAAACAAAGCCGAAAAATAAAAATTCAAAAAAAGACGCGAGCCCCATATAAAAAGCCCGCGTCTTCCATCATGTCTAACAAATTTCACTCACTAATTATCTTGCGTCAATAATCTTGCCGAAGTCATCAGCCTTGAGCGATGCGCCGCCGATGAGGCCGCCGTCCACGTCCTTCTTAGCGAAGATTTCTGCGGCGTTGGAAGCCTTGCAGCTACCGCCGTAGAGGATTGTGGTGTCGTCGGCAACAGCCTGGCCGAAATTGTCGGCGATGGCCTTGCGGATCATCTCGTGGATTTCCTGAGCCTGCTCGGGGGTGGCGGTGAGGCCAGTGCCGATAGCCCATACGGGTTCGTAGGCGATGATTATCTTCTTGAACTCGTCGGCGGTGAGGGTGAACACGGTGTCAACGAGCTGAGCCTTGATTACGTTGTTGTAGAGGTTGGCGCCTGCTTCGCGCTGCTCCTTGGTCTCGCCGATGCAGAAGATCACGTCAAGTCCCTCAGCGAGAGCGAGTTTGATTTTCTTGAGGAGGATTTCGCTGTTCTCTTTGAAGTACTGGCGACGCTCGGAGTGACCGAGGATGACGGCCTTAACGCCGATGCCCTTGAGCATCGAAGCCGAAACTTCGCCGGTGTAGGCACCGTTGGTGGTGGCTGCGCAGTCCTGAGCGGCGAGGATTACCTTGTTGGGGTTGATGGCCGCTGCTACGGATGCCAAGTGCGTGAAAGGCGGAGCGATTACAATCTCCTTGCCTGCGGGCAGATTCTTCTGCTCTGCGTACGCGCTGATTTTCTTTGCCAATTCTACACCATCGGCAACTGATGTATTCATCTTCCAGTTGCCTGCTACGATAAGTTTTCTCATGTTTTTAATTATGATTTATTGATTTTTTGATTTAATGATTTACGATTTGTGATTTGTTGAGGAACGATTTCTCTTTCCTCTCTCCTCTATCCTCTTACTTGTACTTGAAGTTGAGTTCCTCGAGCGACTTGTAGTAAGCCTCTTTTTCAGCCACTTCGCGTGCGATGTCGCCTTCTGAAAGCTGGCGGAAGTTGCCTTCGGTCTCCACGATTGAGAGGCCTTCCCTCATTGACGCGTCATCGAGCTTGCCCTGATGCGATTCGAGTTTTTTCATGCGCTTCTCCTGCTGCTTGAGTTCCTGAAGTTTTGCTTTCAGCTCGGCATATTCCTCCTGCTGCTTGTCGAAAATCTCGATGCGCTCCTTGTAGCCGTCTATCTTAGTCTTGTAATCGCTGACAATATGCTCGCACTTGTCCATAGTCTCAAAACTCAGTGCGGATGCGTATTTTTCCTTGATTTCACCAAAATTGTCCAAAAGTTTTTCCTTGTCGTAAGATACGCCCACCTTCTCGTACTGCTCGTGGAAGGTGCTGAAAATGGCGTCGTTGCACCATGCGGTGAGGCGGCGGATCTCGCTCTGCGCCTTAAACTTGTTTTGGCGCGAAGTGGCGATTGCGTGGTTGACCTTCATCTCGAGCGACATATCGGGATTGTTGCCCTGGTCAAATCCGTCCTGAATATTCTTGTCCATCATCTTGCCGATGATAAAGGTGAGCAGCATCAGCAGACAGCCCGATCCAGCCACCAACATTCCCAAAAACCAGTGACCAACAAACAGGCCTATAAGTCCGCCTACAAGTGCTAATACACCAACAATGTACAGTAATTTTTTCATAATGACACGTAAATTTTAATTGCCAATTATTTTGTCTTTGCAAAAGTAAGCATTTTTTTCAGAATTGCACAAAGATTTTTTGGAGTTTTTTTCATTTATTTTGCCATCAATGTTTTTTTGCATAATTTTGCGGCTGTCGAAGTCGATAAAATTATAATCATACAGTCCAAATGCAAGACTATAAGAAACTGCTCAAAGACAGCGGGATATGCGTCGTGATTCCAGTATATAACAATGAAAAGACCATCCGCGACGTGGCTGTGCGCAGCCTTGAATACTGCAATGACGTGATAGTGGTCAATGACGGCAGCACCGACGCCACCGGCGACATCCTGCACGCCACCGAGGGCATCACATTGGTGGAATACCCCAAAAACAAGGGCAAGGGACACGCGCTCAGGTGCGGGTTTCGTAAGGCCATGGAGCTCGGCTTCGAATACGCCATCACCCTCGACGGCGACGGTCAGCACTTCCCCGAGGACATACCATTGCTCCTGAAAGCCAACATGGAGCACCCCGGAGCCATAGTCGTAGGCAAGCGCAAAAACCTCGAAAACGCCAGCCGCAGCAAGAGCAGCTCATTCGCCAACAATTTTGCCAACTTCTGGTTTATGGTGCAGACCCTCACCAAACTCGACGACACTCAATCGGGATTCAGGCTCTACCCGCTGCACAAGCTCTACGGATTGTCATTGATATCAGCACGATACGAGGCTGAATTGGAGCTACTCGTGCTGCCGAGATGGCACGGCGTACAGATTGTGAGTACAGAGGTCAATGTGTATTACCCGCCGCAGGAGGAGAGGGTGAGCCACTTCCGCCCCGCCGCCGACTTCACGAGGATCAGCATACTCAATACAATACTCTGCATACTCGCAATTGTATATGCACTGCCGCTCGCAATATTGAGGGGGATTTGGCGATTGATTTGCAAAATATTTAAATAATGTGTACCTTTGCGGCGGATTTTGCGGCAGACGCGGCACACCAATCCATAAATGTAGAACACAACTAATTACAATTAATAAAAAAAAATGAAACGAATACTTATGCTTATCGTGGCGCTGATGATGTCGGCTACAATTGCGGCTAACGCGCAGACCGGCAACGCCGCAGAATTTGAATTCACCAAGACCGTCTCGGCAAAACTCAGGCTCGAAGACAACATCATCGTGGACAACGCCACAAAACTCTTCCTCGACAAAGTGACAATCATCTACAAAAATGAAGAACTCGCCACCGCGCAGTACCTTTACAAAGGCGACGACGTGAAGGTGAAGGAATACGACAACAACGAACTCGCACAATTTCGCGGCGAGGAGCTCACGGTGAAGGTAGTCTGCAAGGACGCCGCCGAACATGGCACTCAGCTCGACGCCGAACTCGTGGAAGAAGATCACGACCTCGTAATCAAGATAATTGTTTCTAAAAAGAAATAACCCAAAATGCATCTGGCACCGTCATTGGAAAAATACACCAAGGAACAGCTTTCGGCACGTGAGGCGCAAAGGCTTGCGGAGTTCATCTCGTGGGGGCCGGCGGTATTCCAGGCATCGAGGCTGATGGTAAAATTTGGCATACTCGACCTGATAAGGGACTCTGCCGACGGCATCACGCGGGCGGAGATTGTGCAAAAGACATCGCTCTCCGACTACGCCGTCAAGTGCCTGCTCGAAGCGTCGCTCTGCATCGGCATCGTCTTAATAGACCCTGAGACAGAGCGCTATATGATTTCCAAGGCGGGATGGTTTCTGCACAACGACCAGATTACAAGAATCAATATGGACTTCAACCACGCCCTCAACTACAAGGCGTGGTACAACCTCGAAGAATCGCTCCTGAACGGAAAGCCCGAAGGCCTCAAAAACTTCGGGCAATGGGGCACAATCTACGAAGGACTGTCGCAACTGCCTGAAAACGTGCAGAAAAGCTGGTTTGGGTTCGACCATTTTTACAGCGATTCGGCGTTTCCGCAGGCATTGCAGATAGTATTTGACAGGCACAATGTCAAGACCCTGTACGACATCGGCGGCAATACCGGCAAATGGGCGTTGCAGTGCGTGGATTACAATCGTGACGTGGAAGTGACGGTCATCGACCTGCCGCAGCAAATCCAGATGTTGCAACAAAACATTGCCAACAATCCCAATGCACACAGAATCAAGGGCTTGGGCATCGACATATTGACACCTGACTCCACCATCCCCAAGCGCGAAGGCGGACTTGACGCAATATGGATGAGCCAGTTTTTGGATTGTTTTTCGATGGAGCAGATAGTGGACATCCTGCGCAAAGTGCGTCAGGCGATGGACTCCGACACAAGGGTTTTCATAATGGAAACCCTCTGGGACAGACAGAAATACGAACCGGCGGCGATGAACCTGATGATGACGAGCCTCTACTTCACGGCGGCAGCCAACGGCAATTCCAAGATGTACAACACCGGCGACCTACAAGACTGCATCGAGCAATCGGGACTGGAAATAGAGGCAATCCACGACCACCTGGGACTTGGGCACTCGATTGTAGTATGCAAAAACAAATAACGCAGCAGACCGGGCTAAAATCAATCTACCCGAAAAAATAATTTGTCAGTAATGATATTTTGTGTAATTTTGCACCGAAAGACAGGCAAAATTGCTTGACTTTTGAATGGAACAATACCGCAATTATATAATGACAAGAACGATAATAGAAGAAACAGTCAAGCAATTTCTCATTGAGGAATTCGAAATAGACGCCAACAAACTCACCATGGAAGCCAAGATGAAGGACGATTTGGGCATCGACAGCCTTGACGTCGCCGACATCGTGGTCATCGTGGAAGACAAATTCGGAGTGGTAATCAAATCCGACGAGATGGCGAGCATCGAGACCCTCGACGATTTTTGCAGCTTTATAGAACAGAAAACATCAAAATAAAAATGGAGAATTTAATTTCAGAACTTAAACAGAGGATTATAGAAGCCCTCAACCTTGAGGAGGTCAACCCCGACGACATCAGCGCCGACGATCCCCTCTTCGGCGAAGGCCTCGGACTTGATTCCATCGACGCATTGGAACTTATCGTGATGATGGAGAAGTATTACGGCATCAAGCTCCAGGACGCATCCGAGAGCAAGGCTATATTCAAGAGCATCAGGACAATGGCGGAGTACATCGCCAATCACAGAACAAAATAACCCACCATCTTCATGCGCAAATCAATTGTCATAACCGGCTGCGGAATGATTGCGGCATCTAAAATCGCAAAAATCAAACATCTTGATTTTGAGGGTTTTCCGTTCCCTGTCGGTGAAGTGGACATTACAAATGAAGATCTCAAGAAACAATTGGGCATACCCACAACTACTGACGTGGGGCGCACCACCCTGCTCGGCATCTGCGCACTGAAAGAGACCATCCTCAATTCGGGAATCTCTGCCACGACCCCGGGCAAAAAAATCCTCATCTCAGGCACTACCGCAGGAGAGATGGATCTCACCGAAAAATATTGGCAAGACATTGAAAATCACACCAATGTACTGCTCAGGCACGATTGCGGAAGCTGCACCGACAATATTGCAAAACATTTTGGATTCATAGACGAAACCACCACAATATCCACCGCCTGCTCGTCGGGTGCAAACGCCATCCTCGAAGGCGCGGAACTTTTGGAGGCGGGCAAGGCCGACATCGTGTTTGCGGGCGGGGCGGAGGCTCTCACCAAATTTCACCTGACGGGATTTGCATCGCTGATGATATTGGACAGGGACGTCTGCCGGCCTTTTGCAGCCGACCGCGCCGGACTCAACCTCGGCGAGGGAGCGGCATTTTTGGCGATGGAGACAGAGGAACACGCCATCGCACGCGGCGCAAAGATTTTGTGCTATTTTGCGGGCGGCGGCAATGCCTGCGACGCATTCCATCAGACGGCGTCGTCACCCGACGGCGAAGGTGCATATCTCGCAATGACACAAGCTCTTGCAGACGCCAACATCACCGCCGCCGACATTCAGTACGTCAACGCGCACGGCACGGGTACTGTCAATAACGACGAAAGCGAAATGGCAGCCCTGCGCAGAATTTTTGGCGACAATCTGCCAACAATCGAAAGCACCAAATCCATCACAGGACACACTACAAGCGCGGCGGGCGCAATAGAAGCCGTCATCTGCATCCGCAAAATGCAGGATAATCCATCGCTCAAAAACGTGATGGACAATTCGTTTGGTTTTGGCGGCAACGACACCTCAATCATATTTTCGCGCTGCAAGACAGGCAGTTGCGCCCATATTTTTGACGACGGAATACAGATAGAGACCGTCGCGAAATGCGAACTGACCTCGGAAGACGACATCGCCGAAATCAAAAATTACCTCAAACCCGCCGAAACCCGCCGTATGGGGAAAATATTGAAAAGTTCGCTCCTGACTTCGCTCAAAGCGTTGAAAATGAGCGGTATCGACGTTCCAGACGCAATTATTACGGCTACATCGCTCGGCTGTTGGGATAATTCGGAAAAAATACTCGACGACCTCCCCGCGCCAAAGCCGACTCTTTTTATGCAAAGCACACATAATACTATAAGTTCCAATATTGCCATTTACCTCAAATGCCACGGCTACAACATCACTTATACACAAGTAGATACGGCATTTGACAGA
>JAEEGK010019386.1_pt1 | contig 14597 bp, 10 predicted proteins | sample 8958771 | NCBI WGS metagenome assembly JAEEGK01 (sample SAMN16246547, study PRJNA631951) | gut metagenome | biome: gut microbiome; feature: rumen; material: SC-attached | host: Bos | place: Iran: Karaj | collected 2018-10
GAGGTTAAGGACACAATATTCACACATCTTGCAAAAGCATAATTACCTATTTTTGTAACACTTTCAGGTATTGTTAAAGAGGTTAAAGCAGAACAACCAAAAAAAGCATAATGACCTATTGAATCAAGCGACCTTGGCAATGAAATGGAGGTTAAATTAGAACAACCATAAAATGCATAATTACTAATTTTAGACACATTTGTAGACATGCTCATATATATTAATTTACAATACAGAAATGAAGAATCCGCAATTGACATGACCGTAGAAGGTAAGCATAATGAATCTACATTAAGATTTCTAAATAATCCGTTAGGTATATATCTAACACCATTTCCAATATTCACTTTTACTTTATTGCTAATACCAAGACCCAAAAAAACACTTTTAAACCCACAGCTATCAGCGTCGTAATTGATTATAGAAAGACTATCACAACCTCTGAATATAGCTACACTACTTGTAACCCATGCTGGATATCCATTCAAAGGAGCATTTAACATTTTTATATTGTGAGGTATTGTTACTTCTTTTAACCTCGTACAACCATCGAAGGCACCAATATCTATATAAAGACAAGATAATGGTATATAAACTGAAGTCATATTGATACAATTTGCAAACGCTTTATAACTAATACCAACTACAACTAATTCTCGATTATTATATATAACCGTATCGGGTATTATAACATTTCCAACCAAATGAGTAATATAAGAACTCGTATTACTATAAACATTAGCATGTGTATTTGAATTATAACTACTATCTATCAAGCTTACCACAACCTCAGAATTATTTACATAGCGATAACATAAATTATGTCCGGATGGTGAAACACTACGAAAATGATACCAATTTGCTGCAGAAACCGTAAAAAAAGCACCTAACAAACAAATCAATAAAATTATTTTTTTCATATATACAATATTTATTTTACCACTCTTTCCAATTCCATTTCAATGGGATAATAACTACCCACCTCATAATCCTCATTCCAATATTTGCCAGACAAGGACATTTTCGTGTCATTCAATTTCTCTATTTCTAATTCATATATAGCCTTAAAATCATTCATCATTAATCTACTGTCACTAACTCTATACCACCCCTCCAGATAATCATCATTACCATATACAGTTAGATTATGACCTTCAAAAAAAGGCATATCCCAAAAACTTAACAAATAACCTTTTTGGAGATAGATATACTGAGAATTTCCGCTTTTGAGAGAAACTATTTCCCATGTTCCTAAAATTTTATTTTTTGTACTACTTTCTGTATTTGTTTCAATTTTTTGGCAAGATGTCATTGCTGCCACTGAAAATACCAATAATAAACTAAAAACTACTTTTTTCATCTCTAAAATTATTTTAATAATGTTTAACAATATAATTTATTTATAACCTAAATTCAACAAATAATATTTAAATTAGCGCACAAGTATCATAATAGTTCAGTAACAGATACTCCTTTTACATCATCATACAGTTTTAATTGACTTTCATAACAAGCTCGTATTTCATGCCAAGAATTACTATCTTTTTCATATATACCTATTAAATAATCAAAACCTTTAGGAGGAGTACCATATTTACTAGAAGGCTCTTCTTTTGTTGCTAAAACTATTGCCTTACGTCTACCTACCCATAAAACTATATCATTTTTTTTTAACATATAAGACATTTTTTAATTATACGGCTACAATGATTTTTTTCATTGTATAGAGTCGTAATATACATTATAAAAACATTTGCAAAAGTAATCTATTTTCAAGCATCTATCTCAAAATCAGCCTATCAAAAGTAAATAGGAATAGCTATCTATTTTGGATAAAATCTTCAAAAAAATTGTAATCCAAAATATGGGAGATACGTTTTAGCAGGTCGGTGTTAATGGAGCGTTTGGCATATATCTTGTACAAATGGTTGGGAGTGCAAGGAATTTGGGCTGCCAACCATACGGTAGTCCTTCCCTGCTCTTTTAACTTCGCCTTGATATGCCTGCCAATGTGTATGTCTTTAATTTCTTTCATAAAAAAAGCGTGGAATTTATTCCTTGCTCGAGTATCAGGTTTCCACGCCCACGCATCTAACAAGTCATTCCACGCCATATCAATACGGCATTTCATGAACTTTCCTTGATGCGTTTATCCTCTAAAAGAGAAAATGTGGAAAATGATACTCAAGGATAGCCACAAACGCTATCTAAAAATGTTTTACTTTATATTCTAATCGCTATACATTAATATTTTGTTAATCTTTCAATTTAATTTTTCCATCCGTACCAATCAAGGCTACGAATGTTTGACTTTGCAAAAGTAATAAAAAAAATGATATAAAAAACAATATTGTCAATTTGTAGAAAAATGTCTGTAAGGACATGCCATAGTCGCTTCCCCACACCTTCCGCATTAGAAAAAAATCGAAGAAGAAAAGGGGAAGACTGCAGCGTTAAGAAACACAAGTTGTCCGACGAACGTTACAGCTACAGGCTGTAAAAGGAGGAGTTTTGTGTTTTAGCGAAGTATTCTCATTTTCCGATTTTTATCTACAGCGGTGATTTTTCTTTCACATCCTTTCTTTTCATGGCAGGAAAAGAAAGGATGAAATTAATTAGGCTAATCTAAAGCATCCACCTTACTCTACCTTCCAAGAGGGAAATAATCCCCCGCCTAATGGCACCCCCTTATTCTTATGGATTAACAATGGTTTTTTTTGAAAAATTTTCAACATAATTATGAACGACTTCAACAGAATAGGGTTGGTTAGTTCTGATTACAGCAAACATGGTTAGAATAAGTTTAGACCGCATAGCATTGAGTACAGACATCGCATTTTTCCCCTCATTTATTTTTCTGTGATAATACTCAATAAATTGATTTTCTTTTTTATAGCATCTTATTAAACTTAAGACACACATATGTAATAGAGATTTCATCTCTTTGTCAGCCCGATGAGAAACATGACATCTAGAACGAATACTTGTTCCGGAATTATATGCAAATGGGGCTGTACCTGCATAGCAACAGAACTGTCTTCCGTTGTCAAATAGCGTAAAACATCTTGTAGCGACAATCATAGCCATCGCTGTTTGTTTGCCTACTCCGGGGATAGTCTGCAGTAAATTTGATTGGTGTTTTATAGTTTCATTCTCTTGTATAAGTTTCTCTATTTCTGCCTCAACATCCTTAATTGATTTCTCATATAGATTTATTAGTTTTTTTAGTCTTTGAGCTTTTGTATTGTACACTTCTTTAGTAATAAAATTTTTCTGGTCATTGAGTTGTCCTTCCCATTTAGCTTTCTCTGTTACATAACTGTCTCTTTCTGATAGTAAACTACTTAAAAGTGTCATTTCTTTGTTTGGTAGAGTGTAAAAACGAGCGTCATCTTGATTTTTATAGCCATATTCTGCTATACGGCGAGAATCTTCTTTATCGTTTTTACCTCGTTCTTTTTTTGCTTCACATTTAATGTTATAACCACTTTCCAACCAAAGATCTACACCTTGGTTTTGACAAACTATAGTTAAAGGATAAATATAATGACCTGTATATTCGGCACAAATCATCAAATCTCGTCGTTCTATTTGATATGTTTTTATCAACTCCTTTAACTTTGATTCAATAGCTTTAATGTTGTTTTCTACTTTACAATAGGCAACAATTTCTTTCTCTTGTAACAAACACCAATCACAACTTTTTTTACTGATGTCAATTCCAATAATAAAATTTTTCATATCTTTGCATTTAATATTTAATCTTAGAAGGAAGGAGACCTTGAACCGTGCCTAAAAACCTTAATGCGTTTGCACAAATTCTTATATGGGTTGATGGTTCAAGAAGGATGGTCGGATCCATAATAAGGAGATGGATTCTTCTCCAAAAAAGGGGATTGGTTGTCCGACCATTTCCTTTCTTCAAATGATAGTTAATAATATTATTCATTTTATATTATATCGCAAATTTACCACTTTAACAATAATTCTCATTTATATTTTAAAGCAAATTTTCATTTTGCAAATCTAAGGTAAAAGGGGGAAGATTGTAAGGACGATGTGTACATCGTCCCTAAAAGAATCCCCCTGGCCCCCTTAGAAGTGTGAAGAATCCACCACCCTAAAGGGCACCCACTTAAAAGAGGAAAGACATCCCCTAACCACTTAAAAAGAGAGACTTTCGTAAGGACGTGCCATGGCGCGTCCCGACAATAAGGGGAAATAAAAGGATGTTAAACCAATCTTAATGTTAATTTTAATAATGATTTATATTGTAACAAGAAGAAGCAACCTGATTGGTTGCTTCTTCTTTTGTTATTATTTCTTTTTACGAGGAGTTTCTGAAGTATTGTGGCGGCGTTTGGTGGGCGGAAGTCCCGCAGCACCGCGTTGTTGTGCCGCCATGGCTTGTTGTTGCTTCATCATCTCTTCCATTCTTTGCTGCCACTTGGATTTTTTAACAGGCTGGGCTGTCTTTTGTGCCATGAGCAATTGCTGTCTGATCTTGTCTTCTTTAATAAAGATTCTGAACAATCCCATTTGCAAGAATGTAATCAAATTGACTAATAAATAGTAATAGCTCAAACCTGCGGAATAGTTATTGAAAATACCCAAGAACATGATCGGCATCAAATACATCATCCATTTCATCATTTTTTGCTGTTGCGAATCCACTCCGGTCGGTGCCATCATCTTGTTGTTCATATAGGTATAACCGATTGTTGCCAAAGTCATCAACAAGGTGAACAAACTGACATGGTTGCCATAGAAACCTGAAATAAGCGGAATATGTGTATTCCACGATACAATGGCATCGTAGGTGGAAAGGTCTTTCGCCCACAGGAACGACTGTTGCCGCAATTCGTAAGAAGACGGGAAAAAGCGGAACATGGCCACCAAAATGGGGAATTGTATCAACATCGGCAAACAACCCGCCATAGGTTTAATGCCAAAACGTTTGTATAATTCCATAGTGGCTTGTTGTTTTTTCATGGCATCTTCTTGTTTAGGATAGCGTTGGGCAATTTCGTCAATTTCGGGTTTTACCGCACGCATCTTCGCAGAAGAAATATAGTTTCTATATGTTACCGGAGTCAGCACCCCTTTGATAATAATGGTCAAAATGAGAATAATGATACCATAATTGATGCCGAAACTTTCCAGCCAGTTGAAAATAGGAATTACTATCCAACGGTTGACCCACGCCACCATAACGCCACCCAATTGGATTTGTTTTTCCATTTTGATGTCATAAGATTTCAACTGACGATATTTATTGGGTCCAAAATAGAAATTCATCGACATGGAAGGATTTTTTCCTTCAAAAGGCATAGTTAATTTTGCCTTCATGTTTTTCAATGCACGAACATCGGCTTTTTCCGGCAATGCTGTCACCAAAACGGCACTGGCAAATTTGTCGTCGGCTATCAAACTTGATGTAAAAAACAATTGTTTGAACGATATCCATTTCAAACTGGTGGTGGAAGCTGTGGAATCGCCTCTGTCGGGAGCTTCCTTCAAGTTGTCAACATCTTTTGTATCGCTATAATAGACAGTTGACGCCGTCATTTCGTCCTTGCGGTTTTTTTCTTGCTGTATCAGCTGTTCCTGCCATGTAAGTTCCATCTGCGTTTGCGTTGCATTGATATACTTCTCCATATTGACAAAATGAACTGCCAATGCTGTCAAATAATCATTGCCACGAACAGTATATAAGAATTCAATGTAGGATTGATTTTCTTCTGTCACATCATCGGGATACAAACGCATGGAAATTTCTACGGAATCACTTCCTGACACTTTAATATTTTCACTTTCAAGTTGGTAAGCTTGAAAATTCAAGTCGTAAGTATGCACTTCGATATAATTGGAGAAAAAGGTAAAACCGAAACGATTGTCGTTGTTACCTTTGTCAAACAACACCACCGGCAGCGAATCGTAGGTATAGACATCTTTCAAGGTGACAGATGATATTTGGCCGCCCTTTTTGTCAATGGTGAAAATATATTTATCGTTTTCTACGATAATGTCTTGTGATGATTCGTTTTCTGCAGCTGCTTGGGTGAAAAATCCATACAAACTCTGCATTTTTTTCAATTGTTGGACACTGTCCACCTCTGCAGGTACCTCTTGTACCAAAGAATCCATCTTGGCGGTTGCCATGGCTTCTGCTGCCATTTGTTCTTCCAATTCCGCTTGTTGAACGGCAGCAATGGAATCTCTTATTCGTTGTTGTTCTGCAATTTGCTCTTTCGAAGGGCTGATATAAATACTATAGCCGATGATTAAAGCAAACAACAAAAACAAACCTATTATCGTGTTTTTATCCATATTAATTCCAATTAAATTAAAAGTGCAAATATAACATTTTTTTTTCTTTTTCTATTATCAACCTATAATACACATTATTAAATATTTAATATTTATTTTTTACTTGTTTTTTCTTTTGTTTTCAGCAGAAATAAGAGCTTTGTCATGTAAAAAAAATTTTTTTTGCATTTATTAGAAAAAAAAGTTGTACTTTTGCAGTCGGGTAAGTCTTATACGACCAGCTCCTGTTGAACTCCCCCAGGATCGGAAGGTAGCAAGGGTAAGGTGGTTGAGCGGTGCGATATGAGTAGCTTACCCTTTTTTTATGGCTACATTGATTAAATTATATGAAGACAATCCTAACGAACGTGCTGTTCAACAAGTAGTAGAATGTTTGCAAGACGGCGGTATCGTTATCTCCCCTACCGACACGGTTTACGGGATAGGTTGTGACATATATAATCAAAAAGCATTTGAAAAACTATGCCATTTGACAGGCAAGAAAAAGGAAAAATCCAATTTTTCGTTCATTTGCTACGATTTAAGTCATCTTTCTGAATTTGCCAAACCGCTTGACAATAGCGTTTTTAAACTGATGAAAAGTGTTCTGCCGGGACCTTACACTTTTGTATTGGAAGCCAACAATCAAGTGCCAAAATTCATTCAGAAAAAGAAAACAGTCGGCATACGCGTGCCTGACAACAATATTATTCGTACCATTGTTCAAAAATTAGGTCATCCTATCATGAATGCATCTATCAAAAATCATGATGATGTGTTGGAATATATTACCGATCCGGAACTTATATACGAACATTACAAAGATTTGGTAGATATTGTTATTGATGGTGGTTATGGCGATTATACGCCATCAACTGTTATCAATTGCACCGATGGCATAGAATTAGTAAGAGAAGGCAAAGGCGTTGTAGATTTTCTATAACGCATAAATATAAAACAGCAACGTGTTCTGTCGCTGCTTCATGTAAGGAGAGGAAAGTCCGGACAACATAGAGTACCATACTTTCTAACAGAAAGGCATCTAATGATGACAGACAGTGCCACAGAAAACAACCGCCGCAAGGTAAGGGTGAAAATGTGAGGTAAGAGCTCACAACTTTTGTTGGTGACAACACGAGGGGGTAAACCTTATGGGTTGAAAGACCATGTAAACCGAGGCTTGAGGGCTACTCGTCCGATCTCGGAGGGTGGGTCGATGGAAATACTTAGCAATAAGTATTCTAGATAAATGACAGAAGCTTCACAAGAAGTACAGAATCCGGCTTATAGCGTTGCTGTTTTTTTCTTATTTTTAATTCAACAATTCTTGATTCAACAAATATTTTTTTAGTATTTTTGCATTTTATTCGCATAAAATGGAAAACCAAACCGACATTACGCCTGAAAATAGAAAAAAAATAGTGAAAAAAATCAGCAAAATAGCTGTCATTGTTGTCAGTATGTTGGCAGCATTTCTTCTTTTGTTGTCTATTGTAGCTTTCGCATTTGAAGATAAAATTACCGATATATTTCTCCATAGAATTTATCAATATACCACCCATGCCGAAATTACACACAAAAACACTTCTTTGAGTTTAATCAAAAGATTTCCCTTGGCATCGTTGCAAGTGAACGATTTTAGTGTAAAAAACACTCAAAAAAATGAAAACCTACTCATTGCCGGCAAAGTTTATCTGCAATTCAATATTCTTGACCTGATCAAAGGCAACTATACTTTGAAACGAATTGACATAGAAAAAGCCATTTTGAATATTCATACTTATACAGACGATAGTGACAACTATAGTATTTTTATCACAAAAGACACTGTTTCTAATGAAGATTTTAAATTGGATATCAGTAGTGTATTGTTGAAAGATGTCTATTTTTATTTTCTCAACGACAGAAAACAAGTTGACATCAATACGCATATCAAAAAAGCACAGGCTAAAGGAGGCTTTGACAAAAAGATTATTACAGCCAATTTAAAAAGTTCTCTAATGGTCAATAGCATTCAATTTCAACAGTCAAATTATATCGACCATCACCCGTTGAATCTTTCCGGACTGATTGTAATTGATACAAAAAAGAAAAGTTATCATTTTGAAAATAGCAATTTTAACTTCGATTTCATTCATTTTATATTAAATGGTGACATTGACAAAATTGCAAACGGCTATTCCATGAAAGGCAATATACAATCACATGAAGATGCATCTATTGAAAAGTTGATAAGTATTTTGCCCGACAGCATACAAACAAAAATTGCCAACTACAAACCTAAAGGCAACATCTATTTTAATTTAGCTTTTGACGGAGCCATTGACAACCATACTCACTTCGACATTAGCGGAACATACGGTTTGGACAATGTAGATGTTGCTAATATTCAAACAAATATCAGTTTGTCGGATATTGATTTAAAAGGAAATGTTTCCGTTCAATATCCGGATTACAAATCATCATTGTGCTTAAACATTACACAATTCAATGCTTTTTTAAACAAAGGTAACATTTCAGGGGCTCTTTCATTGTCCAATTTGCTACAACCCAAAGTTGCCTTTGATGTAAATGCTAAATTTGATATCAAAGATTTTCAAGATTTTGTACCTGCCACCCTCATTTATCAGGCATCCGGAAATACGAATATCAATTTGAAATTCTATAATGAATTTTCGCACAACAAACATTTCACCGTCAACGACATCAACCAAGCCAACATGCAGGGAAATATTGTTTTCAACGATGTTTTTCTACAACTTCGTGCCGATGGATTTTCTCTTAACAACCTATCGGGCGATATCAGTTTAGACAACAAAATTGTTCATGCAAAACAATTAAAAGGCAGTATTAAAGAAAATGACTTTGTATTGACAGGTCGTATTGAGAACCTGCTCCCCTACATAGTTGATACTAACAACGATTTGCAAATTATCGCCTATTTGAATGTTGCCGAATTGAATATTGACAAATTACTCAAAAACGATAATCCGACAAAAAGCAAAGCCTCCAAAGACGAAAACAGCCAGCAACTTACTTTTCCACAACATATTTATTTAGATTTGGAATTCAATGCCAATAAAATCAACTACCAACAATTTGACGCACTGACAACTAAAGGCAGGATAATCCTAAACAAAAACATTCTGTCGCTTAAGAATTTTGAAATCAATACCTTTAGCGGAAAATCAACTGCCAATGGCACCATTGCACAGCAAAAAAACAACCAATTCTATCTCAATTGTGATGCCGATTTTCGCAACATCAACATTGAACAACTATTTTATGGCTTCAAAAATTTCAATCAGTTGCAATTGACAAACAAAAATATCAGAGGTACTGCCAATAGTCATGTACATTTCGAATCTATTGTCAGAAACAATGTTTCCTTGATACCCGAGAGTGTAAAGGCCAATGCCGATATTTCCATTTATAATGGACAACTATTAGATTTCAAGCCTTTAGATGCTCTCTCCAAATTTATCACCTTAAGCGAACTGCACAACGTGAAATTTGAAACTATCAACACACAAATCCGCATTGCCAACAAGAAAATTGATATATCTAAAATAGATGTAAGAAACAATGTACTCAATTTGATAGTTTCCGGTGGTCAAACTTTTGATGGAGATATTGACTATCACATTCAACTATCACTTAAAGAATTACTATCTAAGAAACTGAAAAACAATAAAAAACAAAGAGAAGATTTTGGTGATATAGAAGACGACAACTTAGGAAATGCCAACATTTATATTTTAGCAAGCGGTCAACTTGACAACCCCAAATTCAAATGGGATTCCAAATCGGCACATCAAGGTTTTAAACAACAAATTTCCACTCAAAAAGAAGCCATTCAACAATCCCAGCAAGAACGCGACAAAGCGACAGGCCGCTCCGAAGAACCTACTCAAAAAGATCTCAACAATAGTTCAGTGAAGCAAAAAGACATTGAATTAGATGAAGATTGGTAATAAAAAAAGCAGATTACCTAAAGGCAACCTGCTTTTAAGATACAAATGTTATTAACATTGATTAAAAGCGGAAATCTCTTTCGCCTTTGGCAATTTTTTCTAATCGTTCTTTTGCAATTTCTCTTACTTTGTCAGATTTGATATTAGGAATTTCTTTTTCTATTAATTTCTCGCCTACTGCTTGTGTTTCCGGAGAAGCATAATCACACAAATACTCTTTTAATGTCATCAAAGCATTTGGATGACAACAATTTAGAATTTGTTTGCTCTTGCACAATTCCATAAATCTATCACCTGTTCTACCGGCTCGGTAACAAGCGGTACAGAAAGATGGAATATAACCCATATTCATCAACCATTGCACCACTTCGTCCAAAGTTCTTTGATCATATACATCAAATTGTTCGGTGTCATGCTCGCGTTGCTCTTCAGTATATCCGCCGACAGAAGTTCTTGAACCGCCTGAAATTTGGGAAATTCCTAAATGAAGTAATTTTGCTCTCACCTCTTCCGGCTCACGAGTGGAAATAATCATTCCTGTATATGGAACTGCCACTCTAATACATGCAACTATTTTTTCAAAAATAGTATCGTCTATACCATTGTCAAATTGAGACGGGTCAATATCTGCCGCCGGTCTGACTCTTGGAACAGAAATCGTGTGAGGACCTACTCCAAACACTGCCTCCAAGTGTTCTGCATGCATCAACAAACCGGCAAATTCATATTTGTACAATTCCAAACCGAACAAAACACCTAAACCTACATCATCCATGCCGCCTTGCTGAGCCCTATCCATGGCTTCTGTATGATAAGCATAGTTGTGTTTAGGTCCGGTCGGATGCAGCCTTTCATAACTTTCTTTATGATATGTTTCTTGAAATAGGATATATGTGCCAATACCTGCCTCTTTCAATTTTTTATAGTTTTCAACAGTTGTGGCAGCAATATTGACATTTACTCTTCTGATGGCACCATTTTTATGTTTGATAGAATAAATGGTTTTTAAACTTTCCAAAATGTATTCAATAGGATTGTTCACAGGATCTTCTCCGGCTTCAATGGCCAAACGTTTGTGCCCCATATCTTGTAATGCTATCACCTCTTGCTTGATTTCTTCTTGTGTAAGTTTTTTTCTTTCAATTTTGCCATTTTTGTGATATGGACAATACAAACATCCGTTGATACAATAGTTGGATAAGTATAAAGGAGCAAACAAAACAATTCTATTGCCATAGAAATCTTTCTTGATTTGTTCTGCCAACTTGTAAACTTCATTGATTTTTTCTTGATTTTCACAAGCCAACAACACAGAAGCCTCTCTGTGTGACAAACCTTTCAACAATTTTGCTTTTGCAATAATTGAGTCTATCAACTCTAAATTGTTTTTATTTTCTTCGGCATACTTTAGCGTTGCTTCAATCTCTTCGTGATTGATAAATTCTTCTGCCTTTGGTGATTTTACATCATAAACATATTTTGTTTTTTCTATTTCAGACATATTTAATATTATTTTATTGTTGTTTAATTAATATCGATTTCACTTTCACACCGGACAATCTACCCAATTTTCCTGTTAAGGCGTTAATGGTATCGCCATCACTTTTTACTACAAGAGAAATAACAAAAACACCTTCGTCCCGCAATGGCAATCCATTCCGAGAGAGTATAATATTAGCATAGGATGTCAACAAATTGTTGATATCCCCAACAGATTCTTGTTGTGTAATGGCTATGCTGATTATTCCTATCTTCTTCTCCATCAGTACTTAACTTTTGAATTAGACTAATTTTGATGCTTCAAGAGCGATAAATCCCTCTTTCAGATTCAATATGCAAAGGTACAATTATTTTTTTGAGTATTTGTTGTTATCTTAAAAAAAAAAGTCACCCGAAGGTGACTTTTTTAAATATGAAATGAATTTAACAATCTGTTTACTTTTTCAATGCGTTCAGTTGTTGATTAACAGCATCCAATTCTTTCTCTGCTCCGGGGATTCTTGAATAGATAAGTTTCAACATAATCAAAGTATTGTTGTCATTAGGTTCTATTTCATGAGCTTTTTCCAAATATGGACGAGAATTGTTCAACAACTTTTCCATTTCAGTTTTTGCTGCTTCGTAAGCTGCATCGTCTTCAATATTGTCAAGATTTTTATAGTGATCTACATAATTATTATAGTAGCAGTTGCCTAAATTGTAGTTGACATAAAAATCGTTGGGTTGCAATTCTAATGCTTTCTTCAAATATTTTTCAGCTTCACTATAGTGTTTTTGATTAGTTAATTCTGAACCATAGTTGATTAACAAAGTATGATTGTTAGGATCTTTTTCCAATGCCTGTGTCATCAATTCAGTTGCTTTATCGTTTTGACCGGCCCACATGTAAATAATAGATGCACTTGTTGCTGCATTTACATCATATTTTTCCGGTGTCAAGAAAATCGATTCACATATCTGCACTACTTTGATGGCATGAGCCGTATCATTTTCATCTTTAAACAAAGATGCCAAACGAACATAAGGGAAAATGTTTAATTTAGTTTTCTTATTCACTAAACTTGTATAGCATTTTTTAGCAATATCCTTTTTGCCTGCCATTTCTGCACAATAACCATAAATATAGGTATTATTGTCATCGGATTTGTCTGCCAAATGAGATTTTTCTGCTAATGTTACTGCTCTGTCTAAATTTTGACCACTTTTCAAGATATCTACTGCTTCTTGAATTAACATTTGAGAACAGAATTTCAAGCCGACTGCAGGAGTGGCAATTCTCATACCAACACTTACATTAGGATCTAACTCTAATGCCTTTTTGTAAGATTCGAAAGCTTCTTCTGCTGCATTGTTGCTCAATGCTTTATATTCAGCATCCTTGGTGTCTGCAATTTGCAAGAATATATTTCCTCTATACATCCATGTTTTTGCATCATTTTTGGTATCTTCATATTCCATACATTTGTTGATGGCTGTTAATGCTCTATCCAAATAGCCATTGCTATAAGCGTTATAGGCATTGTTTAATTCTCTTTTGCCTGATTGTGCAAATGTCATAGCTGCTATCAGCAAGAATGACCATGTTACTACTAACTTTTTCATTTTAATTATTATTTAAACGTTTATACTCTTTATTATTCTTCTTTTTTCTCTTCTGTTGACTTGATATCTTCAGTGTTGTCCGGTTCAGTAGTTTCCTCTTGATTGTCCTCTTCTAATTTTTCTTCCTTTTCTGTCGGCACTACTGTTACCGCTGCTATAATATCATTCGCTTTCAAATTGATCAATTTCACTCCTTGAGCAATACGTCCTAAGACTCTCAAATCGGCAATGTTCATTCTGATTGCGATGCCACTTCTATTTATTATCATCAAATCTTCATCATCTACTACATCTCTAATTGCTATTAGTTGACCTGTTTTTTCGGTGATATTGATTGTTTTTACTCCCTTTCCGCCTCTGTTGGTTTCTCTATAATCATCTATAGATGACCTTTTTCCGTATCCTTTTTCTGAAACAACCAATATGTCCTTTTCTGTACCACTTACACAAATCATACCAACTACAAAATCTTCGCTATTTGCCAAGGTGATACCTTTTACTCCCGATGCATTTCTTCCCATAGGACGAACCTGACTTTCGTGGAATTTGACAGCCTTGCCGGAATGTAAACCTAACAAGACAGTGGAATTGCCATTTGTAAGTCGTGCATCCAACAAGGTATCTCCGTCTCTTACGGTAATGGCATTGATACCATTCTTTCTTGGACGAGAATATGCTTCCAAAGAAGTCTTTTTAACAATACCTTTTTCGGTACACAACATAATAAAGTTGTTGTCGATATATTCTTTGTCAGCAATATCTTTGATGGCAATAATCGATTTGATCTTGTCATCTGGTTCTATATTCAACAAATTTTGGATAGCCCTGCCTTTTGAGGTTCTATTGCCTTCCGGAATTTCGAACACCCTCAACCAATAACATTTTCCTTTTTCAGTGAAGAACAGCAAATAATTGTGATTGCTGGCAGTATAAATCTTTTCAATAAAGTCCGTATCACGAGCATCTGCAGCTTTCATGCCTTTTCCGCCACGATTTTGAACTCTATATTCTGTCAAATTGGTGCGTTTGATATAACCTAAATTGGAAATAGTTATCACCACATCGTCATCAGCAATAGTATCTTCTATACGGAAATCTGTAGCGGAAAATTCTATCTTGCTTCTACGTTCGTCACCATATTTTTCTTTTACTTCCAACATTTCTTGTTTGATAACTTCAATACGCATGTGTTCGTCGCTCAACAATCTGTTC
>JAEEGK010019387.1_pt1 | contig 14596 bp, 2 predicted proteins | sample 8958771 | NCBI WGS metagenome assembly JAEEGK01 (sample SAMN16246547, study PRJNA631951) | gut metagenome | biome: gut microbiome; feature: rumen; material: SC-attached | host: Bos | place: Iran: Karaj | collected 2018-10
ATCCCCAATCCCCAATCCCCAATATCAATTTTATATAAATTAAATTAATTAATTAAAAGATAAAGAATAATTATATTTAAAATAAAAAAATCACATTATTTTTTTCATTATGAATTATAATATAAATAAATTAAATTTAAATAATTAAAATTAATCTGAATTAAAAAAAATTTTATCCATTGAATTTAAAAAATAAATAAAATTAAGTTTTAATATAAAAAATAATTTTATATTTAAGTAACTTAAAAAAAAACTATATAATTTAAAATGGATAACAACGAAGATGGAAATGTTCCCGTAGAAGGGAATGATCCAAATTCACAGCAAGAAGTAGCAACCAATTCAAATAAAGTTGAGCCAGAAGAACAAAAAAATCCCGAAAATGAAAATCAAAATCAAGAAGGAGAAGAAAACGTCGAAGAAAACAAAGAAAATCCAGAAAACGAAAACGAAAACAAAGAAGATGAAAAAATTCCTGATGAAGATAACAAAGAAGGTGAAGTTGAAGTAGAACAAATTGGCGAAAATCAACAAGAAGAAGAAAATAAAAAAGAAGAAGATAAAAACGAAAACGAAGACGAAGAAGAAAAAGACAAATATGAATCAAAAGATTTACAAAATTTTGTAATGATTATAAATAATATTATCAATCCTTTAGAAAAAAAAGACATTATTAAACGATCATTACAAAATTTCCAAAACAACATTAAAAATTCTCTTGATCAAATAGAAAAAAATTTCACTATTCAAAGAATTGATTTACCAAACGAAAGTGATGAATTAATTGCAAAAGATTCAGGTTTAATTCACGTTTTAGAAAACATTGTAAAAAAATGGACAGATCAAATAACAAAAGTTCAAGAAGAATTAACAAACTATCCAAAAGACATTACAAGTGCAATGCAAGAAATAGACAACAGAAAAAGAGCAGTTAGTAATTGGTCAATTCTCGCACAGCAATTGAAAAGTGACAATATAAAAAGAATAATTAACATTTTAATTTTAAGCGACGAAAATTTAAAAGGAAAAACTTTTCAAACAAAAATAAATGAATTCGAAAAAACTTTCGAAGACGCAAATGATTATTTAAAATTCTTACAAACTCTCGAAAGATCAATTAAAGATTTAAGCAGCGATGATTTAGCAACAATAGAACATAGTATTGCAGGAATATTTCATAATTTAAAAATTATTTGGATGATAAGTAAACACAAAGAACCAAATAAATTTGGGTTTTTATTAGAAGTTATGGCAAAAGAAATTTGGACAAAAATTTCCGAAAAAATTAATTTAAAAGAACTTTTCAAAACAAATCCAGATGAAATTGATCAAAGCATCGCATTAATAACACAAGCAAATAGAGTAGCTACTCAATGGATCGCACATTATTCTGATACGAAAAACACTACAAAATGGGAATATGCACATAATAAAATAACAAAAGATTTAGAATATGTAAAAACAATTTGTGGGAAATTAAAAAATGGTTTATTAAAAATAAAAGGATTTTTAAAGTTTTTAGGACATGATTTAGAAAGAGTCATTGGAGGAAATTCAGATAAAATTTATAAAGAAAAAGAAAAAGTAATGAAAGCTTATAGTTACATTGAAAATTATGAAAATAATATTTTCGATAGCAAAACTGACAAAGCTTGTGCGGAAGTTTTTCAATTGTTTGATCAAGATATGCAAATGTTAGAACAAGACACTAAAAAATTAATTGATGATATTTTTGATAATTTAAAAAACGCTGAAAGTGCTTTTGATTTATATACAAATTTCGATAATTTAATTGACCAAACTGAAATAAAATCCGCAATGAAAGATAAATATATTAACATTTTAAAAAGATACATTTTAGAAGTTCAAAATTATGAAAAAATATTTTTGGAAAATAAAAATAATCCTCCGATTAGTAAAGCAAAAAGCGAAACAGCAGGAAAAATTGCTTGGGCGAGACAATTATATGTAAAAATGAAACGACCAATTTCAAAAATTTTCCAACGAAAAGACCATTTCAAACAAATCAGTGAAAATCCAAAAGATGATAAATTAGCCACGGAAAAAGAATTAGCAGATGCCTTTTTAAAAGTCGCAAGACAATTAAGAGACTATGAATTTAAAATATTCGAAGAATGGAAAGCAAATTGTCTACTTCATTTTATGAGTTATTTGAGATTATATGTTTTAATCAAAAAAGATAAAAAATACGAAGTAAACTTCGACAACAAATTAAAACTAATGATTCATGACACAAAATTTTTAGATTTATACGGATTCAGTGACATTCCACCAAACATAATTAACATCGCTCATCAAGAAACACAATTAGCTAAATATTGTAACATTTTAAATCTAATGTTAAGAGATTATGATAATTTAAATAAATCAATGAAAGACCATCATCATTTGTTATTAAGCAAAGATTGTAATGATTTACATTCAAAAATCGAAGTAGGAACAAACACACATAATTGGACTGCTTTGGGAATAGAAGAATTTTATAGAGATTGTATGAATGGCATTAAAAATTTAAGAGACAAATTCACAAATGTTATTAAAAGTGAAGAAAAAATTCTTTCGGTTATTAAACATATTTCAAATGCAACGTTAGTAAAAGAATTTGATTTAGTGAATGTTAGCAATAGAGAATTAAGCAGCTTTTTATTTAATTACGAACAAAATCGTCAAAAAGTAATTGGAGATTTATTAAATAAATATCAAGAAATTACAATGACTTTAATTGATATCGAACGACTTACATTTGAAAGTGGAAAAGATGATCAAGCAGTAATGAAAACGAAATCAGCGAATTTATTAGATAAATTAGGAGAAAGAAAAGAAATGGTTGAATATTACAATTATTGGGAAAATTGTTTATTAAACGCATTAACAAAATGTATATTAAAATCAATATTAACATTAAACGAATTATTTTCAATGGATAGTACACCTTCAGGATACACTCAAAAGCAAAAAGAAAATAACACTTTATTTATAGTAAAATCAAAATTCATTACGGCAAAAGAAATTTTATACAACCCAAATTCAAATGAAATTGACATGGAATTAAAATCTCGATTGATTTCATCTTTTCAAAATTCAGGAAGAGAATTTATTCGATGGATGAATGGCACATGCAAAGTTCCAAACATCGAATATGCAGAAGAAAAAGATAAAGAATATATAAGAAATAATTATTCATATGGAACAGAAATTGCGAAAAACAATGATTTAAAAACTTTCGTTAATTTATTGTATCAAACAATTGGAAAAATTACTTTGAGTTTGGATGATAATAAACAAAAATATATTAGAGAATATGCTAAAGAATATTTTGGTCATTGGGGTCAAAATGCAAGAGCGAAATTTGAAACGGAATTAGAAAGAAATAAAACATTGAAAAACTTTGAAAAAAAAGTTAGTTTGATTCTTTTTAATTTGGATGAATTTAAAAAAAAACGCGAACCTAGAAAATTATGTGGAGGAAACTTTTTAATTAATAATGAAGAATTAATTGCGCGTGGATGTGAACAAATAAGAAAAGTTTTAAATGATATGTTAAAAATTTTGGCGAAAGAACTTGAAGAAGAAGATATGAAAAAATTCAATGAAATTATAAAAACAAATAAAGAAAAATTATTAGAAAAAACTGATAGTTCAGATGATTTAAAAAAAGTTTTAGGATATGTTTCAAAAATCAATGGAAAAAAAATGTCAATGGAATTAAAAATACATTCAATGGAAGAAAAAATCCATTTTTTAAAATTACATGGTTATCCAAATTTAAAAGAAATCGAAGATAAATTTAAAATATTAAAAAAAGAATGGGAAAATCTTCGAGTTAAAGCAAGAAAAAAAGACGATAATTTATTAGAACGTAAACGAAATTTAGCTAAAAATACAGAACAAGATGCAAATGCTTTACAAAAAGAAGTCACAGATGAATATAAAAAATATACTTCAAGCGGACCTTTAACTGACGTTGATTTAGCTTCAGGTTATCAAATATTATTAACTTCAATGGAAACTTTAAATGGATTGAAACAAAGAAAAGATGACATTGTTGAAAGTCAAAAATTATTTAATTTGCCTATCACAACTTTCCCAGAAATTAATGAAATGATAGAAAAAAACACAAAAATCGAACCTATTTATAAAACTTTCCATGAATTCGAAATATTTTTCAATGAACAACAAGATAAAACTTGGAGTAAATTAGAAACAGCTGTTCTTGAAAAAAAAGTAGATGAATTATTAAAAGCAAAAAGAGATTTTGATAGAAAAGGTCTTTCTAATTCTTTGCCGTATAAAAAATATGAAGATGTAAGAGAAAATTATAACAATAATGTAAAAGATATTATTGTTCTTCTTAAAAGTCCTGTTGTAAATGAAAGAAACTTCGGAGAATTTATAAAAGAAAATCGACCTGGAAGATTAACAGTGAAATTCGATGTTATGACATTAAGAGATGTTATGAAATTAGATTTATTAAAAGATAAAGAAAAAGTCGCAACGATGGTTAATGATGCTAAAGAAGAAACTGATGTTAAAAATAAATTAGATGAAATTAAAGCAAGTTTAGATGAATTAAAATTCCAATTAACTCCACATAAAAGAGGAACTGAAGATAAAGGATACAAATTCAAAGACGTTACAGGCGAAATGGATATTATTAAAGACAATATTGAAAATCTTCAAAATGTTGGTGCAAATAAACACGCAAAAGCATTTAAAAACGACATTGATGATTTAGAACAAGAAATGAATAATATGATGGAAATTATTGAAATTTGGGTTGAAGTTCAAAAAAAATGGATTTATTTAGAAAGTATTTTTGTTGGCAGTGAAGATATTCGTCAAAAATTAGTAAAAGAAACTCAAGAATTCGATGTTCAAGATAAAAACTTTAAAAAATTAATGACAGCTGTATTTAAAAAACCTTCTGTTAGATATCAATGTCGAGAAAAAGATAGAAAATTCGAATTAAAAGGATTTTTAACCAAATTCGAACAAGCTGAAAAAGCATTAACAAAACATTTAGATAGTAAAAAAAACGAATTTTCACGTTTTTATTTCCTCACAGAACAAGATTTATTACAAATTTTAGGAAGCAGTGAACCATTAGAAACATTAAACCCACATTTAGTAAAAATCTATTCAAATTGTAAAAAACTTTTAAGCGATCGAAGAAACATAACCGGAATGGTTTCACAAGAAGGAGAAAAATTCCTATTTGAAAAACCAATTCGAATAGAAAGTCAACAACAAGTTGGTCAATGGATGAATAGAGTAGATGAAGAAATGAAAAATACTCTAAAATCATTTACAAAAAATGCCATTCAAGATTATACAAAAGAAGAACTTTATAAATTTATTCATAATAAACTTGGAATGATATGCGTTTTCACTAGCGAATGTTGGTGGACTTTTGCCTTAGAAGATGTGTTCAGAAAAATCAAACAAGAAGGTGATAAATATGCTATGAAAAAAGAACTTGAAAGACAAAGTGCGGGATTATTAGATTTAGTCGTTATTGTTAGAAAAAAAGATATAAGTCGAGAAGATAGATTAAAAGTCAATAATTTAATTATTCGTACTGTTCATGGAAGAGAAATCGTAGACAAATTCGTAAGAGATTCAATTTTAGACGCAAGAGAATTCGAATGGGAAAGTCAACTTAAATTTTATTGGGACAAAGAAAAAGATGATATAATAATAAGACAATGCAATGGAGAATTTTTCAGCTGCTATGAATATCAAGGTTTAGAAGGAAGATTAGTAGTCACCCCTTTAACAGATCGTTGCGTTATGACATTAACAACTGCACTAACATTTTTCTTAGGTTGCAGTCCCGCCGGTCCAGCAGGAACAGGAAAAACTGAGACAGTAAAAGATTTAGGAAAAGGAATAGGAATAAGAGTAGTTGTTCAAAACTGTTCAGATACTTTAGATTATTTATTCATGGGTCAATTTTTCAGTGGTTTAAGTCAAACTGGATTTTGGGGATGCTTTGATGAATTCAATATGATAAATAGAGAAGTCTTATCTGTTGTTACTACTCAAATCTCATCTATTCAATTGTCGTTAGCTCAAGGAAAAGATTCGTGGTTCTTAATGACAAGAGAAGTTCGATTATTACCAACAATAGGAATTTTCATTACAATGAACCCAAATTATGAAGGAAGATCGGAATTACCTGATAACTTAAAAGCTTTATTCAGACCAGTTACTATGGTTACTCCTGATTTCTTATTAATTTGTGAAAATATTTTATTATCTTTCGGATTCGCTGAAGGAAGAAAATTAGCTCAAAAAATCACTAAATTATATGAATTGTCTCAAGAACAATTATCTAAACAACATCATTACGAATGGGGTCTTAGATCGATGAAAGCTGTTTTAAGTTCAGCTGGAACATTAAAAAGAGATAATTTAGAAATGGTTGAAGATTTGATATTATTAAAAGCTATGAAAGATTTAAATATGCCTAAATTCATAAAAGACGATGCAATATTATTTGAAGGATTATTAAAAGATTTGTTCCCAGACATTGACTCATCGCAATTAAAAGAAGAAGGAGAAGAAACTGTTAAAGAAGTAATGAAAACTTTAGGTTACAAAGTTTTAGATGGTCAAGTTTTGAAAGTTTTACAAATGTATGAAGTTATGAATATTCGTCATTGTACTATGATTTGTGGTCCTCCAATGAGTGGAAAAAGTTGCATAATCGATGTATTAAAAAATGTCTTCCAAAAATTCAAAAATATAGATAATATGGTTACCTATCTTATCAATCCCAAAGCTCAAAGTGTGCCTAGATTATATGGAAAAAAAAATGAAATTTCAGACGATTTCGAAATCGGAATTCTTTCAAATATTTTCCAAATCGCAAACAGTCCATTACCAAATAATAACAAAACTGAATTAAGATGGATCATTCTTGACGGAGATGTTGATCCTTTATGGATAGAAAAATTAAATTCAGTCATGGACGATTCAAAACAATTGACATTAGAAAACAAAGATCGTATTCTTATGCAAAAATATTGTAGTCTTTTAGTAGAAGCTTATAACATTCACCATGCAAGTCCAGCAACAGTTTCTCGTTTAGGTATGATATATGTAGACACATCTTTATTACACGGAGATGCAATTTTCTATAAATGGATCGAAGCAAAAGACCCAAAAGAATGGGACGAAACTTTAAAAGGATACATGAACGATAATTATAATAGAGTCATGCCTGCTTGTTTGAAATACATTTTAAAAGGTGCAAAAGGAAATGAAGAAGAAGGAATTCCATTTAAATTAATAGTTCCTCAATATGAAGCAAGTATAGTTAATCAATTATGCAATTTATTAGATAGTTTATTATATGATTTAGAAACAATTCCATCCGAATCAAGTCAAATTGAAAGTTTGTTTACTTTTTGTGTTGTATGGTCAGTAGGAGCTTGTTTAATTAATAATGAAGATAGAGAAAAATTCGCCAAGTTTATTAAAGATCTTCCATCAGGAACAGCGACACCTCCTAGCAAACCCTATGACTCATGTTGGGATATATCCGGAGGAAGATATGTTGAATGGGACAGTGAAGCTTTAGTTAATTTAATTATTCCTGAAAATGATGGACACAATCAAAAATATAATGAAATTATTATTCCAACAAGCGATACGAAAAAATATAGCTATTTACTTAAAAATTTAATTAATATTCATAAACCAGTTTTATTCGTTGGTGAAAGTGGAACAGGAAAAACAGTAACTATTAACAACTATTTGAAATTTTTAACGAAAGAAAAATCTTCACCTTATGTTGTTTTAAATATGAATTTCTCCTCAAGAACAACTTCAACCGATTTCCAAAACACTATGGAAGAAATATTAGAAACTAGATTCTTAAGAACAATGGGACCACCTTCAGGAAAAGAATTAATAATATACGTAGATGATTTAGGTATGCCTAAAGTAGATAGATTTGAAACTCAACAACCAATCGCATTTATGAAGTTATTAATCGAAAAAAAATGCTACTATACAAAAGATAACAAAGACCTTATTAAATTAATAGATACCAACTTCATAGGAAGCACATTACCACCCGGAGGAGGTAACAATAACATCGATCCTAGATTCATATCATTATTCAATGTATTTAATATTAATATCGAAAACAACGCAGTATCGAAAATATATGAAATTATATTAAATAATTATCTAGAAGGTTATTCAGAAGAAAGTGACGTTGCTTCAATTAAAGAAAAAATCATCGCAGCTACAGTTCAATTATATTCAGCTGTTAAGGCAGAACTTCCTCGTACACCAATAAAATTCCATTACGTTTTTAATATAAGAGATATAAGTAAAGTCTTCCAAGGATTTTGTTTATTAACAAAAGAATTATTCCCAACTAAAGAAAGTTTGATTAAATTATGGAGACATGAAGCACAAAGAGTTTTCAGTGATAAACTAAGAGAACCTCAAGATCAAAAGAAAGTAGAAGCTATAATAGAAAATAACATTCGATCTAACTTCCCAGATCAAGCTGATTACGCTTTAGCTCAACCATGTTTACATTGTGATTTCATGAAAGTTAATTTCTACGACGAAGAAGAAGAAACAGCTAATAAAGTTCTTAAACCAGACATTCGATATTATGAAAACGTAGAAACTTATGAACAAGTAAAAAAGTTTTTGGACAGTTCTTTAGATGCTTATAAAGATTTAGAAGGTCAAGCAATGAATTTAGTGTTTTATGATGAATGTATAGATCATTTATTAAGAATTCATAGAATATTAAGAATTCAAAATGGAAATGCTTTATTAGTCGGAGTTGGTGGAAGTGGAAAACAATCTCTTACTAAATTAGCCACATTTATTGCTAAATATGAATTATGGGGAATTAAAATAACAAGTAAATTCGAAGAAAAACATTTCAGAGAACAATTGTTAGAATTATTCAGAAAATTCATACCTCAAGAATTAATGAAACCAATCACATTTTTATTCACAGATGAACAAGTTTTAGATGAAGGATTTTTAGAACTAATTAATAACATATTAACAACAGGAATAGTTCCTGCAATTTTTGAAAAAGGAGAGAAAAATCAAATAATCGATGCTTATAAGCCACTTGCATTTAAATTAAATCTCCCTGAAACAAAAGACACAGCTTATAATTTATTCGTTCAAAGAGTTAGAGAAAATTTGCACATGGTTATTTCAATGTCACCTTCAGGAGATAATTTAAGAAATCGTTGCAGAAATTTCCCAGGTTTAATTTCAAATACAACAATCGATTGGTTCTTTGAATGGCCAAGAGAAGCTTTATTACAAGTAAGTCAATTTTTATTCAGTAATTATCACAATGTCGAACAAGAAATTATTCCTTTATTATGTGAACATATTATAACCGTTCATCAAAGTTTGAAAGAATTTAGCAATGAAGCTTATAAATCCCAAAAAAGAAATATTTATTCAACTCCAAAAAATTTCTTAGATTATATTAAAAATTTCCAAAATTTATATGCAAAACATTATGAAGATACTATGAATTTAATAAGTCATTTAGAAAATGGTTTGAATGTCATTGATGATTCTAGTAAAAAAATCGCGGTTTTATCTGAAACAGTCGAAGAAGAAGCAAACAAAGCCGCTGAATTAAAAACAAAACTTGAAAAAGCAGGAGAAGAATTAAAAGTCGCAACGGAAAAAACCGAAACGAACAAAGCAATTGCCGAAAAAAATGAAAAAGAATTAACAGAACAAAATAAAATCATAGCTAAAGATCAAGCTGAAATAGAAGAAAATGTGAAAAATATAAATCAATTAATCGAAACAATTAGAATCGAAGTCTCAAAAATTGATCAAAAACAAGTTGATATGATGTCTAAATTACAAAGATTCGAAGGAGATACAATTATAGTTAAAGCATTAATATTTACAATTAAAGATGTAAAAGTAAGTTGGGATGGAATGCCTGACAGTGATGTCTCAGCAAAATTAGGTCAAACTAAAAAATTATTCAGTGATCTTGTTGCTTTAGATGAAACTTTCAGTAGAATTTTAGATAAAGTTGGTAATATAAATCAATGTGGTATCGCATATGATAAAGTCAAAGATTTAACTATTGATAAAAACAAAAATAAAGTTTTGGCTCAATTACAAAATTATGTTATTAATTTCTATGAATTTGCTAATAAATCAAAGAAAAGAGTCGATTTAGAAAAAGCTTTGGAAAAAAAAATCAAAGAAAAAGAAATCGCAGAAAAATCTTTAGCTGAAACAAAAGAAGAACTTGCGAAATTAACTGCGGAAAGTGAAAGATTACAAAAAGAAAAGGATGAAAATGAAAAAGCATATAACATCGCAAATGAAAATTTACAAGTATTAACAAATAGATTAAATACAGCTAATTCATTATTTAATGGATTAAAATCAGAACAAACTCGTTGGACAGAAGATCAAAAAAAACTTGGAATTTCAAAAGAAAAATTAATAGGAGATTGTTTATTAGGAGCAGCATTTTTATCATATTGTGGTCCATTTTCATTTGATTTCCGTAAACGTATGATATATGATACATGGAAAGCAGATATCGTCGCTAAAAACATAAACAACTCAGAAAATTTCACCGTTCAAGGATTATTAACAACAGATCAACAAATCTCTCAATGGAACATTGATGGTCTACCTGACGATGAATTATCAACTCAAAATGGTATTTTAACTGAAAACGCAAGTAGATGGCCATTAGCAATTGACCCTGAAAATCAAGCTATAATTTGGCTTAAAAACAAAAGCGGAGATAAATTAAAAGTCATCTCATTTAATACTGAAAATTATATGAAATATGTTGGACTTAGAGTTCATAATGGAGGTATAATTTTAATTGAAAACGTAGGTGATACTATAGACCCTAATATTAATCCTGTTTTGGAAAAAAATTATATCGTTAAAAATCAAGTTGAATATATTATTTTAGATGGTCAAGAACAATCTGTTTCGAGTGAATTTAAATTATTTTTAGTTACTAAATTACCTAATCCACATTACACTCCCGAAATTATGGCCAAAACTACCATTATTAACTTTAGTATTACTATGGATGGATTAGAAGAACAATTATTAAATGAAGTTGTAAGATTTGAATACCCAAGTATTGAAGAAACGAGAAAATCTTTAGTTGAAAATATGAATAAAAATAAAATCACTTTAAAAAAATGCGAAGATGATTTATTAAATGCTTTAAATGAATCAGCAGGAACTGATATTTTAGAAAACACCAAACTTATCGAAACATTAAAAAATACAAAAGACAAAGCACAAGAATTAAAAGGAAGTTTAGAAGCATCTGAAACAACTAAAAAAGACCTATATCTAAAAAGAGCAGATTATATACCAGTTGCAAAAAGAGGAGCAATATTATATTTCACAATTTGTGGATTAAGATTGATATCATCAATGTATGAATATAGTTTAGCAAGCTACATAGGAGTATATAGAAACGCTATTAAAGAAGCTCCACCAAATATGATATTAACAAATAGATTGGATAGTATTAAGAAAAAACTAACTAATTTACTATACGATTATATATGTTTAAGTATTTTTGGAAAACACAAATTAATGTTCAGTTTTCATATGAGAACAATGATTATGAGATATGAAGAAGAATTAAATATGAATGAATTATTATTCTTTTTACGTGGAAACATCGAAGAAAGTAAAAATGAAAAACCCGCTGAATTAGAATGGGTTTCTGATACAACATGGCAAGATTTAGAAGGAATGGGAAAAATAAATGACACAATGTTTAAAGTACAAAAGAAATTCAATGAAAATGTCGATGAATGGAAAAATTGGTATGATTTAGAAAAACCAGAAGATGTTGAACTTCCTTCCGGTTTAGAATCCGAATTAACTCCTTTAGAAAAATTATTAGTCATAAGAGTATTTAGAAAAGACAGAGTTTATAACGCTATTAAAAACTTTATAAAAATCACAACAGGAAGTGAAACATTCATAACACCAACCCCAATGAAAATGTCTAAAATATTCGAACAATCAAGTGAAGGCACACCCGTTCTATTTATATTATCTCCGGGAGTTGACCCAAGTTATTTCGTAAATCAATATGCAATTGAAAAGGGTTATTTTGAAAAAAAATATCGTTTCATGAGTTTAGGTCAAAAACAAGAAACTGAAGCTAAAAATATGATTATGGATGGTATAAAAAGAGGATTATGGATATTATTACAAAATTGTGATTTATTATTTAAATGGTTAAAAGAACTTGAAAATATTATAGATTCAATTGAATCAATGAAACCTAAATCAGAATTCCGTTTATGGCTTACAACTTCACCAATTGAAAATTTCCCTATCGGAATCTTACATAAATCATTTAAAGTTGTTACTGAGCCTCCCGATGGATTAGGACCAAATATGAACCGTGTTTTTGGTAGTATGAAAGCAGAAAGTTTTGAAAGCGAAAGTTCACATCAAGCATATAAACCATTAGTATTTGTTATATCATTTTTCCATTCAGTTTTACAAGATAGAAAAAAATTCGGAAAAATCGGATGGAATGTTATATATGATTTTATGGAAAGTGATTTCACAATAAGTAAAAGATTACTAGCAATGTATTTAAATAAAATAGGACCAGATGATATGATCCCATGGGCATCATTAAAATATTTAATAGGAGAAGCAATGTATGGAGGAAGAGTAACTGATGACTATGATAGAAGAGTAATGATGACATATTTAAATGAATACATGGGTGACTTTATTTTTGATGTAAATCAAAAATTCTTCTTTGCAAGAGCAGAAAACTTCGATTATGAAATTCCCGAATTAGGACCATTCGATAATTATGTTAAAGCAATTACTGAAATGCCTATTACATATTCACCAGAAATCATTGGATTACATAGCAATGCAGAAATTGATTACTTTACTCAAGCTAGTAAGAGAATATGGGAAGATATGATAAAATTACAATCAAGCACAGGAGATAGTGGAAGTCAAAAAAAAGATGAAAATACAGCACCTGTTAAAACAAGAGAAGAAATTGTTTTAGGTATGGCTGAAATGTTTATTGATAAAAAAGTTCCACCAAAATTCGATATGTTAGCCGTTAATAAAAAATTCTCTGCTGGAAAAAGCCCAATTGAAGCAGTTTTAACTCAAGAATTAGAAAGATATAATATGCTAAATGATTGTATGAATGAAACATTATCTGATTTAATATCTTCATTAAAAGGAGAAATAGCAATGAATGCCGAAATAGAAAGTATAATGTTATCAATTTATAATGGGTTATTACCTGATCAATGGAGAAAATTAGCCCCAGAAACACAAAAATCATTATTAAATTGGATAGAACATTATAGACATAGATATGAACAATATCAAGATTGGTTAGATAATGGAGAACCTAAAACTATGTGGTTATCAGGATTACATATACCTGCTTCATATCTTAAAGCTATTATTCAAATTACTTGTAGAAAAAAAGGATGGCCTTTAGATAAAGTTAGTACATATACTGTAGTAACTAAAATTTATAATGTAGATGAAATTAAAGAAAAACCTGAATTTGGTTGTTATATTCAAGGACTTTATTTAGAAGGAGCTGAATGGAATACGGAAAAAAATTGTTTAGAAAGACAATTACCTAAGAAATTAATTTGTGATATGCCATTAATTCAAGTTATTCCTGCTGAAGCAAGTAAAATTAAATTAAGAAATAATTTAAAAACTCCTGTTTATGTTACTCAAAATAGAAAGAATGTTAAAGGTGAAGGATTTGTTTTCGAAGCTGATTTAAGAACACTTATTCATCCTAATTTATGGATTTTACAAGGAGTTGCTTTGTTGTTGAATACAATGTATGGTTAAATATTATTAATACAATATTTTTAAATTTATTATTATTTTTATATTAAATATTTATTAAAAAATCTTTAAATAAAAAATATAATTTCTTTTTAAATATTATTATAATATTTTTTTATATTGAAATTTAATTAAAATAATATATAATAATAATAATAATAATAAATAGATGGATAAAATCAAGAAGAACAGTTTAAGGGCTAAAAAGAAGACTGAAGAAACCAGATCAACCTTTGCTGATGTTATTATGTTCAGTGGTTGTAAGGATAACCAAACGAGCTCTGATACCAAAATTAATAATGTATCTACTGGTGCCATGTCCTATGCCTTTATTAAAGCAGTGATGACCAACAGTAATTTAACCTATTTACAGTTGTTAAGAGAAACTAAGAAGCATTTAGTGAACTATAGTCAGAAACCACAATTAAGTTCCGGTAGATTAATGGATATGAATCAAAAATTCATTATGTAGTTTAATTAATATTACCCAAATACCATTTTCATTTTTATTATTAAAAAAGTTTTATATAAAATTTTTTCAAGTATTTTAAACCCTTATTTTTTTTTTTTTTTTTTATTTTTATCAATTATATAAATATTTTTTTTTTAAACAATTATAATATTTTTTTTTCTGATTCATTATCTTTTTTTTACTCTTTATTTTTATTATTATTATTAAACAATTGCT
>JAEEGK010019388.1_pt1 | contig 14596 bp, 1 predicted proteins | sample 8958771 | NCBI WGS metagenome assembly JAEEGK01 (sample SAMN16246547, study PRJNA631951) | gut metagenome | biome: gut microbiome; feature: rumen; material: SC-attached | host: Bos | place: Iran: Karaj | collected 2018-10
AATCCCCAATCCCCAATCCCCATATTATTTGTTATATTATAAATATATTATTTAAATAAATAATAAATAAAATAATTATTAAAAAAATTAATTAAATAATTAAATAAAAATTAAAAATAATTTATTATTAAAAATAGTAGTTTTTTAAAGTTATTTTAAAATATAAACTCATAAATAATTAACTTTAAATAATAAAATAAATTTAACTCACATTAATACAAATTGTTAAATTTATCTCTTTATCGCTAATTCATATTTTCAATAGATGCCGACAAAGTCTTATAATTTTCCGTTATATCATTGATATCTTTTTGCAGTCTTTCATTTTGATCATTAACGTTCCTACATTCTATCTGCAATTTTTCAATTTCTTCTTCCAGTGAAGTTCCACTCTTCTTTATTTCATCTGTAACAGTATAAGCAGGATTGGCCTTATAGACTATACCATTAATATTATCACCCAGTGTTTGTCCAAATATATCTGTAGTCATATTTTCATATTCTTGTTTTTGTTGTTGTAATAAGAGGATCTTAGTTCTATTTTCATGATATTTCTGTCTATATCTTGTAACTCTTAAGAATATATAGAATATTAAAGCTGCAAGAACAATTATACAAGCAAGTACTATAAGAATTACTTTTATATTTTCCAAGAAAAAGTTTTTAGCTTTTGAATCACCAAAGTAGTTAATTTTTTCTCTTAATGGATTTAATATAACAGCATAAACCCCAAATTCTTTTAATTGGAATTCTGTTTGCCCTTCAGCTGTTTGTCTTTCAACACATTCCCATCTATTATCTTTATCTTTTGCATTTATTGTATCTTTTTCCATATTATAACCATTTAATTTAGCTAAACAATAATCATAATAATATAACCCAGAGGCTTCATATTCATTATGTGCAATATTTATTTTTCCATTCAATCTGAATTTCATTTTGCTATCATCTGAATAGAATTTAAATATTGGGGACATAACACTGTTTTCAAAATTGAGAATACCTTCGCTTCCAGAAATACTATTAGATACATTGAATAAAAATCCTGCAGAATTATTATATAAATTAGAATCGTATAATATAGAAGAAGGAATTTCTCTAATATGTAATTTGGAATAATTACCTGTGAATTTAAGTGCATTTCCTGGAATTTCAATATTAGCGACAGGCCTTTTGTTGACATCATATGCGAAAGAGAAATATATTTTGTTAAATTTGTTGAATGAATATGTTAAATTTTTTACTGAGCCTAATCTTTCTATTATATCACATTCATCTATAGAACTTTTACAATCTCCATTAATACATCTGAAAGGTTTTGAAGGATCTGTACACATTGAATGGCCAATACAATCATATTTATCAGTGACACATAGACCATTAGTACATTGATATAGACCTACTTCACATCCATTGAATAAAACTTCACTACAATCTTTATGGCACAATCCATCTGGGCATTTTTTTCTTCCTTCTCCACAAACATAAGTTTTATCATTTGAGCAAGTATTTTTATCATATGCACAACCACCATTTGCACATCTATATTGACCCATTTTACAAGCTGGAACAATAGGGCATTTCTCACCCTTGTTTACAAATGAACCGTCATAACAAGGTATCTGCTCTAATTCTTCAATATCTCCATCAGGTAAAGAAGTATCAGTTGTATCAGTAGTATCAGTGGTATCTGTTGTATCAGTTGTATCTGTTGTGTCTGTTGTATCTGTTGTATCAGTTGTATCAGTTGTATCTGTTGTATCAGTTGTATCATTTGTATCTGTTGTATCATTTGTATCAGTTGTATCAGTTGTATCTGTTGTATCAGTAGTATCAGTAGTATCTGTAGTATTATCAGTATCATTAGGATTATCTTCTTCTTTGAAAGATATAAATTCAATTTTGAAATCTTCATCTTTTGGTTCAAGTAAATTTCTTAATTTTTTATTAGTACTATATTCCAGTCCTTTAATAGCATCTTCATAATAAATAAAGCAGTCTAATTTATTAATCAAACATTTATTTAATCTAGTACAATAAAATTCTCCTTCAGAGCATGTTGGAATGGTAAATGTTGGAGCACATTTTATATAGTCATCTACACAAGTGCCTGATGGACAATGAATAGGATTAGATATAGGACAATATCCAGTATATATAGTACAACGCTCTTCACTTTTTACACAAAATCCATTATAACAAGTTTTATATCCTGTGGGACAATTAAGAGTTGATTTACAGAAAGATGGATCACTGACACAGCTTCTATCACTACATAAATAAGGTTTAGAAACATCACAAGCAATATTTGACATTAATGTATCTCCGACTATAGTTGTAACATCACACATTCTTTCACTTTCTACACATTCTCCATTTGAACATCTATATGGTTTATTTAAAGGACAGCCAATCTGATTACTACATTCCGTTCTTTTTATTTCTATTTTATCTTCTAAACATCTTCCAGTTAAGCATCTTACTTTACCTTTGATACATTCACCTGGAGTATCGGTTTCTGGACAATTTAATATATTGTCAATACATTCTCCGTTACTACACAAAAATGGCTTAGAATCATCTGGACAGGCATTATTTATTAATGAGCAATCTGCTAAGGAATTCATGCATCTTCCATTAGGACATTTATATCCACCATTAACACAGCCATTAGTATCTAAATTAGGAGTAGATTCGCATTTTTGAATATCATCAACACAAAGACCATCATTTGGGCATTTGTAATAATTCAAAGGACAAATCAAACCATAATTGCATTCTATATCATTTTTAACACATATTTGTGTAATTGGACAACGAACTCTACCTGCAGGGCAATTAATGCTTTCTGGACACAAATTCTCAGATACACGACAAGTACCATCAGCACATTTACTATATCCACTTTCACATTCAAAATCAGGCCTACAATAATCACTTGATTCAACACATCTACCATCAATACACATTATTAATCCATCTGGACAATCTCCTAAATCATCATCATTTAAATCAGTAGCACAATCGCTGGATTTTGCAACACAATGACCATTTGGACATTTATATGGTTTTGAAATTTTACATAAAACAATAGAACAATTTGTAGTTTCAGGATTAATACAAGTACCATCAGCACATTTAAATGGTCTATCTTTATAGCAACCATTAACATTTGGACATTCATTTGTTTCAATATCTTCAATACAAGAACCATCATCACATCTTTTCATTCCTTCACCACAACTAAAATCATCACATTTATCACTTTCTGCTACACAGGTACCATTTTGGCATTTCTTTGGTAAATTATATGGACATCCATTTTTAGTATTATCGCACAATGATTGATCGTGAACACAAACTCCTTCTTTACAGAAATAGGGTTTATTTTTTGGACAAGAGAATTTATCACATAAATATTCTGAAATCTTGCAATCTCCATTTGCACAAAGAATATATCCGACTGGACATCTTTTTTCTATATTAGAACATTCATTTACATCATCTGTGCATGTATTCATTTCACATTTTGTTGGATTTGTGCCTTCACAAGGTTCATAGAATTTACAATTTTGTCTTGAAGATGTACAGGCTCCATTTGGACATAAAACTTCATTTTTAGAACAATGTGGAGGTTCTGGACATTCACTTAAAATTGATTTACATGAATTATCATAACATAAAAATGGTTTGTTAGAAGTACAGGTAACTACTGTGTTACATTGTTCATAAGTTGAAGCACAAGTACCATCAGGACATGATTTCTTTTTAGTACCACAAGATTCATATTCAGGACATTCATCAAGGCTTGCTCTACATGAATTATCGAAACATTTAATAGGTAAATGAGAGGGACATGTTGATATTGTGGAACAATCCTTTGCAGATTTTCTACAACTACCATCTGGGCATCTATATGGTAAACTACCAGTACATGTTTCTAAATCATTTGTTGATAGACATTCATCAATACTTGAAACACAAGCTCCATTCCAACATTTTACTTTATCTTTACCACAATATGAATGAGTAGGACATAATTCCATAGAAGCCACACAAGTACCATCATAACATCTATATTGAGAACATGTATCACCTCCTCTTTCAGTACAGTCATCTACTGATTTAACACATAATCCGTTTTGACATAAAAGTGGTGTATCTTTAGGACATGAAGGGGGTGTTGGACATTCTTCCATTAAAGAACGACATTCATTATTCCAACATTTATATGGTTTATGATTAGGACATAAAGGAATATATGAACTGCATTCAGAACTTTTTGAAACGCAGGCAAAATCAGGGCATAATATAGACTTAGATTTAGGGCATGTTATTGAAATTGAATCTTGCACATAACTACAAGATTCGGAATTCATAGCTACACCACCATTTGGACACTTTACATAATCTGGAGGTACATACATATCAGAAGGACATAATTGGACATTTTCTACATATACACCATTGGAACAACGATATTCATTAGGATGTGTATCAATATCTTGGCAAGATTCTCTGCATTCACCATTTTCACATAAACTAAGACCTGGTTCACATACTTTATTTTTAGGACAATCAGTTTTACTTGCAACACATGAAAAGTCTGAGCATTGATATTGATTTTTTGGGCAAGTTCTTTGTAATGGTTGAGTACAATGTCCAGTTTTTTGACAGCTTCCATCTGGACATAATACTTTACCTTTTGGACAAGTTATTCTTGTTGGACATAAATCATATCCTTCGGCACAAGTTAAATCCCAACATAAAACTTGATCATCTGAACAAGTAACTGTTTCACTACATGTTTCACTTATCAAAATACATTTAACACCACATGGCATATATCCTATAGGACATTCAAATGTTGTATTACATTCTTCTTCATCTGATCTACATGTACCATCTTTACATTTGGCATATTTTACATTAAAGTCTTTGATTCTCATTTTAGTAATACAAGTAATTTTATTACCTTTAATTTGGTTTATAGGGTTATATTCTTTAATATAGCAAAATCCATTCCATTGTTCTGTATTACTAGGGCAGCCACAATCTTTTGTATGTGCAACAAGTTTTGATTCATCTTCAGGGCATTTAAATAATTTACCATCTTTAATATTTTCATCTTCTGCAACAAGTTTGTCACCAATAATTTGTCTTACTAATTTTCTATAATCAATCGTATCACAATCTTTAAGTTCCTCAACTTGTCTTTTATCCATACAATTATATAAAAATGAATTTACTGATAAAATTGGAATATTTAAAGTATCTCCATATTTTTTACCATTAAGAGATATATCTACAGTATAGTCCCCTACTGTTGGTGGTGTGAAAGTGATAAAATGATATCCATTAGAAAAAGTTTTATTATAAGTATAAGTTGAAGTTTCATTTATTTTTTTAATATTAGCTAAAAAGATTTCGCTTCCCTCTTTTGAGACATTATTTCCTAAGGAATCTTTACATTGAATTTGAATAGTAATTGTTTCTCCAGAATAAAATTGTGTTCTATAATCTATAGGTAAAACTTCTGGACTAGGATCTTTTAATGAGCATGCACCAAATCCAACACTTATTTTAAATTCACTTTGTAATTTCATTTCACTCTTATTTTTCAATGCTTTTACAGTAAAAGTACCATAAATATTAATTTTTAGATCTATTATTAATTTACTCTTATCTTCTGCTACTTTTATATTATATTCATAATTTTCTTCTTTTTTTTCTACATCTTTTCCATCATTATCAGTTAATTTAATATCGAATATTTTGAATAAATCATAATAATTAATACTATTTTTATAACTATCAGTACCAGTGAAATTTAATTGTGTTGTTTCACCTGCAGTTATTTCTTTTTTACCTGTAAAATATGATAAAGATTCATCAATATCTTGAGTTGATATATGTAATTTACAATCTTCATAATAATTACCATCTTTGATTCTGACTGTTAAATCACCAGCTGTTTTTTGTGTATTTTGTAAATTTACATAATAAACAAATTCACAATCTGAATAATTAGTTAATCTTTCAGGTTTGCTTATTGTTTTTGATATTGTACCAGAATCAAGTGTCGCAGATAGATCAATATTTCCTAATGAATCAAAGACACCATAATAACATGATAAATATGTTTTATCTTTGACATTTATATAAAAAGCAATATTATCACCTACTTTTAAGTCTAAAGGATCTTGACATGAAAATTTATAACGAGTAGTACTGTATTTTATTGGCTCAACGTAAATTGTTTTTTCGCCTAAAATTCTTCTTTTATCAACACCATTCCTATAAGAAACAACAATAGTTTTATTATTTGGAACAGGTGTAAATATATTTGTATGTAAAATCATTTTCACACCATTAGTTGCATCATAAATATTATTATCATATCTTTTAGTTATTTCTCCATTAGAATATATATCATAAAAATCCATTCCAAGAAGTTTTATATCTGATGAGAAATAAAAAGTGACTTTTTCTCCACTGCTTTCATCGTAATTTGAATCACTTTCATCAGATAAGAATTTTATATTCTCTTTAGAACTATCTAAAATAGATAGTGACGCTTCAGCAAAAATTTGTTCATAAGTTGCTCTTATTTTTCCACTTCCTGAATTACAATTTGCAGAAAATTCCAAACAACCAAGATAAGAGTTGGCAAAATTTAAATTAGTGCATCCATTATTTATAGTTAATTTATATTTGTTAGAGTCAAGATGTTTATTTACAATTTCTTTATCTGAGAAAAGACATACTTGATGAATACTTTTTGTACTTGATAAAAGATAATATGTGTCACTACCACCTTTTGCATACCCTATAGTAAATGAAGAAAGAGAATCATCTGTTAAATAAGTACCATATTGAGATTTACGATTTGGATAATGATAATTGTTATTTACAAGAGATAATAAGGAATAGAATTCTTTTTTATTAATTGTAATTTTTATGAAATATCCAGTATTTGATGAAGAAGAAAGCACTGAAGGTAAATGTTTTACTGTTGAAATTTTATCATTATCTGCTCTTATGAAGAAGTAATTATCATTGTATTGTCTAATCATTAAATCAACATTTTGGGCTTCAACTAAAGTATTATCTTCCATGTAAATAATTGAGGCCGAAATATTAGCAGAACCTTTGGTGAAATCTACCGCCAAACCATTTGAATCCACAAATTTAACTCTTACTAAAAATGGTAAATATAATGTCAATGAATCTCCGGAAAATATTGCTTTTTCTTGAAAATTTGATAAAGAATAGGATTTTTTGTCAGAATTGAAATATACTCCACTAATAGAACTTACTGTACCTATTCTATCAGTATGATAATTAATGAACGAAGGAGATAATATATTATTTAAAATTGTGCCAGCTATAATATATATATTGCCTTGTTGGAAATTGAATAAATTTTGTGGATAAGTATATGCAGTAGCATAAAGACTTGAAAATGATTTAATTAATTTGAATTTATTTGGAGAAATATATCGATATGCAAATAATTTTTTGAGACCTATTATTTCATTTTCACCATAGGAAGTATATGATGGAGATTTTTCTTTAAAGGTTATTGATATATCTATATTATCACTTGAATATGTATTTGGATTTACTAAAGTAGATGAGAAATGTGGATTTAGATTATATAATGTATTTTCATCATTATTAATTTCTGAAGAAAAGTTTTCTTCAATATTTGTTTTTATTACAGCATTTCCATAAAATTGAATATAAAGGGAGCATTTATCATTAAAATATATTAACCTATGTTTAATTGTTTTTAAGTAGTTATTATCCATATATATATTTAATCTTTCATCACAAACTTCTTCAGCATTTGAATTTGTAGCTTCTAAATCATATTTAATCATTCTTTCATTCACTCTTTCTTTATTATTTAAAACAATTTGATTAGGGAAAGCTGAATCAATATTTATTTGAATAGAATTATATTTAGTCTTATCCAATTTATCAGTGGCGAATCTTAGATAATATTTAAGCTCATCTGATTTATAAAATTTCATTTTAACTAAATAAACACCTGTATAACATGTATTAACTACAATTAATTTTTTAATTATTTCTTCATAATCTTTCTCTATGATTAAACTTGGAGTATTTGAAATTAATTCTCCATTTTCTCCTCTAATTTCAATGAAGAAACTAAGATCTTTATTATCTAAAATATTTCTGTTGTAAATATTGTAACCATATCTTTCTAAATTATCTGGAATTGTTCTTGCTGCGACTGTTTTTGTCTTACTATAGTCAATGAATTCAATTTTTAGATTTTTTGTATTTGTACCTTCTGCAAATGTTACTTCCAATGAACTACTACTTGATATATCTGTTAAAACATATAATTTTGATTTAGAATGATTAATTATTTGATTTGATTTTCCACTTGGTGAGATATTAATATCTTTATGAGCTAAAAACAAATAAGTAGGTTTATCATAATCTTTTATCAAATATTTTAAATTACTGATATAATGTGGTAAATAACCTTCTACTTCTTTTGAATAAATAAAATCAGGGAATTCATTTATTTTGAAGCAAGAAGTACATACTTGAGGTATTTTAGCAATATAAGGAATAAAACCATATACAGAATACATAGGATAAGCTTCAGGCAAAGTAATTATAAAATTATTATTTTCAGCATTAACAGATACTTCTCTTATGAATAATTCATCAGTTACTGGATTATAAGTGAAATATTTAAATGATACATCTTTTTGATAAGTAGTTGTTTCTATTGATTTATAAAATTCATCTTTTATTGCAAAACTGAAAGTAAATACATTTTGATTTTCACTCTCCAATTTAACTAATGCATTTTCATATAATTGGAAAGCATTTACATCAATATTAATTGAAGAAGAACCTATTAACCCTTTAACAATTATTTTTCCAGTACCAGTAATAGGAACTTGGCATCTGAAGGCCTCTTCAGTTTCATCATAAGTAAGTCTATATGGTAAATTATTGGCATTTATGTCAAATATATCATTAACGAATAAATTTCTTCCTACATTTGTAATTTTATTACCATTTTTATCTTTTAACTCAACTAAGAAATAAGTATATAATTTATCACTTGTTGTAGCTGGAAGATTTTGATCTTTTTTTAAAATTACAGATTCAATTTCATATCCAGGCATTACACTTACTTCAATTTTACTACTTATTGATTTATTATTTACCACATAATAATATTTAGAATCTGTTACTGATATAGTTTTTGGTAAAAATAATAAATATCCTCCATATGTATCAGTAGGGATAACTTGTGCTTTTATACTTTTTCCTTCTTCGTCAGTTAAGGTAAATTCTTCATATATTGTTTTTTCATCTGTCTCACATCCAGATAAATATAATTCTACTTCCGCTTCTTCATCAACTCTTTTAATATATAAATAATCATAGCTAACTATATTAGGAATAGCACCTTCGGCACAATATTCTGTTGAAGAAGGTTTACGAACATAATGATTTAATATATAATAAGAAACTTCATATGAACTTGAAGAATAAACAAGTTTTAAAGTCATTTGTGTCATTGCTTTATTAACATTTAAGAATGCTGCTCTTCCAGCTTCATCTAAATATATATATATATTACCATTAGGTCCATATTTAATTTTTGGCGTGATTTCAACACCTAATATTGTAGCTTGAAGGCCACTAGTAACTAAAGCTAAATTACCATTTGAAGTCATTAAATTAACTTTGAAGAAAGGGAAAATACTTTTTGATAAAGGTATAGTTAATTTATTATCATTTTGGATATAATTGCCATTTCCTTCTTTATGGAATACTTTAGTTTTAGTAATATCTACTGTGTTACTTTCTTGTTTTATAAAACAGGATTGACAAAAAACTTCTTTCCCTTTATAATAAACTATATATAAATAATTTCCAGAAGCATCCATTAATTTATCTGATTCAGTACAATCAACTTTAAGATCTTTTGTTACTGTAAAATCATTTTTCAAAGTTACAAAATCATCATTTACTATTCTAATTAAAGCAACATTGAAATCATTTTCTGTTACCTGAGTATTAGAAATTGTTTTATAATTATCATCTAATAATGCAATTGATAAAGATGTTTCACTTTTTGATGCATAAAAATGATTCTCGTCTAAAATATAATTAGTTAATTGGACAGTTTTGGCCGAGCTGTCAATAGTTAATAATTCAGAAGAAAATGTAATTGTTCCAGAAACATGTCTATCAAAATGTACAATAAAAGTATTATTTAATTGGTTATAAAATGTTTCAGTTTTATAATTAGTAGTCGAAGCTGTAGCTGATAATAAATAATTTGTATATTCTTTTTTGGTAAATTCAATCAAATTATAGCCATTATAACATTGATTTCCCTCAGAATCAGTCATAGTGAAAACTATATAATTTCCATTTGAAGTTGTACTTGTTTTTTTTAATTTTAAAGCTTTTTCAAATCCACAAGTACATATATATGTATAAGTTTCATCTATTACAGTTTTCCCATCATATGTTACAGTAAATTCATATTTTCCTGGTTTTGAAGCTTTTAAAAATACTGTTAAAAGTCCACTTTCTGGTCCTTCAATAATTTCCAGTTCACCATCAAAATCTTTTTCACCAACAACAATTTTAACTTTGCTTTTATCTATACTTGAAAGTCTTTTATAATTTTTATTTCTTAAATCTAATATAAAACTTCCTGGGATATCAGTTTTTCCATAAATTGTTTTATCACTAAGTAAAATCATTGAATTTTCAGCTGTTGGAATACTATCTGTAGAATCAGTAAATGAATTTGTTAAATAAATATAAAATACAATATTATCAATTGTTTTGGTTATACTGTATAATCCTTCGCTTAATTTTTGGAATTTTTCTAATCCTTCTGAATATAATTTAAAAAAGCCTTTTTCATCTTCACTACTTCCATAAGAATAAAATTCTACTTCATTTGCATATGTATTTCCACTTGCTGAAGCAAAAGTAAATGATATTGATCTTGTATCTTTTACTTCATTTAAATATTGGTCTCTTTGTTCATAATAAAAAACGAAATTATTAGAATTTTTATCAACTAAAGCTGCTTTTATTTTATTATTATCCTCATTTTTTCTTATTGGAATTCTCATTTTGTTTCCTAGTAAATGAATAACAGATTTAGATGTATCAACTGTCGTACCTTCTGAATTTACTCTGAAGTGACAACCTTTGCATTCAATTGGCAAATCATCATAAAAAATTTTTACTTCAAAATCACCAAGCTTTCCAATTTCAGCAAAATATTGATACCCAGAAGAGAAATATTTTCCTTCAGTTAGTAAAGGGACGACTTCTTTTAGGTTTTCACCTTCCACATAAACATTCAGTTTATCTATTGTTTCATTGTCAAGTTCACTTTTTGAAATAGTATTTCCATATGCATCTCTTAAATTAAGATAAATTTTTAGAGTAGTTTTCGTTAATATTGGAGTAAGACTACTATCTAAGATACCAAATGAATTAAGTGTGTCTATATCATTAAAACTTGGTATATATTTACTTTTGATTGTATATTCAGTTCCTGTATCTAATTTCAATGTTACAGTTGAAGAAGATAGACTTTGGCCTTCATTTAATATATATATTTTTCCATCATAGTTAGGTTTAATGGTAAAAATGTCTTGATTTAAAATTTTTGTTTTTGCGAAAGAGTTAAAAACTTGATTATTTTTTAATATATTTTCATATTTATCTAATAAAGTTAATTTTAATAATTCTTCTTTGTTAATTTCAATAGATTCACTTTTTAGTTTCTCTCCAGTAAAATCACCTAAATAGTAGGCTTCATTCCTAGCTTCAATTATTAAATTAAAAGTAGATAAAGTAGATGTATCATATTTTAATTCAATAGCATAGGTTCCTGCTTTTGTAAAATCATGGCTAATAACAGAAATAAAAGTGGAATATTTTACAATATCTGTATTTGTACTTGCTTTTGAATTAATTAATAAAGAGACTTTACTTTCATCTAAGTGGTCTCCTTTTCCCAAAAAGGTTTTCCTTAATTCATATATATCGAATAACATTAAGGTTTCAGCAGCTTTCAATGTAAGAGACACTTGTTTATAAAAGCCTATATATGTAATATCTGTGGTATCACTAACTGTATTTACATTTGACATGAAATGATCCAAATAATAGAAATAAGTATTAATATTAAAATTAGAAGAGCCTACTGTAATTGAAAGTGTATGAACATTTATAGGTGTATAATCACCTCTTGTTTTTCCTTGAGGTAATAAAATAACATATTTATTTCCAATATTTTTAACTTCTAAATCATCACCATTTAATTTTGCTGATACTGTTTTTTCAGATGTGCTGAAATAAATAGAGTCTTCACTATCTATTAAATATACTTCAGTTAATTTTTTATTATCTATTTCATCCAAAGAAATAATTAATGGGTTTGTTCCATCACTTTCCTTTTCATAAGTATTATAAGTCTCAAGATAATCACTATATACTCTGATTTTGTTTTCTGCTAAAGGTGATTGATAATAAAATTCACAATTATTTATTTTTGTTTCAGAGTCGTAACCACAAGAAAATTCAGTTTGTTCGATTCCATCACATTTAACTTTTGGTATAAAAGTATATTTAATTTTTGAACTTGGTTTAGCTATAGTTAATAGGACAGCATCGTCCTTATAAGAAACTGTAATTTTTGAATTTCCAGTAACTGAAGATTTAGTGAAATCGCAATTTAATTTTTCTAAAATAATATTAGGAATATCTCTTCCATATTCATCTCTTACTTTAATTCTTAAAGATATTTCTTTATCAGTATCTTGGACTAAATTAGCTCCATATAAAATTGAAACATCACTTTTCTCTGGACTTATATGTTTAGGCATTAATTCATAATATCTTATTTTTTCTTCCATGAAATTTTCATTGAAAATTTCATATAATCCAAAGTTACTTATGGGTACTTTAACTATTAGTTTTTTCTTGTCAGTAGAAAGCTCAGTTTCTAGAATTTTATCAGCAATTATATTATTTGGATATTTTATTTTAATTCCACTTGTTTTTAATGAGATTTTTTTTTGATTATTAAATTGATCATAAGAACAAAGAGGTACCATGAAATAATCTTTATTTCTTTCTAAATCTAAAGTTATATTATTTGGATTCTCTTTGTTTGTGTTTCCACATATTTCATAGGATACTACATCATTAGCATTTACTGTGAATATAGCGGGGGAAGAGACATGTCCTTGGAATTCTACTACAGCTGTATAGGTACCCTGTAAATTTTCAGTAATGACAATTTCTACTTTAGAAGTTTGGTCATTGAAACTAATTGAATTAGGTTTTACTTTTTCATTGTTTATTTTTAGAACAAAATTAGCTTGATTTTCATCAGTTAAGTATATTTTTAAGTCTTTTCCACATGTACTTTGAATTGAATAACTTAAAGTAATTTCTTCACCTGCTTTATAAGTTGTGGTTGAAGATTTTAATTGTAGAATTCCTTTATCTTTTGTTGAAACTTGTGATACTTTAAAATCAGTAATGGTAACTTGTTTTTCTTTGTTCATAGATGATGTTATACCAATGTGAACACCTTCTTGTTCAAGTAATTGTTGGAATGGAGTGAAATCATATTGCACAATAGGATTAGAATTTCTATTTGATCTAACAATGAGTTTTTTACCAACTATTTGGATTTCAAAAATGATATTTTTATAATATAAGTCTAATGAGTTATCATAGAAGTTAGGTATAGGTTGGTTAGTACAATTTTTCTTGTATTTGTCATCATAATCCTTTGAACTAGCAGATATTTGTCCATTTATGTTATAATGAACAGAAAGATGGGGGTATTTTTCATCGCCGTTAGCCGAATTTTTAACAAAGTCAAATTCAAAAGCAATGGCATTCATTATTCCTTCATAACCAATTCCTGAGGCTTTTTCTCCAATTAAGTTTTCAATGGAACTAGAAGTAAAGACAATTGCAAAACCATGAGGATATTTTAAGTTTCCATAATATGATGTATCAATATGTATTGTTGGCTTAAAGGAAATAAGTAATCCTTTTTTTTGAGAAAAATCATATTTATGCCATACTGCTCCTACTATATTGGTTGCATCTTGATTCCCAAATCTAAAAGTAGGACCTTCTTCATCTGAGATAGTGATATTTGCATCACCTGTATATATCCAATCTTTTTGGTCAAGCTCTATTTCTGACCATTGCTCTGTACATTCAGTAGCTGATAGTGAAATAGTAATAGATGAGAAAAATACAACTAAAAATAGGCATAAGAGCTTGGAATTGAACACAAAATTAGCAATTCCTTTTGAATGTTTTAACATTTAATTGATAAAATTTATTCAGATTAATATTTATATTATAATAATAAAAATTTTTATTCATTATTTTTACTATAGAAAATTTAAATAATTAATTGTATATATTTAATTATTATTTTTATTATGAATACATTTAATTAAATAAATAAATAAATTAATTTTATAAATGGGGATTGGGGATTGGGGATTGGGGATTGGGGATTGGG
>JAEEGK010019389.1_pt1 | contig 14596 bp, 6 predicted proteins | sample 8958771 | NCBI WGS metagenome assembly JAEEGK01 (sample SAMN16246547, study PRJNA631951) | gut metagenome | biome: gut microbiome; feature: rumen; material: SC-attached | host: Bos | place: Iran: Karaj | collected 2018-10
GGGTTTGGGGATTGGGGATTGGGGATTGGGCCCAATCCCCAATCCCCAATCCCCATAATTCATAAACTATTTAATTTTAATCGATTTTAATAAATGTTTAATTTTATTATTATATAAAATATTTTTTTATTTGATGTTATTTTTTATATATCTTTAAAAAATGAAACCAATGAAAGAACCTTCAAATACTACTTTTAAATTAGAAAGAGCCAAAATTAATGAAATAATAGCTAAAGAAGGCCAATATAATGAAGATGATATATATATTAAAAAATGGGAGGGAAATAATTCTTCAAATAATTATTTAGCAGAAATAGCCAAAGATGGAACTTCATTTATAGGTGTGCTTAATAAAAATTTTGAAAAAGATGGATATGGCTTTTATCGTTTTCAAAATGGTGATCATTATTTTGGTAGTTTTAAATATGATCAAAGGAATTATAATGGCTTCTATATATGGCCAAAAGAAGAAGTAGGTGATAAAACTCATACAGAAAGTTATCATGGATTTTGGAGAGATAATAAAAAGCATAAATATGGTATTTATATGTGGTTGGATGAACAAGAAGATAATGAAGAATTTGATAATGCAGATTTCGATGCTTATGTAGGAATTTTTGAGGCAAATAATTTTAAAAGAGGTACTTTTTTACAAAAAAAAGGAGAAAATTATTATGTTTATCATGGTGATTTTACTCCAGATGGGAAAAGAAATGATGAGCATGCCTTTTTTTATTCAGCTTCATTAGATAGATTATTTCATGGCAAAATTGAAAATGATGTATTTATTTCTGGATATATTGTTTATTTTAATTCAGATGAAGGAATAATAGATAATATTGTTTACTGTGATTTTGATAGTAATAAAAGCGTTAAAAAAATAAAAATGCAAGAAGAAATTAATGAAGAAGAATTAAAAAAAGAAAAAGAAGATAATGAATTATTTAGGAATGTCATTTTAGAAATTGATTATTTCGGAAAAATATATGAAACTTATAAAAATACTATTAAGTTTATTATAGAGGAAATGGGAGAATTAAGTGTTTTTGAAGATAATGAAAAATTCCCAAGAATAATGAATACAGCTGTAGAATATAATAAACAAAATATCTTTTTAGATATTGAGTCAAAAGCATTAGGGAAAAAAGTATAATTATTCTATTATTTTATTGCTTAATTTAATCAATTATTTAAAATGTGTGTTTATTTTTAATTATTTTTTAGATAATTATATAATATTTAATTAAAACATAATTATTTAAATTATTTTTTAATATATATATATATATAATATTATTTATAAATATTTTTTCTTTTTAAAATATTTAATTAAATTTCATATTAAAATTAATAATTTGTTTTAAATATTTTTATTTTTAAAATATAATAAATTCTTATTAATATTTAAAATTTAATTAATATTATTTAAATAAATATATTTCAAAAGATAAAAGTGTTCAATGACAGATATAGACGATTTATTAAATGACATTAACTCCACAGAAACAACAAAATCCAAAAAGAAAAAAAAGGGTAAAAAAAAGGAAGAAGATACTATAAAAACCGAAGAAGAAAAAAAACCTGAAGAAAACATAAAAAATGAAGAAAAAAAAGAAGAAAAAAAAGAAGAAAAAATTGAAGAAAAAAAAGAAGAAAAAGAAGAAATAAAAGAAGAAAAAGAAGAAATAAAAGAAGATGAAAATGAAAAAGAAGATGAAAAAGAAGAAAAAAAAGAAAACGAACCAGAAAAAAAGAAAAAAGTTGTAAAAAAAGTAGTAAAAAAAGTTGTGAAAGGAAAAGGAAAAGGAAAAAAAGACGATCTTTTAATAAAATTATTACAGCAAAAAAAACTTGAAAGTGAAAAATTAACAGAAAAATTAAAATTAGAACAAATAGAAAGAGAAAGAAAAGAAAAAGAAGAAGAAGAAAAAAGAAAAAAAGAAGAAGAAGAACGTAAAAAAAAAGAAGAAGAAGAAAAAGAATTAGAAAATAAAAGAAAAGCACATTTAAAAGAAATTAATGTAACTGAAAAGCAATACAAACAATTAAAAGAAAATGAAGAAAAAACAAAAAAAATTTTAGAAGCTCAAGGTTTAACATTAGATGACATTTTAAATCAAGAAAGAAAACCTCAAATAAAAAAAAAGAAAAAAAAAATCGAAGAAAAAAAAGAAACAAAAGAAAACGAAAATGAAGAAGAAAAATTAGAAAATGATAATGAAAATAATAATGAAAAAGAAAATGAAAATGAAAACGAAAATAAAGAAATTTTTGTAGACGAAGAAGAACAAAAATTCACAATAAAAAAAACCGAAAATGAAAACGAAGATGAAGAAGATTGGGAAAAAATGGTCGATGAAGATGAAAATGAAGAAACAAAAGAAGAAAATAAAAATGATATTAATACAAACACAACATCTTCATCAACACAACAAAAACCAACTATACAACAACAAATAGAAAAAAACAAACAAATCGAAGAAACAATTCAAAAAATAAACAAAATTTCAGTCAAAGCAGAAAAAGATGAAATTAAACAAACAAGCACAGAAGAAAAAAAAGTTTATCGTTCTCCCATCGTATGTGTTTTAGGTCATGTCGATGTCGGAAAAACAAAAATTTTAGATAAACTTCGACATAGTAATGTTCAAATAGGTGAAGCAGGAGGAATAACACAACAAATCGGAGCAACATTTTTGCCATTAGAATATTTCAAACAACATTTAACAAAAATCGATAAAAATTTCCAATTAGAAACTCAAATTCCCGGAATTCTTTTGATTGACACACCCGGACATGCTTCTTTTACTAATTTACGTTCAAGAGGAAGTAGTTTATGTGATATAGCCGTTCTTATTGTGAATATTAATAAAGGAATTGAAAAACAAACATTAGAATCTATGGAATTATTGCGAAGTAAAAAAACTCCTTTTATTATTGCATTAAATCAATTTGATAGAATTTATAATTGGAAAAGTAAAGAATGGGAAGGATTTCAAAAAAGTTTCAAATCACAAAATAAAAGTGTTAAAAAAGCATTTATGAAATTATGTGATGATAATAAAACTCAATTTATAAAAAATTCTCTCAATACTGAACTTTATTATGATAATAATAATATGAAAGAATATGTTAATTTAGTTCCTACAAGCGCAATAACTGGCGAAGGTTTGCCTGATTTATTAGGATTATTAATTTATTGCAGTCAAAAATTCTTATTAAAAAAAATCGAATTCAAAAACGAAATTCAATGCACAATTTTAGAAGTTAAAGTCACAGAAAACATAGGAACAACAATAGATGTAATATTAGTAAATGGAACATTATCAATAGGAGATAAAATTGTTATAGGTGGTTTATTTGGACCTATAAAAACTCAAATTAAAATTATATTACTACCTCCTTCAGCAAAAGAAATGAGAGTTAAATGTGAATTTGAACAACATAATAGCATTTCAGGCGCAATAGGTGCCAAATTATTTTGTCCTGATTTAGAAAATGCATTGGCAGGTAGTCCATTATATGTATATAAAACTGAAGAAGAGGGTATGAAATATCAAAATGAAATTATAAAAGATTTTAATAGTATAGTTCAAAAAGATTTAAGTAAAAATGGAAAAGGAATTATGGTTCAAGCAAGCACACTTGGTTCATTGGAAGCTATTTTGACATTTTTATGTGATCAAAAGGTTTTAGTTAGTGTGGTTGGTGTAGGAAATTTAGCTAAAAAAGATGTGATTAAAATGGAAACTTCTCATGCGAATCAGGAAAATCCTTTAAAAGAAGATTTGGTTATTTTATGTTTTGATAATAAAGTTTTACCTGAAGCTCAAGCATATGCAGATCAAAAAGGAATAAAAATATTTAATGATGAGATTATATATCATTTATTTGATAAGTATATTGAATTTAAAAAAAATTGTGAATTAGAAAGAAAAAAAGAAAAAGAAAAAGAAGCTATTTTTCCTTGTAATTTAAGAACTGTTATGTTTATTAATAAAAAGGATCCTTTAATAATTGGAGTTGATGTTGTTGAAGGAATTATGAAAATTGGTACACCTATTTATTGTGTAGAAAAAAATTTACCTATTGGAATTATAGAAAGTATAGAAAAAGATCATAAGCCTATTAATAATGTTAAACCTAATGATGGGAGTGTTAGTATTAGAATTAAAGTTTTTGATTCGAGTTTAGCTGCAGGAAGACATTTTGATGAAAAGTCTACTTATGTTAGTCAAATTACCAGAAATAGTATTGATGCATTAAAACAATATTTTAGAGATGAAATGAGTCAGGATGATTGGAAATTGGTTATTAAAATTAAAAAAATTTTAAATATTCAATGATATATATAATATAAATTATATTTTTAATAAATTAATATTTTATTTGATAATTATTTTATAAATCATTGATATATAATTATATATAAAATATTATTAAAAAATGTTTAAAAAATATTTTTTATATCTTTCAAATTTCATATTTTTTTTATTAATTATATTTTATTGAATAAATTTTTTTAAATAAAATTTTCATTTAAATCTCAATTTTTTATAATGAAATATTTATAACATATATTTTTTTATTTCATTATTATTTTAATTTTTATATTTATTTTTAATTTTAATATATAAAATAATGAACAAATTATTACATAATTTATATTATTATTTTATTTTTTAATACAATAATAATATTTTATAATTCAAATTTATTATTAATTATTTTACAATATTTTAAAGAATAAAAAATTAAATATTTATTTAAAAAAATATCAATTTTTAAATAAATTCTTAATATTTAATAATATAAATATTAATATATTTTAAATAATTATTGATGTCATTTTTAATAGGCAAATTTGAAAAATCTCGTTATTTAATAGTAAAAGGAATATCAATAATTTATTTAATATCATATTTAAATATTTTATATCAAATAAGTATTTTATGGGGTAATAATGGTTTATTACCTGTTAAAAATATAATAGAATTATCGTTATTAAAAAATGATAATAATTTATATCCTTCAATAATTCCATTTTTATATAATTTAAAAATAAATTTAGAATTTTTATTATATTTTTTATGTTTTATTGGAATTATTTTATCTTTATTAATATTAGTTTTTGATAAATTTTTAAAAGGAATTTTTATGTTTATTTTATGGTTTATTTATTTGAATTTTTATAAAATTGGTCAAAATTTTTTTGAATTTGAATTTGATTATTTATTATTAGAAATTGGATTTGTTTCTATTTTTTTATGTGATTTTTATTATGTAAATATAAAATTTTTGAATATAATTTTTATATATGTTTTAAAATTAATATTATTTAAATATTTATTTGGAAAAGGTTTATCAATAATTTTTAGTGAAAATAGAAGTTTATTAAATTTTGAAATATTCGAAATGTATTTACAAAATAATCCAATTCCATCAAAATTTTCATATTATTTTCATAGATTTATTCCATTTCATTTTAAAAAAATATTATCTGTATTAATAATGTCATATTATTTAATTTTACCCATTTTTTTATTTGCGTTTTTAAAAAAATTTAATCAAATTTGTGGTGAAATAATAATATTTTTTTCTTTATTTAAAATAATTTTAGGAAGAGAAGGTTGTATAAATTTAATAATTTTAATAATAAATTTATGTAATTTCGATGATGAAATAATTGAATATTATATGAACGTTTTTATAGAAGAAGTTTCAATTGAAGAAGAAGAAGAAAATAAAAAAACAGCAACAGATTTATTAAAAGAAAGAAAAAAAATGTATGAAAATGATGAACAAATTTCATGTTTATTTTGGTTATTTTTAGATTTTATTTTAATTGTTATTATTATATTATTGATATTAATATTATTATTCCCAATGGATCAAATATTATCTCATAATATTACATTAGAGCCGAATAATTTAAATAATTTATTAATAAAATATTTTGGTAATTTACAAATAAGTTATTATTTTATGATATTTATAATTTTTTATATTTTTAGCTATAGTTTTGTGACATATTTTTCTTTGTATGAAAATGAAAAAAAAAATCCTTTTTCTTTAATTTTATTTAGTTTATTAAGTTTTATTTATATTTTTCATTCAATTGATATTTTTTATTCAGGTTTTAATGAAAGTTTAACAACGAAACAAAAAGGAAATATTTTATATTCAATTTCAGAAAAAAGTTATAATTTATTAAATGATTATAATATTGTTAATTCATATCAAATTTACAATACAATTTTAAATGCGAATTATAGTCGAAGAGAAGAATTATTAATTAGATACACATTAGAAAATGATACTTTAAATAATAATATTAATTTAACTAAAGTTAATGAAACTTTAAGTAATGAAAATAATACTTTAAATAATAATAATAATAATAGTGAAAAATGGTATTCATTTAAGTTTAAATATCATTCTAGTATTAATGATTCGAATAGTAATTTAAATTATTTTCATTGTTTTATTTGTCATCCTCGATTAGATTTTGCTTTTCAAAATTTGGCTTATAATCCAAATATAAAAAATAATATTTGGTTGTTTAATTTGTTATCGAAAATATTAAAAAAAAATAAAAATATTTTTAAATTTTCTGGGAATAAAATTCCAAATAAAAATATTGAAAAAATTAAAGTGGAATCTTATTTTTCTTATTTTGATTATGGAAGTAATAAAACTTATATTAATAAATATAGAAAAGATATTATTAAACCAATAAAAATTGATAATTTAAAAGATTTAGAAAATAAAATAAAAATTGATAATTTTTTTAATGAAAATGATGAAGAAAGTTTAATTAATAAATTCCCAAGTTTTAATATTATTGTAATAACAATTTTATTAATTATTTTATCTGTTTTTAGTTATAATTTTATAAGAAAAAAATAATATTATAATTATTAAATTAAATTATTATGTTATTTATATTTAACTATTTTATTTATAAAAATTTTATATTCTACTATTCAAAAAAAAATTATTAATTATCATCATTATTATTATTATTATTATTATAATTTAGATTTTGATATGTTAAAGCTTCTTCAGCCATTTGTAATTTTGATTCAATTTCTTCATAAAAATCTTTATTTGTTTCTTCGATTTGTTTGAGTATTTCTTCATCATTAATATTATTATTTTCATTAATATTATTATTATTATTAATATTATAATTCATTTCTTTTAAACATAACAAATTAGCTTGTTCTGCAATATTTTCCATAATATCTAATGAATTTATTTCTTTTCTTAACAAAGAAATTTTTTCATCTAATTCTTTTAAAGCAGGAATATTTAAAGAATTTAAATTTTTTGTTTCTTCTAAATAATAATAATATTCATTATTATTATTATTATTTTTATTTGAAAATGTATTTTGACTATCTAAATTATTATTAAAATTATTATAATTAGATAAATTGCTATTATTAATATTATTTTTTTTATTTAAATTTATTTGAATTTCATTAAATAAATTTTGTAATTTTTGTGGATTTGATTTTTTGTTTATCATTGTTGGTTTAAAATAATCTAAATAAGGATAAGTAAAAAAATTAATAGGAATATTTTCTTCATCATCTTCATAATTATGAGGATTTTCATTTGATAATGTTACAAAAAGAATTTGTTTTTCTTCTTTTGTTAAAATATCAAAATTATAATATGAATCTTCATAATTTAATCTTTTATTTGTACTATTACTGTAAATGTTATTTGAATTATTTGATTGATTATTAATTTCATTGAAAAATTTATTATTATTATTATTTATTTTATCGCTATTGAAATTAAAATTATTTTGAATATTATTTTTTGGTTTATTTTTATTTTGAATTTCATTATTTTTTTCTATAATAATATTATTGTTATTTTTTGTGTTTTGATTACTATCAATGTTTTCATAATTATTATAATTTTTTAAAGAATTTGATTTTATTAAATTTGTATTTTCTATGTTTTTAAATGAATTATTTAAATTATTTGAAATGTTTGAATTATTTTTACTAAGTGAATTTGATTTTTTAATTTGATTATTATTTAAATTTATTTTTGAATTTCTTTCATTGTTTTGAGTAATGATTATTTTATCTTTAATATTATTTTTATTAATATTTGTTGTATTTTTATTATTATTATTTATTTTTGTTTCTTTATTATTTTGATTGCTAATATTATTATTAATTTGATTATTATTATTTTCGTAATGTAAATTAATATCATTATTATTATTATCTTTATTATTATTCATAATTTCATTGATAATTAAATTATTTTTTTCATTATTAATAATATTATTTTTTATTTTATTTTCATTATTAACATTTTCAAAATATTCTAATTCATTTTTATCAGATAAAGTAAATTGATTATTGAATTTTTTTTCATTTTTATTTAAATTAGAATTAATATTTAATTCCAAATTATTAATATTATTATTATTATTTTTATTACTACTTGATTTATTATCTAAATTATATAAATTTTCTTGAGATAAACTATTTAATTTAGGTGTAGAATTTTGATTATTTAAAATATCTGAATTAATTTCATTGTAATTATTTAATTTAATATTTCTATTATTAATGTGATTATTATTTTCATTATTATTGTTATTATTTTTACTAGAATTTGAAATGAATTTTTCAAATATTTTTTTATTTCTATTTGGTAATTCATTTAAATTAATTAAATTGAAATTTATATTATTTTTACTATTTTTATTATTTTTATTATTATTATTATTATAACTATTTTTTTTACTTAAATTTAATGAATTTTCACTTAAATTTGAAATATTATTTTCATTTGATGAATTAAATTCTTTATTAATAAAATTTTTATTTTCTAAATTTTTTGAAATATTTGAATTTGATTGTGGCAAAGGAATTTTATTTTTATTTAATTGATTATTATTTATATTTTTTGAAATATTAATATTATTTTCATTTTTATTATTAAAAACATCAAATTTTTCTTTAATATAATCAATATTATTATTACTATTATTATCATAGCTTAAAGGAGCATTATTATTATTATTTAATTCTTTTTTAATTCTAATTAAACTATTATTACTTTCATTACTACTGTTTGGAATACTTGTATTGTTTATTAAATTTTCTTTACTAGTTGCTCCATTTCTTGTGATTGTTTGAATACTTAAATTATTTATTGAAGGTTTTCTACTATTTTTTTTATGATTGAAACTTCTTCCTTCATCTAATTCTTTTGGTGAAATGTTAAAATCTTTATTATTATTATTATTATTATTTCTAATGCTATTTGAATTACTACTTAATTTATCATCATTATTATTATTATTTTTAAGTGAATTTTTTCTTGAAATATTTTGAATTTCTATTCTTTTACTTAAAATTTTTTCGAAATTTATCATTTCATAATTTTTTTTAATATAGAGATTTTTTTTATTAAAATCTACATTAATTTTTAAAAATTCTTCGAATTCGATTTTTAATTCTTTCAACATTTTTAAAACATCAGCACTTACAGTTTTAGTGAAATTATTTAATAAAACTCCAAATTTTTTTAAATTATCGCTATTAATAAATTTATATTTTTTCGAAAATAAAAATAACAATATTTGAAAATTAATAATTCTTTGTTCAATATCAATTTGAGTGTTTTCTTGATTAGAAAATAAAAAAACATTTTTTTCTAAATATTCAATTTCATTTATATAATCTTTCCAAATTTTTTTTAAATGTAATAAATTTGTTCTTAATTTAGGTAAAATTTTAGATAAACTTTCTTTTTTAAAATCAAAAATTAATTCATCTAATTTATCAATTTTTGGAATTAAAATATTATTAAAATTATTTATATCATTTTCTTCATTATTAATATTTATATTATAATTATCAACTATACAATCTGATAATAAATTTCTAACGTTACTAATCGTTCGTTTTTCATTATAAATTTTGGTTAATTTTACAAATGCTCGAATTGAATTTATAATATATTTAAAATAATTAAATTTGCTTTTTGATATTTTTTCACAAAAATATAATAAAAAAGATGTGTAATTATATTTAAATAAAATATTTGATAAATTTTTATCATTATCAAATAAAAAGGATAAATTTTTTTTTGAAAAAATATAACCATTTTCAATATAATAGTCATTTTTTGATATTTTTATTTTTTTAAATAAAAATTTAATAAAGTTTTTTTCATTGCTCATTGATGAATTAATATTTAATAAATTATTTGATAAATTCATTAAATTATTTTTTATTATTATTTCTTTTATATCTTTAATATTAATAACAAAATTATAAAAATTATTATAATAAAAATAAATTGTATTTAATTTTAAATCATCAAATAATGTTATTATATTATATTTATTATTATTTATACAAACTGTAATATAATTATTATTATTTTCTATTATTTTTTTCATATATTTTATGCTATTTTCTTTATTAAATTTAAAATAATTATTATTATAAAAAACTGGTTTATATTCTAAAAATTGATAAATTAATCTTTCTTTATTATTATTAGGTAATATTAAATTATTATTATTATGATTATTAAAAATTTCTTTTAAATCATATAAAAAAGTTCCAAATGTGTGTTTAACTTTTACAAAATTTTGATATAAATTATTTAATCCATTAAAAACTTCAACTATTTCAATTTTTCCTTTAATATAAATATATTTATTAAAATTAATTTTAAAATTACTAAAATTAATATTTTCATTTAATATTTTTAATAACCCACAAATATTATTTTCATATAAATTCATAATTTCATCAAAATTAAAATTATCTAAATAAATTTCATTTAAATAAACAGAATTAAATTTCATTTTTGGAAATTTTTTTTCTGTTCCTAAATTATTTAAACTATTATTTAAATATAAAAAATTTTTTAATTCTTGAATATAATTATTAATAATATGTTCTCTTATATTATTATAAATTATGTATGAATTACTATCTATAATATTATTTGAAATAGTAAAAAAATTATTATCATTTAAATTTAAATGATCATAAACAGATTCATAAACTAAATTTGACCTACTTAAATAAATATTAATTTGTTTTGAATTTGTTTTTTGATAAAATTTTTTTTGTTTTTCAAAATTTGTAAAAATATTTTTTATATTATCAATACTAATTAAATATAATATTGTTATTAATTGATTTATATTAGAATTTACATTTTCAATATTTTTAACTATTCTTTCATTTTTATTTGTTTGATTGTTTAATAAAATATAAATAATTTTTTCTTCACTTATATTTAAATTATATGAAATTTTACTTAAAATATTTGAAGAATTTTTTCTAAATTCATTTAATTCATTGTTTTTTTTATCTAAATAATTAAATCTTGAATCTTCTAACAAATTATTTCTAATAAAACTATACAAATCAACATTATTTGATAAATTTATTTGTAAATTATTAGTTAAAATTGAAAAAATTGAATCATTTGAAAAATCATATTCTTTTAATAATAAAATTGCTAAATAAATTCCAATTAATTTTTTTTCTGTTGTTTGATTAATCATTAAATATTCTTTTAAATTTAAATATTTTTGATATAAATTATAATAAAAATTATATTCTTTATAAATTAATGAAAAACCTTCTTTTTCTGAAACATTAGAAACAAAATTATATAAAGAATTATTTTTAATTAATTTAAAATTATGACAAAAAATAAATCTATTGTAAATTTCTTTATTATTATTATTATTTTCATTTTCGTTTGATTTGAAAATTTCAAATAAATTTTTTGTTTCATCACAAAATAAATAATATTCTAAATCTTTTAAATGTAAATTATAAAGAAGCATATAAAAAAAATGAATATTATTATTTTGTTCTATATTTTTATAATAATAGCCCATATTATTATCAATAATAAATTCATAATTAAATTGAAAAAATAAAATATTTTCATATTTTATTCCTTTTTCAATTGATATTTTAATTAAATAATCTGTTATTGAAATTTCATCATCGAAACTATCTTTTAAACATGTAAAAAATGATAAAAATTGAAAAAAATTTAAAATTTGTTTTCCTTCATTAAAATCATTTGATTCATTTGAAATTCTATTTAAATCTTTTAATAATCTTTTTAAATAATATTTTGAATTTAAATTACTTGTTGTATAAATAAAATTAAATTCTTCGTTTTTTTGGTTATTTTCTAAATTATTTAAAATTAATTGTGCTTGACTATTGATTAATTTTTTATCTTCTGAAAATTTTTTATATTTATTATTTATATCTGAAAAATGTAGTAAATTATTTCCTAAATAAATTGTACTTATTTTTTGATATGGAATAGAATTTTCAAAACAATTTATTAATCCTGATAAATCTGAAAAATTAATATTGCATAAATTAAATTGATTAATTTTATAATCCATTTTTATTAATTTTATATGAATATTAATTAATTAAATTTTATAATTATATAAATAAATAATTATTATAATATTTTATTTTTAAAATAAAATATATAATAACGAAAAATGAAAAAATTTAAAATAAATATTATTTTTTATTTATTTTCCTCAATCTAATTAACTCAATCATATAATTTTTTTATTAAATTATAACATTGATTTAATTCAATTAAATCAATTTTATAATCAGAAAGATTAATTATATCATTAATATTAAAATTTAAATGTAAATTTAATTTATTTTGCATTAATTTAACACAACTTATTGAAATTAAATTAGGTGAATAATAAAGACAAACAGGTAAATAAAATATATCATTTATATAATTACAACATATTTCAATTAATTTATCTCTATTTATATTAATATTATTTAATTCAAAAAAATTTTTTAAATTATTTAAAAATTTATATGGTAAATCTAAATTTAATTCAAATCCTAAATTATTTAATACATTAAATTCAAATTCGTATAATTTATTTCTTATTTCATTTTCATTTATTTCTAATTTAGCTTTTTTTTTTAATATTTCTTTTATTATAACAATTATATCTTTTAAATATATTAAATGATTAGTTGTTTTAGTTGCTATAAATAAACAAGTTGATATTAATAATAATTTATTCAAACTTGTATAATTATTAAAAACAATATTATTATTTAAATAATATTTTTGAAAATAAACCATTGAACCACTTAAAACATATTGATTAGAATTTTTAATTTTGTTATTAATAAATTTCATTATATTATAAACATTTTTTATAATTTTTAAATTTTGTTTAAAATATTCATCATCGTTATATAAATGATTGTATATTTTTTCCCATTCATCTTTTGGGATATAAATCATGCTAAATATGAAAATAAATGAATATTTAAATTATTAGTAAAAAATATATTAAAATTATATTTTTACCTTAATTTAATTATATTTTCTTTATTATCCATAATTCTAAATAAAATTAATTATATATATTTTTTTATATTTAAAATTAATATAATTATAATTATATATATTTTTATTTAATATAATATATAAAAACATGTTTGGAAACATAAGTTCGAAAATAAATTCTATTTTTAAAAAAAAAGATAAAATTTTAAACACAAGTCAAAATACTGCATCTTCTTCATATTCACCAAATGCAACTGAACCTGTAGAAAAGAAAAAGAATTTTAATATAAAATTATCAGATGAAGATGATAAAGAAATTTATAATTTAGGTGAAGATGATGATGAAGAAGAAGAAGAGGAAGAAGAAGAAAATGAAAAAATTAAACAAAGAGCTGTAACTGAAGTTGGAGGAAATAAAAATGAGGAAGAAATATGTACAAGTTCAAAAAAAACAGAAGAAATTAATAATGCACCTAATAAAAAAAGTATTCCTGTTTATATTCAGCAAGAAAATCAAAATAATAATAATGTTGATAATAATATTGATAATAATAAAGAAGATATAAATCAAGATAATTATTTTTTAGAAGATCTTAATTATTGCCATATGATAAGAAAAAAAAATTCAATTGTTGATTTAAGAGAAGTTCAAAGTTTTTTTATACAAAAAATGAAAATAAAAAAAAAATTTTTTAATTTTAGTTTTTTGAGAGAAAATATGCTTCCTCAAAATTATATAATTTTTTTTGAAGAGAATTTTATTTATTTTTGTAAAAATATAATTATTTCAAAAAATAATAGTAATTTAAGAAAAGTAGGAAATAGATATTCATTATATAAAATCGAAAATATAACAATTGAAGAAGATGTTGATAAAAAATATATAGTTAGAATTGAAATATTAATTGATAAAATAAAAAACACATTAAAATCAAAAGAATTTACTATTGAATTAAAATATATAAATAATTTTATTAATGTGTTAAGTAAAAAATTACAAAGATATGGAATTTCACAAAAGATTAAAAATTTAAATAAATAATATTTTTTTTCTTGATAATAATTAATTTACATAAATTTCAAATAAAAATTTATAAATTTATTTAATTATTAATTAATTTATTTTATTATTTTTAAAAGAAAAACAAACAAAATTTTTATTTGAAATGGGGGATTGGGGATTGGGGATTGGGGATTGGGGATTGGGGATTGGGCC
>JAEEGK010019390.1_pt1 | contig 14594 bp, 12 predicted proteins | sample 8958771 | NCBI WGS metagenome assembly JAEEGK01 (sample SAMN16246547, study PRJNA631951) | gut metagenome | biome: gut microbiome; feature: rumen; material: SC-attached | host: Bos | place: Iran: Karaj | collected 2018-10
TGTGTTACCGACACCGCAACGCTGCCGCCATGTCGGTTATACTTGATGGCATTGTCGCAGAGATTATAGGCGATGCTGTACAACAACTGCGGGATTGCCCGCACCGGCGCAGATTTTCCGTCCAGGCTGAGGGTGATATCCATAGCGGAAGCGGCCATTTCCAGCGTATCGACTGCGTTTTCGGCAATGCGGTAAAAATCGCAGTCCTCCCACTTCATTTCCGTTCCTCCGTTGTCCAGCTTCGTCAGTTCAATGATATCCTCGATCAGTTTCGACATTCTGAGCGACTCGCTGTGGATTTTTACGGCAAAAGACTTGATATCCTCCTCCTTTACAAGTCCGTTTTCAAGAAGCTCTGCATATCCGGATATGGCATGCAGCGGCGTTTTCAATTCGTGAGATACATTTGCGCTGAACTCTTGGCGAATCAAAGCTGCTTTTTCTACCTTCTCCTGGTCTTCCTTCAGCTGGATCTGCTGCACGGAGATATGACGAAGCAGCGGCTCGATTTCCAAGTAGTTCTCTTTGCCGTAGTATTGACCGGGATGCTCCAGGTCGATCTCATTGATTGGCTTGACGATAGTTTTCGCAATTCGGGAAGCCAAAAGGAAAGACAGAATCAGCGCAAAAAGAATCACAAAACAGATCGGCTGCGCAAAACCCATAAGGAGCGTCCACACGGATAAGTGGCCGATGGACATACGCAAAACGGAGCCGTCCGGAAGTCTCTTCGCGGCATAGAATTGCTGGTCGGCAAGGGTGTAAGAGCGCCTGGTTGCCTCCCCGAAGCCTTCTTCAATGGCTTGCTTGACCTCCTGCCGTTCCAGATGGTTCTCCATGGATGCCGCATCTGCTTCATTATCACACAGGATGCCGCCGTCGGAGCTTATCCATGTGATGCGATAATTATCCGTCTTCAGCTGCTCAAAATAGTCCATCCCGGAGAGCGTGACGCCTTGTGCGGCCAATTCTGTTTCGATCCGAAGCTGTCTTTTCTGCACTGAGGAAAAATAGCTGTACGAGACCCCCATGATCAGAACGAGGGACGCCAGGAGCACCATGAGGGCGACGATCCAGATCGCTTTGAAGATTTTACTGCGCATGGTTGTCCTCCATTTTATAGCCGACTCCGCGAACGGTCTGAATATAATCTCCCGCGTTTTCGAGCTTTGTCCGCAGCGTGCCGATATGAACGTCCACCGTCCTTGTTTCGCCGGCAAAATCCATGCCCCAGATGGCTGAAAGGATCGCATCCCTTGTGAATACCTGACCGGGATGCTCCATAAACAGCTTTAGCAGCTCGAATTCTTTCAAGGTCAGTGACACAGGTCTGTGATCGACAGATACGGTGTGCTTTCCCTCATCAAGAGAAATCGTCCCGCAGGCCAGAATGACGGGACGCCGGCTGCCTGTGCGCCGGAGTACGGCGCGGATGCGCGAAACCATCTCCATCATCCCAAATGGTTTTGAGAGATAATCGTCAGCGCCGGAATCGAGGCCGATCACTTTGTCATATTCACTGTCTCTGGCCGTTGCCATAATGATGGGGATTTCAGCCGTCACCGGAGATGCGCGCATCTGCTGGAGGATTGTCAAGCCATCTTCCCCAGGGAGCATGATATCGAGGATCACAAGCTCCGGCAATTTCGCTTTCATTGCAGGCCAGAAGTCGGCGTCGCTTTCAAAGCCCTGCGCCTCAAAGCCTGATGCCTGCAGCGTATATACCATCAAGTCCCGAATAGCGTTGTCATCTTCTACACAATAAATCATTATAGAGCCCCCTTTGTCCTAATCCACTATAGTCATGAATTGTAAACCTCGTAATCATGGTATTGTAAAATCGGAGTAAAGTATTGCTGTAATCTGTTCCCATTAGCCCATTATAAAGTCTTAATGCAAGCGAGGCCAAAAGAGCGTTGTATAAAAAGCGGCGGGAATAACCCCGCCGCCAAATAGAAGTAGTTTCATATATCAGCTCGTGATTTGCGATCTCCGTAGCTCTGATCCGAACACTGTTCATCCGCTGTACCCACAGTATTTGGTTCTGAGCTTTGAATTGCTCAGTCACGCCTTCACTGGCTGCCATTTGATTGACTGGCTGAAGAAACTTGTCCTCAGATGCATGGTCAATCTCCTCCAGATGGGCGTTGTGTTTGCCGCTGAGCAGCAGACCGGTGTAGATGCCGCCGTTGTATTGTTGCAGGTAGCGTTTCCGCCTCATACCCCATATACCGATTTCTGGGGCCTCCGGCGGGATCAGGTCTGGCAGTAGGTATTCGCCCTCGCGGCGGTATTTTCATCTGATTATCTCAGGTTGTGGCTCTGATCTGTCCAGCGGATGGATTTCTCATCGGAATGACCGGCCTCGTTCTGATCCTGCATCAACTGCCTGAGTCCGTCCATGCGTTCATCCAGTTCCGCGCTGAGATGGGCGCAGGTGTAAAGCTCCCGTTCCATATCGGCGGCAAAGTCAAAATCCTTTTTATATCGGAGCTGGTGCTCCAGCGTGGCCCAGAAATCCATGGCCAGAGTCCGCAGCTGGATCTCCACGCGCATATACTTCTTTTCATGGGCCAGGAATATGGGTACGGATACGATCATATGCAGGCTGCGATAACCGTTTGGCTTAGGATTGCGGATATAGTCCTTGCGCTCCAGAAGAATAATGTCGTCTTGCTGCATCAATGCTTCCGACAGCATGCGCACATCTTCCCGGAAAGAGCAGATGACCCGTACACCGGCTACGTCGTTCAGATTCTCCTCGATGGATTCCAGGGTGACAGGGTAGCCTCGCCGCTCCAGCTTCTCTAAAATGCTGGGAAGCGTCTTCAGGCGGCTCTTGATCCCGGTGATGGGATTGCGGTCAAATTGCAGGGAAAACTGCTCGTTCAGGACGTTGAACTTCGTGACCACTTCCATCATGGCGCAGCGGTAATAGGACATGAGCTTGTTCAGCTCCTGCATCCGCTCAAAAGATCCCTGCCCCACGCCGGGGCCCAGAAGCTCCTGCATGCTGTCGGAAAGGAAGCCGCTCTTGTTCTGTGGCATAGCGCTGCACCTCCTTATATTGCCATTTTACCCTGAAACCGGATGGAAGTCAATCGGATTCGGTCCGCTGCACGAGGCTGGAAAGGGAAGAGCAGTATGGCGCGGAGACTAAAGACTCTGGCTGTAAAAGGAGAAAACATAACGACGCTAATATCGTTGCTCCTGTTGCGGTATGATCTGAAGGAGCTGCATAAACATGCGGCGTTTCCGCACTTGCAAAGGGGACAGGCTTTTGCTACAATGTGCCGGACAGCATGGGAAAAGAGAGGGAAAAGCATGGCATTTACGGTGATCCGAAAGGAAGGGCGGGCCCGCCGCGGCAGATTTGAGACTGCCCACGGCGCGGTGGAGACGCCTGTCTTTATGAATGTTGCGACCCAGGCGGCCATCAAGGGCGGACTGAACAGCGAGGATCTGGAGCGGCTGGATTGCCGCGTCGCCCTTTGCAATACATATCACCTGCACCTGCGTCCGGGTGAAGATATCGTCAAATCCCTGGGCGGGCTTCACGGGTTCATGGATTGGCGTCGCCCGATCCTGACGGACAGCGGCGGCTTCCAGATATTCTCCCTGGCCTCCCTTCGGAAGATCACGGAGGAGGGCGTCTCTTTCCGCTCCCACATCGACGGGGCCAAGATTTTCATGTCCCCGGAGGACAGCATCCGCGTCCAATCCGGCCTGGGTTCCGATATCGCCATGGCATTTGACGAATGTGTGAAGATACCTTCCCCCAGGGAGTATATCGCGGATTCCTGCGAGAGGACTTACCGCTGGCTGGTCCGATGCCGGGACGAGCTGAACCGCCTCAATGAGCGGGAGGACACCGTGAACCGGGGCCAGCAGCTTTTCGGCATCAACCAAGGCGGTATCGACCGGGAACTCCGGCTCACCCACATGGCGAAGATCGCGGAGCTGGATCTGCCGGGCTACGCCGTGGGCGGTCTGGCGGTGGGGGAGAGTACGGAGGAGATGTACGCTACCCTGGATTATCTGGTGCCGGAAATGCCGGAGGACAAGCCCCGATACCTGATGGGCGTGGGCACGCCGGAGAACATCGTGGAGGGCGTAGCACGGGGCATCGACTTTTTCGACTGCGTGATGCCCGCCCGGAATGGGCGGCACGCCAAGATTTTTACACACAGCGGTACAATGAATCTGAAGAACGAAAAGTATGCCAGGGACGATCGTCCATTAGAGGAAGCCTGCGGCTGCCCGGTGTGCCGCCGCTACTCAAGAGCCTATATCCGCCATCTTTTCAAGGCGGAGGAGATCATGGCCCTGCGCTTCGGCGTGCTCCACAATCTCTGGTACTACAATCATTTGATGGAAGAAATCAGGACTGCGCTGGAGGAAGGGCGGTTCGAGGAATTCCGACGAGAGTTCTACCGACAAAGAGAAAATGATTGACTTTGCACCTGTGCGACTATATAATCAAGTATCAAAAACTGGAGGGTATTTCATGGAAGGTTTGGGTAATTACAGCGGCATTATTATGATCGTTCTGCTGTTTGCGGTGTTTTATTTCTTCCTGATCCGGCCTGAGAACAAGAAGAAAAAGAAACTGCAGGAAATGCGCACCAATCTGCAGGTGGGGGATCAGATCACCACCATCGGCGGCATCGTGGGCAAGATCGTCAGCATCAAGGACGACATGATCACCTTTGAGACCGGGGAAGACCGTGTGCGCCTGCAGATCATGCGCTGGGCCATTTCCACCAACGGGATAGATACCCAGGGTTAAAGGAATACTGACAGCTAACCTCCGCATATCCTTTCAAAGAGGATGTGCGGAGGTGTTTTTTATGGCCAAAAGGAAAAGCGCAGTAGGATGGAAGAACGTGATCATTGGAACGGGCGTCGTCATAGGGACGCTGTTCCTCAACATAGCAGTTCTGTCACTGCTGATACAAAAAGCGATCTTAAGTATAGATGCGATGCACATCGGACTTGCGGTATGCTGTTTGATTTCGGGTATCGCAGTAGCAGTTTATTCCGGAAGATGGGAGAGGGGGGTCCAAAGACTATTTTCTTGTATGATCCCGGCTGCAGTTATCCTTCTCGTTGCGGCTTTGGAATCAAAAGAGACAGAGGCAATTACCTTTGTCGTGATATATGCAGTTGCTCTTTTGCTGCCTTCCGTTGTGTCGGAGGCAGCAGTGGGCGGAGGACGTAGAAAGAGCGGCAGAAAGAGGAAAAGGCGCAGCACTGGGAGGCCGAATCGGTAAGTTTACATATTACAAGTCAGAATTACTAGATATAGTGTGTGCTCGAAACCGGCGGCACTAATTACCGGGATTTCTCTTGAAAAATAAGGCTGTTGGTGTATACGCTGCACCCAATGAATACGAAGTAGACATAATGTAGTATACATAATATCTATGCATAATGCACAAAATTCGCTTTTTTCCCCATAATCCCTTGAATCATGGGCGAGGCTGTACTATTATTTATCCGAGCCGGAATGGCGGTTTTTTTGTCTTCCGTCCGGATCAGGGCGGAGGGTATTCATGGAGCAAATGAGAGCACAATGCCGCATGCTGGTTTGCAATGCATTGTTTTCTTTCGGCTGTCTCTGCGGCGCGCTGACATTATTCCGGCTTTCGCCGGAGGCAGTATCTCGCATTTACCGGTCAGGATACGCCTTCATTTTATCGAAGCCTCTTCTGTTATTGCCGATGACTGCAGTCTTGGGAATGCTGCTGATGCTGGCTGCAGGTCCTTCGATATTTTGTATACTCATTATTTCCATTCTGTTCGTAGTTTATGGTTTCCTGGGCGGCGCCTCTGCGTTCTGTGTAATGCGCTTTAGCGGTCATCCCGTCATGGTGACAGCATTTCTGCTGCTTTGTTCTTTCTGCCTTGTGCAGATCGGTGCATCTGTTTTGCGTCGGGCTTTTATGATGCGAAGGCAGAATGCTTTATCCGGTTTAACGAGACCTGATCGCTTATTTGATGCTCCGCGTATCGTCTGCGCTTTCATCGTGCTTCTTCTTGCGGCGTCAGCGTTTGCTATATTCATTCTTAACTACTAGTCTCAGAGAAAGGAGGGAAACATTTGACCGAGCTTGAGAAATGCCTTCGGGAATTCGAAGGCTATCTGAAAAAGGAAAAGAATGCTTCCTCCAATACTCTGAACAGTTATCTGCGGGATCTTCGACAGTTTGGTGATTGGCTGTCGGCAACGCAGGAAATGCCGCTCCAGCAGGCCGGGGAAGAGGAGATATCTGCATATTATCGTTTCCTTCGCGCTTCCGGAAAATCCCAGGCGACCGTGCAGCGCTGCAGCGCGACGCTGCGCTGCTACTATGCACATCTCATCGACAAGCGCAAGCTGAAGGACAACCCCGCCCGGCATGTGACGATGGACAGGCAAAAGCGAAAGCTGCCCCAGGTGCTCAGCAGCAGCGAAGTCGAGCAGTTCCTTGAGCAGCCGGACACACATGATGCAAAGGGTATCCGCGACAAAGCCATGCTGGAGATGCTTTATGCCACCGGCATCCGGGTTTCGGAGCTCATAAACCTGAATATGGAGGATGTGAACCTCTCCGTGGGTTTTGTCCGTTGCCGCAGCGGTGACAAGGAACGGGTCATCCCCATGTATAAGGTGGCGGTAAAGGCGCTGCGGGATTACTTGGAAGAAGTCCGGCCCGCGATGGTGGAGGCGGTGGACGAGCCCGCCCTTTTTGTGAACCTGGGCGGCAGCCGCATGTCCCGCCAAGGCTTCTGGAAGATCGTCAAGACCTATCAGAAGAAGGCTGGGATCGAAAAGGACATCACGCCCCATACCCTGCGCCATTCTTTTGCAGCCCATCTCCTGGTCAACGGCGCAAACCTGAAGGATATCCAGGAGATGCTGGGCCATGCCGATCTTTCTACGACGCAGATTTATACAAAAGTAGTGCAGGATCATCTGACAGAGGTCTACCAGAAGGCCCACCCCCGCGCATGATGTCTTAGCTTAACAAGGAGCCAATCCATCCATGAGCCTATTCCGCCCCTATGTCTATAAAAACCGGCCGGACCTTCTGGACAATGCGCCGGTCAAAAAGGGCTTTTTCCGTTTCTTCGAGCTGTATTTCAGGAAATTCTGGCGTTTTCTCACCCTGAATCTCTGGTATTTTCTGATCACGCTCCCTATGCTTCTCTATGTGTTCTATACCCTGAACGGCTACTTTGCCGATAGACTGAAGGAGATCGGGGACGGTGTGATCCTTCTGGCGGGCGTCGGCTTCATCGCAAATGTTTTCAGCTTTGTCCCGCAATTCTTGAATATCCCGCTTTTGGTCGTTTCCGTTCTGGTCTACGGCCCCATCACCATGGGGTTTACCTATATTCTTCGGAATTTCGCAAGAGAAGAGCACGCCTGGATGTCGGATTTCTGGAGCCGGGCCTGGAGCAACGCCCGGCAAGGCCTCTTTTTCGGAATCATGGACATCCTCATTGTATGGCTTTGCGTGAACGGCATGTTCGGCGGTTTTGCCGAAGCCGGGAAGAACGTGAGCTATGCCCTTTCCGTGATCCGCAGCGTCGTCTGCGGTATTGCCCTGGTGGTCTGGTTCTTCATGCGGCACTACACCTATCTGATGGCTGTGACGGTCAATCTCAGCGTGTTCCATATCCTGAAGAATGCCTGGCTTTTCGTCGTCTTGGGCTTTGGCAGGAATGCCCTGAGCAGCGTGGTGACCCTGGCCTGCATGGTGGTGACCTTCCTTCTGGCGCCGCTCATGACCATCATCCTTTTGCCCTTGTTCTTCTACTCCCTCACCTGGTTCTGCACCGTCTTCACCTGTTACCCGATCATTAAAAAATACATTATCGTCCCGGCGCTGGAGGCGCAGGAGAAGACGGAGGAAGGTCGTGAGGTCCCGGTAGAGGAGCCTTCCGGGGAGGTCGGGGAAGGATCGGACATATCGGAAGAAAACGAACAAGCATAAAAGAACCCCTGCGCAGTTCTCATCGGACCGCGCAGGGGCGTTTTGTTTATAAATATCAGCTGTGCATCATGAGATAGAGCTTTGCGGTGGCTTTGGCGTCGCACCAGGCCCGGTGCGCCGCCTCCTGGGCAATGCCGTGGTAATCCGTCAGATAGGTCAGCTTGTAGCTCGGCAGCCCCGGCCACACCCGGCGGGCCAGCTTCACCGTATCCACCACAGGATTGGGAATCGCGATCCCCAGGCGGGCAGCCTCCCGATAAAGAAACGAGCAGTCGAAGGAGGCGTTGTGAGCAATCAGCGGATCGTCCCCCAGAAAGGTCAGGAATCCGGGCAGCAGCCTGGAAAAGCAGGGGGCATCCGCGACCAGCGCGTCCGTGATCCCGTTGAGCATCTGCACCTGCAGGGGAATGTGGCAGCCGGGATTCACCAAAGAGGAGAAAACGTCGATGAATTCCCCATGCTCCACCTTTACCGCACCGATCTCGGTAATGCCTGCGGAGGCGCCGAAGCCTGTGGTCTCCAGGTCAACGACGACGAAACTGTCATAATCCCGCTCCATGGAATACTTCATCCCCAAGCCCCCTTTCAGCTTCAGCTTACCATATGGAGCCTAAAGGAGCAATACCGGTGGTTTACAAAAGCAAAAAGACTTGGTAGAATAAAGAAAAATAAAAAACAGAAAGGAAGGACCACTATGCTGGAAAGCAAATGCTTCATTGATCCGTTGAGCACACCTTTCTCCCGCCGGGGAAGCTACCTTGCCTTCGCGAACAAAAATGAAGGCGATCCTCAATTCGGCAAGAATACCCTGTATCTCACCACCTGCAAGGGCGGCGGCAGCGGCATGAGCAATCTGAATTCTCAGAATTCCTGCCGCCAGATGTCCATGGAGCTGATGCAGAACGGCCGCCGCCTGCCGACCGTGATCTCCACCACGCCGGTAGAAGTCATCCTTCAGTCCGAAAAGGGCAGCGCCCGTTTCTGCATCGCGGAAAAGAGCCTGATCCTGGGCCGGGGCACCGATGGCCTGGGCCTTCGGATCAGCACCCAGAGAGGCGCGTTCGGCAGCACGCCGCTGGAGCTTGCTAACGGCACCTGGCGTTTCACCTTCTCCGACGACACCGGCCTGCTGATCGTCTTCCGCGGCAGCGTCCAGGCACAGCCCGGCGGCGGTTTCCTGATCCTCCCGGATAAGGAAGGCGTCTTCGAGTTCGGCATCGAGGAATACGCGGTGGATCCCGGTGCCCGTCCTCTGGATTCCTACCCCTCCTATGACGACGCCGTGGCCGCGGTCCAGAAGGAATTTGAAGATTTCTGCAATAGCCTTTATCCCTCGCTGCCCGCGGAATTCGAACCCATGCGCCTTCAGGCCCTCTGGACAACCTGGAGCCTGATGGTGGACCCGGACGGGGAGACCGCATATAAGCACACCATGGTGAAGATGATGCGCATCATTTTCGAGAGCGCTTTCGGCTGGCAGCAGGCCATGCAGGCCATCTGGCTCAGTAAGGACACGCGTCTGGCCTGGAATATCCTGATGTCCTGCTTTGACCACCAGGACGTCAACGGCCGCATCGGGGACGCCATCTCCCACAAGTCCGGCATGGGCGCCAGCATGAAGCCGCCCTTCCAGGGCGTTGCTCTGGACTGGCTCCTGGATCACTGCGACCTCAGCGGTATCCCCGTGGAGGAGAAGCGCTTCGTCTATGACCGTATGGCGAAGTGGACAGAGTTCTTCTTCAATTTCCGCGATCTGGACGGCGATGGGGTCTGGGAGAACCAGGGCGCCATCGAGACCGGATGGGAGGACGCAGCCTACTTCTATGTCGGTTTCCCGCTGGCCTCCCCGGATATGAACGCCTACACGGTGCGTATGATGGACGCCCTGGCAAAGCTGGGCAAGAACATCGGCGTGCCGGAGGCGGAATGTGCAGCCTGGACGAAACGGGCTGACGAGCTGACGGAAAAGATCATCAAGATGCTCTGGAACGGAGAACGCTGGGTCGTGAAGAATGTCCGCACCGGCGCCGTTGCGGACACGCTGAGCCTGCCCATCTTCGGCGCCCTGATCCTTGGGAATCGTCTGCCGAAGGATATCATTGACAAGACCGTGGATTTCATCTGGAAGAACGGCTTTATCACGCCCTACGGCTTCGCTTCCGAGAGTCCCGAAAGCCCCTTCTTCAACCATGGCTTTACTGCCGGCAGCGTGATCGTTCCCGCCCAGCTGATCTTCTGCCTGGCCCTGGAAGCCGCCGGAAAGCCGGAGCTTGCCAAGGAAATGGGCCTGAGGTATGCCCGGACCCTGCGGGACAACGGCATGTTCCATATCCACAATGCCCTGAACGGGAAAGGGGAGCGCGGCCTGGTCGCCTTCGGCGAAAAACAGCTCTTCTGGTCCTCCTGGGCTTCCTCCTGCTATCTCTTCCTGGCGGATCGCTACGGAAAGTAAGGTATGAAATACGAATTGCCCGCCCGGCGATTGCCGGGCGGGCAATTTTATCAAACGGGACTATCAGACTTCTTCGTCCTTTTCCTTGGAGAGCATCACGTTAGCCAGAATGCCCAGGATCAGGGCACAGGCGACGGTGCGGATCTCCACGGCGCCGAAGGTGACGACCATGCCGCCGACGCCGGTGATGAAGATCACGGAGGCAACGAAGAGGTTGCGGTTCTTGTTCAGGTCCACGCCCTGCAGCATCTTGAAGCCGGACACGGCGATGAAGCCGTAGAGGGCCACGCAGACGCCGCCCATGACGCAGGAGGGGATGGTTTCCAGGAAAGCCACCAGGGGGGCGATCAGGGAGAAGATGATGCAGGCGAAGGCAGCGCCCCAGATGGAGACGGTAGAGGCGTTGCGCGTGATGGCCACGCAGGCGATGGATTCACCGTAGGTCGTGTTGGGGCAGCCGCCGAAGAAAGTGCCCACGATGGAGCCTATGCCGTCGCCCAGCAGGGTGCGGGTAAGGCCGGGTTCTTCCAGCAGGTTGACGCCCACGATGCTGGAAAGGTTCTTGTGGTCGGCCAGATGTTCGGCAAATACCACGAAGGCCACGGGAACGTAAGCGCTGAAGAGGGTCACGATATAAGCACCGTTTATCTGGCTCAGGCCGCCCTTGCCCAGCAGGAAGGTAAAGTCCGGCAGGGCGAACACGCCGCAGTCCTGGAAAGCGCTGTAGCTGATGACGATCAGGGCCGGATTATTGGTGGCCTTGCCGATCAGATAGAAGATGGTGGCGGCGATATAACCGGCCAGGATGCCGATGATGAAGGGCACCAGCTTCACGCCCTTCTTGCCGTAGGTGGAAGCGAGCATGGTGACGGCCAGGGTGATAAGGCCGCAGACAAGGGCGACATAGCTGCTTCCGCCGCCGGCACCGCTGCTCATCAGGTCGCCCACGGCGTTGCCGCTGAGGCTCAGACCGATGATAGCCACGGTGGGTCCGATGATGACGGGCGGCATCAGCTTATCGATCCACTTTACGCCGCAGAACTTGATGACGATGGCGATGACCACATAGACGAGGCCTGCCATCAGCGCGCCGATGATGAGGCCCCAGTAGCCGGCGGCCAGGGAAGCGGCGCCCGCAAAGGCGGAGCACATGGAGCCGATGAAAGCAAAGGAACTGCCCAGGAAAACGGGACTGGAGGACTTGGTGAACAGGAGATAAATGATGGAGCCGCAGCCGGCACCGAAGAGGGCAGCGGAAGCGGTCAGTGCTGTGCCGCAGATGCTGTTGATGACAGCGGGTACCGCGATCGTGGCGGCCATGATCGCCAGCAGCTGCTGGAGCGCGAAAAGCACGACCTGCCCGGTTTTCGGCTTGTCCTTGATTCCGTAGATCAGTTTCATACGTTCCCTCCATTTTCGATTCCGGCTGACGGGTGGGCAAAGAAAAATACCCCGCCGATGAAACCGGCAAGGTATGCACACTGCGCCCCTCAGCGCCCCTGTGCGATTGTGCGATATCTTGTCGGCCTCACGAGCCGTCTTAAAGTTATCGATTGCATGGTAGCATACTAGATGTGGTATGTCAACCGATTTTCCGTCAATAAGTGGGAAAAACCGACAGGGATTTCCGGATTGCTCCGGAACGCGGAAAGGGCTTGTACGCGTTCACTTTCGCTTTTGAGGCAGCGGAAGTTGACTTTTATCGTAAACGGTGGTAAAAATGTATGTTACAACATGTCAAGGAGGCAGAATCATGAGCAAAGGGACATTCTACATCACGACCCCCATCTATTATCCGTCCGCCAATCTCCACATCGGGCACACCTACTGCACCGTGGCCACCGATGTCATGGCGCGGTATAAGCGAATGCGGGGTTTTGACGTGATGTTCCTCACCGGCACGGACGAACACGGCCTGAAGATCGAGGAAAAGGCCAGGGAAGCGGGGATCACCCCTCAGCAGTTCGTGGACAATGTGGTTGCCGGGATCAAGGAACTCTGGAAGCTGATGAACATCTCCTATGACCGCTTCATCCGCACCACCGATGATTATCACGTCTCCTCCATCCAGCGTATTTTCAAGATGATGTATGACAAGGGAGATATCTACAAGGGCTCCTATCGCGGGCTGTACTGCACCCCCTGTGAGAGCTTCTGGACCGAGAGCCAGCTGGTGGACGGCAAGTGCCCCGACTGCGGCCGGGAGGTGAAATATGCGGAGGAGGAAGCTTACTTCTTCCGGGCCAGCAAGTATGCCGACCGGGTGCGGGAGCTCTTGAAGACCACCGATTTCCTGGAACCCGCCAGCCGCGTCAATGAAATGATCAATAACTTCCTGGACTGCGAGGGCGGACTGCAGGATCTCTGCGTCAGCCGCACCACCTTCAAGTGGGGCATCCCCGTGGACTTTGATCCGGGCCATGTGGTCTATGTCTGGCTGGACGCTCTTTTCAACTATATGACCGCTTTGGGCTTCTGCAACGACGCCCATCATGACCTGGAGAAATTCTGGCCTGCCGACGTTCATTTCGTGGGCAAGGAGATCGTGCGCTTCCATTCCATCTATTGGCCCGCCTTCCTCATGAGCCTGGATCTGCCCCTTCCCAAGAAGGTCTACGGCCATGGCTGGCTGCTGCTGGATGGGGGCAAGATGTCCAAGAGCTTCGGCAACGTGGTGGACCCGGTACTCCTGGCGAAGCGCTACGGCGTGGACGCCCTGCGCTATTTCCTGCTGCGGGAATTCCCCTTCGGCAGCGACGGGAATTTCTCCAATGAAGCGCTGATCTCCCGCATCAACGCCGACCTGGCCAACGACCTGGGGAACCTGGTTTCCCGCAGCGCAGCCATGATGGAAAAATACTTCGACGGCGTGATCCCCGAGAGCAGGGAAGCCGGGCCGGAGGATGAAGCGCTGCTGGCAATGGCAAATGAGCTTCCCGGCCTTTTTGAGGCGCAGATGGAGAAGTATGCCTTCCAGCAGGCCCTGCAGGAGATATTCAAGGTTCTGTCCCGCGCCAACAAGTATATCGACGAGACCGCCCCGTGGGTGCTGGCAAAGGACCCGGAAAAGAAGGCCCGCCTGGCTGCCGTCCTCTATAACCTGCTGGAGACCGAGCGCATCTGCGTGACCCTGCTGAAGCCCTTCATCCCCGACAGCGCGGAGCTCTTCCGCGTGATGCTGGGCGTGCCCGAAGACCGCTTCGGCTGGGACGATAGCCAATGCTGGGGCGTCCTGCCCGCCGGTACGAAGGTGAGCAAGGGTGAGAACGTCTTCCCCCGCATCGATATGCAGAAAGAGCTGTCAGCCCTGGAAGCCATTCAGAAGGCAAACAAAAAGGACGCAGCGGCTACCGAACAGAAGCCGGAAGAACCAGCCGACGGCCTGATCTCCATTGATGATTTTAAAAAGGTTGACCTGCGGGTGGCGAAGATCACCGCCTGTGAGCCGGTGAAGAAATCCGATAAGCTCCTTTGCCTGCAATTGCAGGTGGGGGAGGAGCAGCGCCAGGTGGTATCCGGCATCCATGCTTGGTATGAACCGGAGGCGCTGATAGGCAAAAAGGTACTGCTGGTATATAATCTGACCCCGGCAAAGCTGCGGGGCGTGGAATCCTGCGGCATGATCCTGGCCGCCACGGTGGGAGATCGGGCCCAGGTCGTCTTTGTGGATGACGCCATTCCCGACGGCAGCCGCCTGTCCTGAGAGAATGAGAAAATCGCCCCCGGAGTTTTCCGGGGGCGAAGCTGTCTGAGGGAGGAATAAAGTGGAACTGAGAGAGACCTTCAACGAAGACGCAGTAAGCTACGACCGGTATCGCCCGAACTATCCTCCGGAGCTGTTCCGGGATATATTTGCCTATTCCAACGTCGGCAGGGACAGCTCCCTTGTTGAGATCGGCGTGGGGACCGGGAAGGCAACGACGCCGTTTTTGGAGGCAGGCTGTCAGGTGCGCGGGGTAGAGCTGGGGGACAAGCTGAGTGCCTTCGCTGCCGAGAAATTCCGGGCTTATGAAAACTTTGCCATTCACTGCGGGGATTTTATGGAGTTTCCCCTGGAGGACGCCTCTGTGGATTTGGTGTATTCGGCAACGGCATTCCATTGGCTGCCCCAGGAGGCGGCTTACGGGAAGATCCGAAGATGCCTGAAGCCCGGCGGCACA
>JAEEGK010019391.1_pt1 | contig 14594 bp, 9 predicted proteins | sample 8958771 | NCBI WGS metagenome assembly JAEEGK01 (sample SAMN16246547, study PRJNA631951) | gut metagenome | biome: gut microbiome; feature: rumen; material: SC-attached | host: Bos | place: Iran: Karaj | collected 2018-10
CCCTTGTCCCAAAAGGTGCGTGGCCGGGTCCGTGCCAGCCGGACGGTCTGCATTTTGAGAGTGCTTGCACCCCTTATTCTCCGGTTGCGCTGAATGTTTTGCCTGACGGCCCTGCCCAGTGCAAGGAAATCGATGCCGCAGTGCCGGTAAAAGCGTTTGTCCTCATAGCGGATGAGTGCGGTCACATATTTGGGGTTCAGGGCGGAATCTCCGGGCGGAAAACGCCATTGGTCATCCGCCGCGATGCGTGCGCCCAACAGTTGTCCGTTCCTGTCATATACGGCGGTGGTATATGGCACCTGAAAGAGCGGATCGGGCAGCATCCTGATAAAGGAGATTCCCACCACCGCCACAATCAGCCAAAAACCCACCTGCCGCTGTCGGTGCAACGGCTGCTGCCAAAGAAACCGGTGGCCTTTCAGCGGCGGTGCCATCAGCGGGTCACAAGGACGTTGCCTGCTGCGGTGCGGGCATAGGACTGCGGGTCATACATCGCTTCGCATTTGACAGCCGGCAGTGTGAAACGGCCGCAATAGGATGCACGCAGGCGTAGCCGTACCTCCAGGCTGCCTCGCAATGGAAGGTCGAAATAGGTGAAGACACGGTCATCCCGAATATCCTGGTAGGAGAAACCCGTTGCAGAGGTTTCATATCCATCCAGATACCGTTCGTTGACCACCTCCCAGCCGGATGGCAGGATATATGTCAGCGCCACATTTCTGAACACCTGGCTCGGGTGGAGGTTGGAGACACGTATGGTAACGTTGAAATCTGTTCCCTGCTGCAGCTGGTTCGGACTGATGGCTTTGCCTGACATGTCCGTGTAACTTACCTGTAGCGCAATGTTCTTTTGGCGTGCTGCAGCGGTATCTGTCAGCGGACGGCTACGCTGGTAAAGCGAAGCGTAAATGGTGCCTTTTCCATTGTTCTGTACCGTAACTTTTCCGGAAAGGTTCTTCAGCGGCAGGTTCTTATGGTAAGCGGCCTTGCCACTGCTGACTTTGTTTTCTGCGTTGTCGTATTGTGACCATGCGAACTCCATTCCATTGTCAAACCGGTCGTAAAGTTGTGCAATGGCCATAATGGCGTAGGCGGAGGAATGGGTGCTGTACAGCGGTTCACCCTGCATCTCTTTGGCAATAAGCCGTGCCTGTTGGAAAGCCTCTTTACGTTGGTCGGTCAGTATCATGGTCTCCAGAATCATCGCCTCATCCCGCAGTGAGGAACCGAAGGTGCTATTGTCGGAGGTGTATGTAGGTACGGTGGTGGAAGCGCTTTGGATGAGATTAAGTGCCGTTTGCTTTTTGCCTGAAATGGCGTATGCGGCGGCCAGCCGCCAGCGGGCTTGCAGTGAAAGGCCGGTTTGACCCTTCAGCCGGTTCATGGCACCGGTCTCCGCCTTACCCGCCAAAGCGAGGGTATAGAGGCGGTAGGCCTGTTCCAGATCGGATTGCGTAAAGCTGTATCCGGCCGCATTTTTGCGTTTCATCTGCCAGTTTTGGGCGGCTTTCCGCTGATAGCCAAGCCACTTGTTGTATACATTCTGGTTTACTTCATAGCCCTTTTCCCGAGCCAGAATCAGCAGGTGGCCCACATAGGATGTCAGCCAGTCGGAGACCTGCCGTTCGCCAGGCCAGTAGGAGAATCCGCCTGACGGCTGCTGTCTGGCGTAGAGGTTGCTGACAGCGGATTCGATTGAGGCGGCAATTTCCTTTTTATCTGTCTCAGTCAGAGTGACGAAATGTTCCTTGAAGAGTAGCGGTAAGGCTTTGGAAACCAATTGTTCGCTACATGCATGGCGGTAGTTTTCCAGAAAGTCGAACTGACTGGTGATATTCAGGGATGGCAGGGTTGCCACCTCCAGTTGCAGCAGGCTCTCTTTGCCGCCTTGTTGCAGTTGGTATGGCAGTGTGGCGGTTTTCTGCTTGTCAATAAGCACTGATGTGGTATGTGTAAGCAGTGGATTGGGGTTGCGGATTTCTATCTCCACCACCTCTTTGGCGGTATGCCCGTTGCCGGTAGCGGTTATGGTGATTTTTTCAGTTCCGGTCAGTTTGCCGGTTTCAAGGGTGAAATAGGCCATTTTGTCACCGGTGTGGCTGAAGTTGATCTTTTGCGTGGCCGCCCCTTTTACACCTGCTTTGCCGGTTGTGCTCACTTTCAGGGTCACTTCCTTGACGGAAGGTTCCATGGCAAACACATTGACAGGAAGTTCTATACTTTCGTTCACACTAAGCACTCTCGGCAGGGTGGGGAGCAGCATCAGCGGGGTGCGGACCGTTGTGGTTTGTTCAGCCGAACCGTAGGCGCCATCGTGGCCGGCAACCACCATGACCCGCACAGCACCGACATATTGCGGAAGGGTGATGGTATGATTTTTTGTCTCCCCCTTTTTCAGGGTGAAGGGGCCGATAAAGCGCACTACCGGTGTGAAACGGTTGGCCTTGGCTGGTGAGAGTTCCAGATTCTCATCACCGCCAATGCTGAACATCCTGGCATATTTTCCAGCAAAGGCGCCCACCACGTTGTTGTATACATCCCAAGTGCGTATGCCCAGTGCCTCCCGTGTATGGAATTTCTTCCACGGGTCGGGAGTCTTGAAACGGGTAAGGCTGAGCAGGCCCTCGTCCACTACCGCCAAGGTGTAGGTCATGGGTCGGCCGCTGTTTTCCTTGACCTTGACATTGAACGGCTGTTGCGGACGGATCACTTTCGGACAAGTGATTTTTGGTGTGAGCATACTTTTCGGGTCTGTTACGGTGAAGGGTTCCACCCCGTACAGGCGGATAGGCATATTGTCGACGGTCAGTCTGTGCGGCTGGAGCACGCTGATCTGGACATATGCATTCGGTGTCATCTCCTCTGTGACCTTGAAACGGAAATTGGTTATGCCATCCTTATTGATTTTCACGCGGTGCATGTCAATAACTTCCGAACCGTTTTCAATGGAAACCAAGGCTATGCCTGACTGGATCTTTGGAATGGTCACCAGCACTTCGTCCCCGACCTTGTATTCCGGTTGGTCAAGCGAGAATGTAAGCATCTGCACTGCAGAGGGATTTTTGGTATCGGGATTGCCTCTCCATGATGGCCAGTCCACATTGAAGAGGCAGCCGGTGGCATGTCCGCCTTGATCCTTAATGAAAATAAGGTATTTGCCATATTCCGGATAGTCTACCCGGAAGGGGATGGAGGCTTTTCCGTTGGTAGTGTTGATTCTGCCCGATTTAACCACCTTCGCGTTGGTGTTGTTGATGTAGTTGCTCAACGCCTCATCATTTTCCCACCAGTATGACCAGTCTATCTTGTAAATATAATATGTAAGGTTACTGCGGTTCATCAATTTGCCGTTTTCTGAAACCGTTACAATGTCGAACCTGTGGTCAGTGTTGGTCTCCACATAGGGGTAGATGCTTGAAAGGTTGCTGCGGATGCCAACGTATGCGGCATAGGGCGAGAGGATGGCGTTTTTGCTAATGACGCTTGCATCGCCACCCGGTTCGGTAACGCGGCAGACAAATTGTGCCCTGATTTTTCCTGGAAGTTGTCCGGAGGCCATGGCTGGTATTGTTATTTGGGCATTGCCTGTCTCAGAGAGTTTGCCGTCAAAAATCATGACGGTTTGCGGGGAGGCGTCCGCCAGCGGGTTGGTGAACACATATTTCTCAAATCCTTTCACCGGCACACGCGCTTTGGAGGTCTGCATCTCAACCTGCGCCTGCATTTTTGAGGCGATGGCGCCGGTAAGCCATGCGGCATGTAGGGATGCGTTTGTGGCGTTGCGTATGTTCAGCAGCGTGTCCGGTAGGCGCAAGTCGATGTTCAGCCGGTTCGGCTTGACGGTCTCAATGTGCAGGCTCTTGTGGAATGTGGCCTGCCCTACATGGACATAAGCGTTCCAAAGGCCGGTCGGGGCATCGGATGGGATTGGTACCGCGAAGGTGTAGAAACCGTCCACGGAGGAGGGGTTCACCTTGCGTATGTGGAACTGGCCGCGTGGATTAAAAATCTCCAGACTGGCCGGATGGTTCTCAGGAATCCGGTGGTTCCTGTCTTCCAGAATCAGGGTCAGATGGAGCGTGTCACCAGGCCGCCATACACCACGTTCCCCATAAAGGAAGCCTTTGAGCCCGTTGCTGTTCTTTTCGCCGCTGACATCAAACCGCGAGTAGGAGTTGTTCTCCCCCTCCACCAGCCGCAGGTAGCTGCTCTGTTTTCCCTTGGTGGCCACTGCAATGAACGGTTTGGCCGATGTCTCCAGTTCCGCAATGCCTTTATGGTCGGTCTTGCCCGAGGCGACAGGCTGCAGCTGCAGGTTATAGAGGCTGATACCGGCACCGCGCACCGGTTCGGCGGTCAGGATGTCGTTGACCACAACCCAGTATTTCCCGTTATCGTTGGCCTTAACCATGATGCCGAGGTTGGAGGCAAGCAGGTTGGTCGAAACGCTGCGGTTGGCCATATAGTAGCTGGCAGTGTAGGGGTTATCACGATCCCTCCAGTGGTAGTCATCATAATAGTAAATGTCTTCGTAGGGGTATCCGAAATAGGTGTAATAGCTGTTGACCTCATCCCATGCCGCTTCATCATCTGCGCTTATGGTTGGATCAAGTGTGGTCATGCCGCTGTTTCCGGTCACAGTTTCGGAAGACCGGTGGAAAGGGGCGGTGGCATATTCCCGTCGGAATGAGAGCCTGACCCGGTAGATTGCACCCTCCTCCTGACGGATGATGCGCCCCAAATCCACAGCATAGTTGTGCCATGCGTTGACACTGGACATAGGCGGGTTCAGCTGAAGTTTCTGGCGGTAAACAAGACGTCCCGCCCGCCTGATGTCCTCTTCTTCGTCCAACTTGTTGACTTGCAGGAATGACAATACATTGCGCTGATATATCCGAATTACCTCCACATCCACAGCCTGCAGGCTCGCAGCCTTGAAGTTAAGTTTAAGATTCTCCGCATCAGGCAGGATGACCCCTTCGCTGAGCAGAGCCAGTTGTGGTGCCAGCGGCATGGTTTTCACCTGCAGCTGCATCTCTTCCCGCAAGCGACGGCCGGTGCTGCTTTGCAGGCTCCCCGCTATGCGGAGCGGCATGCTGTCGATGCCGGTCGGCTCCTCATAGTGGATTTCCACCACATTTTCCTTCACCTGCATAGTGGCGGAGGGCATCATCGGCAGCTCAATCAGGCCGCGCAGATCCTGTTCTGTGGAGACTGGTTCACTGAACACCAGCACAATGCCGTTTTCCGGTGCAGAGATGTTTTCGTACGTTAGAAAGGCGAACTTGTTCCGCATGGGAATCTCCGCCTCCACGGTGCATTTCTCCTTTATTCCTATCCGTTTTCCGTCGGCGATGAGTTGGATTTGTTGTGGTTTGTCCGATTTTTCGATACCATTGACTGTGAATTCGAATAGGGTGGATTTTTCCGTCTCGGGGAATACGATGCTGCTGTACTTCCCTTTGATGCGGAGCATCTTTTTAACATCTTTTGTCCGTACCGGCTCGTTGAAGGCCAGCTGGCCGCGTAGGGTCACCTCATCTGGGGTCGCTGTTGTTACCTCCATGGGGAGCAGCTTCATGGAGAACTCCTTCTGCTGCACGTGAAAACTAAAGGGGAAGCGGCGCAGTTTTCGTGTGACGGGGAAGAATTCGGACAGGTGAAATTTGGCGTTGTAGATTTTTCCCTGTTTCAGCGCCCCACTGTCAGGTACAAAGGCAATGGTATGGCTGTTTTCCCAAAAGGCGTGCCCCTTAATGGAGGGGGAGAAGGAAAACACCTTTTTTTCAATTGTTTTGCCGGGTTCCGCAGTTTCCATATCCTGGGCGAACACGATGCGGACGGCATCTTCCGAGGCGATGCTGCCGCCCGTGTAGGCGGAAATGTATGTGGCGAAATCCATGGACGGGATGGTTTCCCGTTGCCGGTTACATGCAGCAAGCAGCATGGTCATGCCGCAGGTCAGAAGAAATAGTTTCCAGAGTTTCATGGCAGTTGGAATTATTTGTTTTTAATGAGAATTGTCTTGGTGAATGCGGTGCCGTTTTCACGCAGGCCGGAGGCGGTCAGCCGGTGGATGGGGCAGTCCTTGCGCCATACCACCTGCACATTCCTTCCTTCACATCGGAGGATGAATCCGCCCTCCGCCTTCCAGTGGATGATCCGGATGTCCGGCTGGTCCATGGTGAAGTACTGGCTTTTCACACGGCGGATGCTCCCCGTATGCAGCAGCTCCTGCTTGAAAAATTCCTGTATGTGGGACTGGATGTAATAGTAGCATTCGTTAGGCCGTCCCTTCTTGTCCTGATATGGGGAATGGCCGGATTTTTCCAGAGGATACATCTCGTTGCGGACTCCGAGCCGGTTCAGCTCACGGTGGATGGCATAAGATCCGTACATCTTGTCAAACAGTTTGTCCCCCAATGTGGTGAAAGGAATACCTTCGTCATAGGGCACAATGTAGTCAGCTGTGCCGTGAAAGGAGATGACCGGGATCTGTTGTCCCTCCAGTTCGCCCAAATCATAGAGGGCGCCCCACATGTTGGCCAACGCACGGATACGGAAACGGACGGAGTCGCTGTTGCCGGAGGAGGTCAGACCGCCAAGGCGGTTTTCAAAGTTATTCTCTACTATGAAGTCTGGTCGGTTCTCCGGAGTCCAGAAGGCGGTGGCAAGCGCGGTGATGGCGCCGGCACTGGTGCCGGCAAGGAAAATGCAGCTGGTGTCAATGCCGAGAGTCTTGGCATTTGCCGTCAGGTAGCGCAATGCGGCGTGCGCATCCTGCACCGCCCCATATCCGCACTGTTGGATGGAAAGCTTGTTGGGTTTAAAGCCCATACGATAGTTGATAGAGGCGGTCACGTAACCCAGCTGTGCGAAGTGCCTGCACCATACGGCCATTGTTTCCGCCCCTTTGTCCCCGATGTAGAAGGCGCCGCCGTGGATGAAGAGAATCAGCGGGTGTACAGGCATGGAGTCTTCGGGTGAGTAGATGTCCATGGTGAGATCCAACTCCTTTTCCCTGAATGTCTTCAAGATGCTTTTTGCAATAATCTTTGCGAACTTGTCCTCATTTTCGGGATTGGAGACCCAATAGCCTTTCGCCCGGCCGTAGACCACATCCTTCCGGATTTGGTAAGGCAGCTCTTCAGGTTCGTCCAGCAGCATGTTCCGGGTGGAGTGGTAGGTGGTGAAAAATGGGGTCTCGTATTTTTCCAAGGAGACCGGCTGTGGGTCGAATTTCAGCAGGGTTGTGTGGAAAGTGCCGGTCAGGAATATGGGATTATAGGTCACATTGAACCGCAGGGTCAGTTCCTTGTCCCCGGAGCGGAACATGTAGTCACCATCCATGTAATGGATTTCAAATGCGACAGGTGTGGTCCATTCGGAGGAATCAACAGGGAAAAAACGGCCTTTCATAAAATTTGTTCCGGTTACGTCAACCTTGACAAAGCCTTGTTGCCGGCCAATTTTACCAAAGAAAAGCGCGGAGGTGTCCGTAGTGGTGAAATCGGGGAGGTCGTGTTGGTCCATCTGGCGGCACTCCATCGGAACCGTGCTTTTCATCACCGATGGCTCTTCCTCCTCCGGCAAATGGCGGTGGCAGGCGGCGGAAAAGAGCGCCACGTAGGCGAGGATGCCCACAATATGTCTGTAATTCAATATTTTAAATATTATTTCTTTTGTCATAACCAGTTGATTGCCAAAAAACTTAACGTACAAACAGGCTGCTTATTGTTTTTTTTGCTACTTTTGCAGCGTAAAAAATTAATTTAATTTTTGATGGACGTATGCGCGAGAAAACTGTTGCCATAACTGGGATTGTTCGGCTGTTAGTTATTGACATCATATTGACAGTCATTGCCTATATGCTGCCTTTGCTGGCGCACCGGACCGCCTTTCCCCTCTATTATTTTGATCCGATGCGTGTGGTGGTCCTGGCCGGCCTGCTTTGGGGCGCAAGCCGGAAAAACGCTTTTTTGCTGGCATTGACGGTTCCGTTGCTCACTTTCGGATTTACCAGCCATCCTATGCTGCTTAAGGGCATGCTGATGGCTGCAGAGCTGACGGTAAACCTGTTGCTGTTTGTCTGGATGGAACGCAAAATCCGCTCCCTATTTTTGGGGATGCTGCTCTCCATCCTGCTCAGCAAAATGTTTTATTACCTTCTCAAATGGCTGTTAATTTCCACGTTATGGCCATCGCAGCCGCTGGTGGGGGTCGGTTTGGGCATCCAGCTGGCAGTCGCTGTGGGTCTCTCCCTCTGTTTCGCCTGGTTGGCGGCACGGAGAAATAATGTGTAGTCTGCCGATGGGTATCTTTGTTTTGGTGTGATTTTTGCATGTGATAATTTTTTTTAAATAATGTATTATGGCAAGAAAAGGAACCGCAAAAGAGGTTTTTATCCAACGGGCGTTGGATTTGTTTATGAAAAATGGGGTCCGCACCACCATGGATGAGATATCCCGTCAGTTGAAAATCTCGAAACGGACCATTTATGAGCAGTTTGATGATAAGACAGACCTGTTGCGCGCATGTGTCGAACTGCTTATCAGCAATATCCCGACAGCACCTGAAACAAATGCTGATAATGTGGTGACAAAACTCTATACTTTGGCCAGGGTTCATGTGATGGGCCTGCTGGATCGGAGAAACGTTTTCACCAAGGATCTTGAGACCTATTATCCGGACCTGTATCAGGAAATGATAGCCCCCCTGTTCGAAAAGAGGGCGAAGGATATGATGGTGCTCTTTAATGTCGGCATTGAACGGGGTTTTATCCGGGACGATATGGATTTGGAGATGCACCTGCATTATCTCTATAAGTTTTTCCTTTACGTCGCCTCCGAAAAGAACCTGCACAAACAGCACACGCAAAATGAAATTTTCCGGAACCTCATACTTCCTTTATTGCGTGGCATTATGACAGAGAAAGGGATACGCGAGCTGGACGATATGATTTCCTCCTTCGAAAAAAAATAATGGGTGCTTCCCATAATATTTGTCATCAAAATTCGTTTTTTCCACTCAATATGGGAACACATTTGTTCATGATGGTCCGGTTTTGATGAATAGATCAGGAAGAATTGTACGGTATATAATCGCTGTTGGGATTTTGTTGATGGCATCCTGCGCCACCAACAAGGATGCTTTTCCCAACAAGTTCCATCATGCCGTCAACACACGTTTCAATGTCTTTTTCAACGGTAGCGAGAGCTTCAAGGAGGGTGCGCAGGCGTTGTCCAAGACAACTGTGGACAATTACACGCAGGTGCTTCCTGTCTATGTGTATCCTTCCAAGGTGGAGGCGCAGGCGCAGTCCCCCAAATGGGACCGGGCCATTGAAAAATGCTCCAAGGCTGTTGCCAAGCACACCATGTTCATCAAGGGGGTGGACAAAAACATCTACATGGATGAGGTCTATCTGCTGATGGGCAAGGCCTATTTCTACCGGCAGGATTATCCGGAGGCCAACCGCATTTTTGCCTATATCATCCAGTCCTACAAGAACACCAATTCCTGGCCGGATGCCTACACCTGGTTGGCACAGACCTATCTTTGTGAGGACCGGATAGCTGATGCCGAGGAAAATCTGGAACTTATAAAGGCTGACATCGGGGTTACAAAGGACAAGAAGCAGAAGCAGCATTGGGAGGCGGTCTATGTGGACAAGCTGATACGCCAGGAAAACTACGAGCAGGCCGCCGTCTATTTGAGCGATCTGCTCACCAGCCGCTGGATGAACCGCAATTTCAAGACCCGCTGCATGTTCATCTATGCCCAGATAAATCAGGAGCTGGGGCAGTTTGAGGAGGCGTTGGCATATTACAATAAGGTGATCCGTCGTTCTCCGCCGTACGAGATGTCGTTCAACGCCACGCTGAACGCCTCGTTGTGCGGGATTGAGCGTAGTGAGACCAAGGCCCGCCTGCAGCGGCTGTTGAAGGATCCCCGCAACGACGAATACCGCGACCAGATCTTTTATGCCATGGCGCAGACCGATTTCTACCGTTCCGACACCGCTTCCGGCTTGCGCAATCTGGAATCATCCGTCTTCTGGAGCATTCGCAACCCCTACCAGAAGGCGCTTTCCTCGCTGGAGCTTGCCGAATACTATTTCGCCCACCAGATGTTTGAGGAATCGCAGCTCTATTATGACACGCTGCTGCGGGTGCTGCCGGAGTCCTTCCCTAACCGCGGGCAGATATACGAGCGTGCAAAGGTTCTCAAGGAGCTGGTCTCCGACCTGATGACAATCAAAACGGAGGACAGCCTCCAGCGGATTGCCGCCATGTCGGAGGAGGAGCGTGAAGGCTACATCAGGCAGCTGATTGCAGACTATCAGGAGAAGGAGCGGGCGCGGATTGCGGATGAGGAGGCCAGGCAGCAGCTTATGCAGGATGTGAAAAAGGCCAATGCCAACAACAAGAAAAGCACATGGGTGTTCTACAATCCGACCCAGGTCAAGGCTGGGGAGCTGCAGTTCCGCAAGGAATGGGGTCCCCGCGTGTTGGAGGACAACTGGTTCCTGAGCGACAAGCAGAGCATCATGCAGATGGCGGATGCTGAGGAGCAGCAGGACGGGGAGCAGGAGACAGGCGATTCCCTGAAACCAAAAAAGCAGGTGATGTCATCCGGCGGACGCATTGTCGATCCGAGCCAGCCGGAATACTACACGCAGGATGTTCCTTTCACGCCTTCGGCCCTGGATTCGTCCAACAACCGTATCGCCTTCGCACTGTACAATTCCGGATTTGTCTACTATGACGACCTTCATGACAAGGCAAAGGCTGTCACACAATGGTCGGCGCTGACCGACCGTTTTCCGAACCACCGGCTTTACCCTTCCGGCTGCTATCTGCTGTACCGGACTTACAAGGAAATGGGCGACAGCCTGAAATGCCGCTATTACCGGCAGGAGGTGCTGGAACGTTTCCCGGAGAGCGAATATGCCATGATTATCCGTGACCCACAGTATTTTGAAAAGCTCTCCTCACAGAAAAAGGAGGCTGATGAATTCTATGCCGCCACCTATCCGCTGTATGAGCAGCAGAAATACAAGGAATTGCAAAAGCGATGTGCCGAAGGGCTCAAGAAGTATGTCGACCCGCAGGTGCGTTCGCGGCTCTATTACCTGCAGGCATACGCAAAGGGGCGTCTGAAGGGGACGGACACCATGGAGGTGGGCATGAAGGCGGTTAGCCGGCAGTTCCCCGGTACGGCGGTCGATACGCTCGCATCCGGTGTGTTGGAAGCGATTCTCCGTTCCCGCGCACCGCAGCCGACGGGAAATGCCATCTCCGGAAAAGAGGCTCCAAAGGTGGAGGAGCAGCAGTTCGTATATGACGCCTCCAGATTCCATTTTGTGATTCTCCTGGTTGACATCAAGGGGATGAAGATGGACAAGCTCAAGGCGAACATCGCCAATTTCAACAAGGAGTATTTCCGGCTGAACAGTTTTGATGTCTCCAATTTCTACATCGACAACATGACCCAGATGGTGACAATATCACGGTTCGATAACAAGACAAAGGCCATGGAATATTATTACCAGTTGAAGGGGAACAGCAAATATTTCGGGGAGTTGAATGCCAGCAAGGATGTGCGGGTGTATGTCATCTCCGACCAGAACTACACGCTTTTCTACAAGCAGAAGAAAAAACGTCCGGAATATGAGAAGTTTTTCAATGATTATTATTTGAATGTCAAATAAATTATACGGTTATGGCAAGCAAGACAGAAAATGAGGTCTCCGGCACCATCAACATTATCGGAAATGGGACATCCATTCATGGGGATGTTGCCTCCAACGGCGATTTTCGCCTGGACGGCGTTATCCAAGGTCAATTTGTCTCCAAACTGAAGCTGGTCATCGGACCGACCGGTTTCATAGAGGGGGACATCGAGTGCAAGGATTGCGAAATTTTAGGCAAGGTCAAGGGGAACATCCTGGTTCATGAGACTTTGGTGCTGCGCGAGACAGCGGAGGTGTGCGGCGATATCCGCATCAACCGGCTTTCAATTGAGCCCGGTGCAGTTTTCACCGGTCATTGCAGCATGCTGAATGTGGCGGTGCCGCAGGAGGGGGAATAGCCGATGGACGAACCCGGGAAAAAATTGCAGAGGAGTGCGGACAGCTACATCCGCTACAGCGGTATGGCGCTACAGATAGCGGCCATTGTCCTGGTGTTCGCTTTCGGCGGTGTGCTGCTGGACCGCCGCGTTTCATGGAAAATCCCTGTTTTCACCTTAGTCCTGAGTGTTCTGGGTATTTTTCTGGCATTGTACAGCAGTCTGCGTGAATTCATCAATAAAGACAAGAACCATGAAGACAAAAATATTTAGGGAGCTTTATTCCAAATATCTGAAACGGTTGTTTCTGCTTACGATTTTCATTTTGGCCGTATTTGTGCTTTGCAGCCACTGCTGGCCTTTTCTGCTATCCCCTTTCTGCATCTACCTGATTATTTTTTTCCTTGTAGTGATGGCAGGTACTCATGCCATTGTGCTGCAGACTGATGCGGAGCGTCTGTCCTATGTTTCGGAAGAGGGGGCTGATGCGGAGACGCATCGGAAGGCGGTGATGGATACTGAAAAGAAATTCATCCGCCGATACCTGATAGCCACCACTGTCAAACTGATGCTGTTTCTTGTGCTGCTTGTGGTCTATGCCTTCACCAACAGGGACGACATTCTCCGGTTCGGTTTGAATTTCATTGTTTTATATTTGATATACAGTATATTCGAGGTTGTCATACTGAAAAAACCCTTATTAAAATAGATTTTTAACCAGTAAAAATAGCGATTATGCCAAAAATTTCACAAAAGGGAATGTCCATGCCCTCTTCCCCAATCCGGAAGCTGGTGCCGTTTTCCGATGCGGCCAAAAAGCGTGGCGTCAAAGTGTATCATCTGAATATCGGACAGCCGGACATCGAGACGCCCAAGGGCGCAATCGATGCCTTGCAGCACAAGGAGATAGGAGTTCTTGCCTATTCCCATTCCGCCGGTTACCTCTCCTGCCGCGAAAAGCTGGTGGAGTATTACAGCCGGTTCAACATCAATGTCACTGCGGATGAAATCATCATCACCAACGGCGGTTCCGAAGGCATCCAGTTCGCCTTCAACGCCTGCCTGGATCCGGGTGACGAGGTGATTATCCCCGAACCTTTCTACGCCAACTACAACGGCTTCGCCAAAACTGCCGGAGTGACGGTGAAACCAATCGTCTCCGTGATTGACAACGGATTCGCCCTGCCTCCAATTGAAGAGTTCGAGAAGGTGATCACACCCAGGACCAAGGCCATCATGATCTGCAACCCCAACAATCCTACCGGCTACCTCTATTCGCAGCAGGAGCTGGAGACACTGGCGCACATTGTGAAGAAGTACGACCTCTTCCTCTTCTCGGATGAGGTGTACCGCGAGTTCGCATACGACGGCGAGAAGGTGTTTTCCGTGATGAACCTGAAGGAGATAGAGCAGAATGTGATTCTGTTGGATTCCGTCTCGAAACGCTACAGCGCCTGCGGCGCCCGTATCGGCATGTTTGTCACAAAGAACAGGGATGTTTATGCCACTGCGATGAAATTCGCCCAGGCGCGTCTCTCCCCACCTTCGTTCGGCCAGTATTTCACCGAGGCCGCCGTTGACACGCCGAAGGAGTATTTCGATGCGGTCCTTGCCGAGTACATCGCCCGCCGCAACTGCATTGTGGATGCCATCAACAAAATGCCGGGCTGTTTCTGTCCGAAGCCGAAGGGCGCATTCTATGCGGTGGCGCGTCTGCCGATAGATGATTCCGACCGCTTCTGCCAGTGGCTGCTGGAGGAATTCTCCTATGAAGGCCAGACGGTTATGCTGGCTCCCGCAACCGGATTCTATTCCGCCCCAGGAAAGGGCAAGAACGAGGTGCGTATCAGCTATTGCCTGAAGGTGAGCGACCTGCAGGCCGCAATGAAATGTCTTGAGGAGGCCCTGAAGGTATATCCGGGTCGGAAATAAAAATACGTTTCATTAATTTTTTTGTGGGGACGGTGCATGCGCTGTCCCTACTTTTTTTTTTTGGTTGATGCAACATTTTCCACATATAATGCGTCTATACGTAAAACAGATGTCATTTTTTTGTAATTTTGCATTTTAAAACACACCCATGAAGTGTAGACCGTACATCGCCGCCATATTGCCCGTCCTGCTTTGCGGGATGCTGCATGCGCAGGTCCGTTTCACAGCGGACAACCGCAGCGGTTGTGTACCGTTCATCGTGTCGTTCAGCGACAAAAGTCCCGGCAACGTCACCTCATGGGAGTGGGATTTCGGTGACGGCTCGGCACAGTCGGTCAAGCAGAACCCGGTGCACACCTATACCTCGGCGGGCTGGTTCAGCGTCAAGCTGAAGGTGACATACGCCAACGGCACGAGCCGCGACACCACCTATATCCGTTATATCCACACATCCACCGGGCCGGTGGTGGGCTACAGCGCGGTGCCTGATTCGGTCTGTCCGGGATACCCGGTTTCGTTCACATCGCAGATAATCTCGGTTGAGGGCGTAAGCCGCACGTCGTGGGATTTCCGTTACGGCCATGCCGCCC
>JAEEGK010019395.1_pt1 | contig 14593 bp, 12 predicted proteins | sample 8958771 | NCBI WGS metagenome assembly JAEEGK01 (sample SAMN16246547, study PRJNA631951) | gut metagenome | biome: gut microbiome; feature: rumen; material: SC-attached | host: Bos | place: Iran: Karaj | collected 2018-10
CTTTGTAATAGCGATTCGCGTCGCAGTTCAGGAAAAAAACGCAGACCTGCGACGGTTTGGCCCCTGACCTGCGACGGTTTGCCGTTTCACCTGCAACGCCCTCCGTTTTCGTGGCGGTTAAGTGATTTATAATCAGTTTGTTAGAGTAACTGACGGGTGCTCAAACCATACCCGTCAGTTACTCTAATGCATTAGTAATCAGTTAGATAACCGCCACGGAATTTTGGCCCGTTATCCCTGTCTTCACTCCTGCAACTTTCTGCCGTTCCACCTGCGACGTTTTGCCGGCTGACCTGCGACGGTGGGCGTTCCTTCCTGCGGCGCCCTAGCCTGCGACACAATATGCTTTGTAGTAGTTTTTCATATTGTAGTGCAAAGGTGGAAAATTCCAGGATAAATGCTATCTTTGCAGAGTTTTTATGGAAAGAAGAAGGACCATATGGGCAACCCTCCTGCTTGCCGTTTACCTGACGGCACTGGCGGGGGTGTTCATGCACCGGCATGAGTCTGCAGCCCAGAGCCAGGAACCGGAGTGCGCGCAGTGCGTGAACCACATGCCGCATGCAGGGCACCTCACGGCCTTCAGCGGAGGTCTCTCCGACTGCGTTCTTTGCCATTTCCTGGGTCTTCCTTATGTATATACTCGCCAGGCAGCTCTTGTGCTTCCGGCCTTCGTATATAAGTCGATCGACACCCTGGAGCAGAGCATAACTGTCTCCGCATTTTCCGGCCTAAACCTTTCCCGCGCCCCGCCCGTATCTGAATGCTTTTTGTCCCTTTAAACAAAATTCATTCAGATAAGAAAATATGATAGCAAGCCTTGTGGCTGCCTTCATGCTTTCTGCAGCGCAGGACACGACCGAGGTGCTGGGTGCCGCTACCATTGTAGCCGACTCCCGTCATCAGGAGCTCATGCACCTGACGCTTGGAAGCGTAGAGGTGGGCCGAAATTACATTGAAAATCATTTTACAGGAACCTTGATGCAAAGTCTGAGCGCCATTCCCGGCGTGCAGGCACGTTCCATCGGCTCCGGCCAGTCCCAGCCGGTCATCCGCGGCCTGGGATTCAACCGCGTGGCCGTAACCATGGATGGCATCAAGCACGAGGGCCAGCAGTGGGGAGACGACCACGGGCTGGAGATTGACCAGTTCTCCATTGACCGGGTAGAAGTAGTGAAAGGTCCTGGTGCCCTCATGTATGGTTCCGACGCCATAGGCGGTGTAGTGGGACTGTATACCAATTACCTTCCCACAGAGCCGTTCCAGGGTCGTGTAAACCTCTTTGGCCGCAGTAACAACCTGCAGGCTGGGGCATCGGCCCGTCTGGAAGGACGCAGCGGCGCCTTCTTCTGGCGCCTCCACGTTACCGGGCAGGACTATGCCGACTACAAAGTTCCCATTGACCATATTGAGTATTACTCCTACGAGATTCCCCTGAGGGGCGGTACGCTCCGAAATACCGCCGGCGAGGAACTGGACGGAGCCCTCACGCTGGGCTATGTGGGAAAGCAGTTCAGAAATGATTTCAAGGTGTCGCAGACCTACGCCAAGTCGGGCTTTTTTGCCAATGCGCATGGCCTGGAAGTACGTCTTTCGGGAATTGATTATGACTCATCCCGGAGGGATATTGACCTTCCCTGGCAGAGCGTTCGTCACCTCATGGTGCACGACCACGCGCATGTGCATGGCGAAGGCTATGTGGTGGATGCCGATCTTGCCTGGCAACTGAATCATCGGCAAGAAGAATCGGAGCCCGTGTCGCACGGCTACATGCCCATCCCGCCGGACTCCCGCGAGCGCGTCTTCCGCAAACACACCCTTACGGGAAAGGTAGGAGCGAAGGTAAACTTATCGGCCCAAAATATCCTGCAGGCGGGCCTGGACGCCGAATTCCAGCACAACCGCCGCGACGGATGGGGGTTCATCATCCCGGACTTTGAGACGGTGCAGGGAGGCGTTTTCCTGGTAGACAAGCATGTCTTCTCCGAGCGCCTGAACCTGAACGCCGGCGTGCGCTACGACCACGCCTATACCGCCATCCACAGCTACAGGGACTGGTTTTTGACGCCCGGGGCCGATGGTACCCCGGAGTACCGCATGCGTTCCGCGGAGAGCCGCCGTCACTTTGACAGCTTCACCTGGAGCGCCGGCGTCGCCTGGAGTGCAGGCCGATGGGTCCTCAAGGGAAACGTTGGCAAGAGCTTCCGCGTCCCCATCCCCAAGGAGTTGGGGGCCGATGGCGTCAATTATCATATTTTCCGTTACGAAAAGGGCAATCCGGAGCTGAATCCGGAGGAATCGTACCAGCTGGACATGGGAATCCACTGGAGCGGGGAGCGGCTCAACGTGAGCTTTGACCCTTTCTTCAACTGGTTTCCAAACTACATTTACCTGAACCCCGGTGCCGACTATTACGAAGGGCTTCAGATGTACCAGTATACCCAGTGCCAGGTAATTCGCAGCGGATTTGAACTGCAGGCCGCCTTTAAACCCTGGCGGTTCCTGGAGCTCGAAGTGAGGGGAGACTACCTCTTTGCCCGGCAGATGTCCGGTGCCAAGAAGGGGTACGGCCTTCCTTTTGCACCGCCGTGGCGCGTGGCGCTATCGGCTAAATATACCTTCCTGGAAGATGGCTACGTGACCTTTGACGTCAGGGTCGCGGGCACGCAGCGGGAGATTGTCCCGCCGGAGAAGCCGACGGACGGATGGTATACGCTCAACCTTTCGGCGGGGAAGGAGTTCCCCCTCGGAAAGACTGTTCTCAAGACCGGCCTTCAGGTGGAAAACCTCCTGAACCGGCGATATTATGATCACACGAGCTATTACAGGCTCATCGGAGTCCCCGAACCCGGGATCAATGCATCCCTTATGCTGGGACTCGAATTTTAAGACTATTATGAAAAAACTATTTGTTATTGTACTTGCTGCTGTTTTAGGTCTTGTTTCCTGCAAAAAGGATTCTGTCGCACCCGTTATTACGTTCACCGAAGTTGGCCATGAGAACACCCATGTGGCCATGCGGGGAGACGATATGCACCTGGAGGCCGATATCGTGGCCGAGGGGTTGATCAAGTCCATTCAGGTGGAGCTTCACAAGGGTTCCTTTGAGATTGAAAAGGAATATACTTCCGGGAAGTACATCGGCGTTAAGAACACCGAGTTCCACGAGCACATTGACATTCCTTCCGACGCTCCGCTGGGAGAGTATCACCTCCACTTCACGGTGACCGACAATAACGGCCAGCAGACCATGGCGGAGGCCCATGTGGAAATTATTGAATTTGATCCATCCAAAATCGATGAAGAATAAACTCATTCTGCTGCTGTGCGCGCTTATGGGCGCGTGCAGCAGCCCTCAAAAAGACATTACTCCTCCGGAGATTCTCCCGCAGGGAGATTTTGCTTCACCCGTTAACTGTCAAGTGTTTACGCGCGGTGCCTTGCTGCCCTTTGCCTATGCTTTTTCTGATGATGTAGAGCTGGGCTCTTACAATCTGGAGATCCACAACAACTTTGACCACCATACGCACAGTACGGAGGCAGGGGAGTGCCAGCAGGAACCGGTGAAAAAGCCGGTGAATGCGTGGATCTTCAACCAGTCCTATGAGATTCCGGCCGGAAGTACTGTATTTGAAGCGTCTCATTCCATCTCCATTCCTTCTGATATCGATCCCGGCGAATATCACTTCATGATTCGCGTGACCGATGCCTCGGGCTGGCAGGAAATCAAGTCGGTGTCTATTCGGATCCTTTAAAGGTATAACCGGCATTTTCGACGGCGGCACGGATCATGAATTCGTCCGCCGTTCCTTTTATGGTGAGGGTCTTCCTGGCGGCACTGGCATCGGCCTTCTCTACGCCGGGGATGTTTTCGACGGCCCGGACGACGGCGGCCTCGCAGTGGGAGCAGTGCATGCCTTCCACCTTGAAGACGGTGGTGCCGGCAGCGGGGGTTTCCCGGCGGCGGAATCTTTCGAGGAATTTCATGGTAAGGGCAAAGGTGATGAGGATAAAGAGAAGGATGGCTGCGATGAGCTTGAAGGTGCTGATGCCTTCGTGGGCGTGCAGGTGCCCGTGGATGGGGTTGACACTGAGGCCTGCGGCGTTGATGCCAAGGCCGAAGAGCACGGAAAAGACCACGATGACGCTCAGGTAGATGACGGTGAAGCGGGTTCCGAGGGACTTCCGGACCACCAGGATGGAGGCGAGGTTCACGGCCGGGCCTGCCATGAGCATCACGAATGCGGCGCCGGGGGAGAGGCCTTTGAGCATGAGGGCGGCCGCCACGGGAATACTGCCGGTGGAGCAGATGTACATGGGTACGGCCACGATAAGGATGACGAGCATCTGCAGCAGCGGCTCCGAGCCAAAGTGCAGGAAGAATTCGTCGGGAACGGCCACCTGGATGAGTGCAGCCAGGATAAGGCCGATGGTGAGGCGCCCGCCAATGTTCTGCATCATCTCGAAGAAAGCGTAGCGGAGAACGCGGAAAAGCTTGCTGCCTGTTTCCACCGTGCAGGTGCCGCCTTCCATACTTTGGGCCGATGATTCCCTTGCAAAACGGTTTACGAGAAGGCCGCCGCAGACACCCGTCACCAGCGCCGCCACCGGGCGGATGACGGCAAAGCCAAGACCCAGCACGGAGTAGGTGGCAAGAATGGAGTCAATGCCCGTCTGGGGCGTTGCAATGAGGAACGAGGCCACGGCGCCGTTTGACGCCTTTTCATTCTTGAGGCCGATGGCGGTGGGAATGACGCCGCAGGAGCAGAGCGGAAGGGGAATGCCCAGCAGGGCGGCGTAGAGGACAGACAGCGGGTCGTCTCCGGAAAGGTATTTATTGTAGAAGGTTCTGGGGACGAATACATGAAGAATACCTGCTATCAGGAAGCCTAACAGCAGGTAAGGGGCCATTTCGCCGGTCACGGCGAGGAAGGAATGGATGAAGTTCATTTAGAAATTGATTTCTACCGACTCTTTCACCAGGGAGTTGATGCTGGCCTTGACGTCGGTCAGGAAGTAAACGGCGGTGTTGTCGTCGTTTTCGTCATACATGCTGCGAAGGCCGGGATTGGCGTCCAGCATGGCTTTCTTGATCTCCACGCGGGGGTCTTCCACCAGCGTGGCCGTGATGCGGAGCCATTCTGTGCCGTCCAGGGCCACGATGGAAACCTTGGGGTTGGCGGCAATCTGCTTGGCTACGTTCTTGACGTGCCCGGTCTGGATATAGAGCTTGCCTTCGATGATTTCTGCCGTTCCGAAGGGCCGCAGCTGCGGCTGGTCACCCTCTGCCGTTGCCAGGAAATAGGTGTGGGTCTTGTGCAGGAACTCCCATGCCTTCTGCATGTTCTCCGGGTTGGGGGAGGTGTAGGCTGCGGGGGTGATGTTCTGGCTGGTGGTCTGGTTGGTGGTCTGGTTGGCTGTAGCCTGTTTGTTGGCGGTCTGTTTGCAGGATACCAGCATGGCTGCTGCTGCCAGGGTGAAAAGGAGAATGTGCTTCATGTTCTCTGTGTTTTTACAGGGCGAATATAACGAAAAAAACTGTTTGCGCCAAGCACGCCGTCGTGCCTTCCGTGCGGTTGTGGTGTGGGTGGTGCAGGTTCAGGCGGTGCTTGGCGCGGGTTCAGCCGCGAACGGTGCAGGTTCCAAAACACGCCCGGAACCTGCACCGCAAATCTGCCCTTGACACTGTTCTGATGGCGCAGGTTCATCACCTAAAATGGAACCTGCTCCAGTTTTGTACGGCCTCCTATACAGTTCTTTTTGACGGAACGAAAAAAAAGATTAATTTTCTTATCAGAAAATAGTATGATGCCGCTATGGCCTTTTCGGGGTTAATTCGCCTTGGTGAATGTGCTGAAATACAGATTCATTTTGCTTTTTGAAACGCAGTTTGTTTTGGATTTGCAACTTGTTAAAAAACGTAAATTTGGACCACTGGACCAAAATTCAAAGTCAAATTCGGTAAAGATTGAAAGGAATACTCTATTTTTGTACCAGAAAACAATTCGCCACCATGGCGACAGAATAGTAACTTAAACTATAAAACTTCATATATACCTAAACTTAAATTATGGGAACTTCGTAGTAAACTCTTACTACCCCCATTTGAAACACTAAACTTTTGGAGGCCGGGACTTAGTTCCCGGCCACAATTTTTGTATGGGGGCTGTTGCTGTGGTATCGTCGACTTCTACTCTGCGCCGTGCACTGGAAAACCGCAAGAATGGTTATCTTTGCAGCATGGAAACTCGTAAACACCTCGCAGCGGAAAAGAAGCGCTGCAAAACACACAATTGCGCACAGGCTGTTGTGTGCACATACTGTGACCTTGTGGGACTGCCGGAAGAAACGGCTCTGGACATTGCCAGTTCCTTCGGTACAGGCATGGGCAACATGCAGGGCACTTGCGGTTCGCTGGTTGGCGCGGGCATGATCATCGGCCTTAAGACCAAGGATCGTGTGGCATCCCGTGCCCGCATGAAGGAAATTATGGAAAAATTCCAGGAGCGGAATGGCTCCACGCAGTGCCGTCAGCTCAAAGGCGTTGACACCGGTACGCCCCTCCGCGCCTGCCCCGACTGCGTGGCCGATGCTTCTGAGTTCCTGGAGGAGTACTTATAGAACGATGTATAATTGACCGTCGGCCCGTTTTTTTATAACGAATAGTTTGCTAACTTTGCAGGACATCAAAAAAACTATTCAAAATGAAACGTGTCTTCATCACCTTTGCCCTTGCCGCTCTGACGGCATTTCCCCTGTGCGCACAGGATTTAATTACAAAAAAAGACGGAACGGATATCAAAGCCATCGTCAAAGAGGTTGGTTCCAAAGAAGTTAAGTATAAAGAGTATTCCAATCCGGAAGGCCCTGTTTATTCCCTGCCCAAGTCCGATGTGCTGATGATTGTTTACGAAAACGGTAAGAAGGAAATCATGGGCCAGATGCAAAATACTATCCCCGACGGTGTTATGACTCTGGATTGGCGCTCTGGCAAGCTGGCCATTAACGGCATGGCTATCGATAAGAAGTCTACTTATCTCTATCTCTCGCCGGAGGCCGAAGCTATGTATAAAAGTGGTGATATCATCTCTTCCATCGGCGATGGCATGATGGCAGGAGGAATTGGATTCGCCGGCGGATATCTGATTGGATCTCTCATCAGCAAGGGCGACATCAAACGGGATTTACCTGTTTATGGTGTATGTGCCGGCATTGCCATTCTCGGTATTCCTCTGCACTTTATAGGAGTGAACAAGATTAAAAAAGCCATCAACGATTACAACACAAAACACGGTTTTGCACAGACCAGCCCGGAAGTGAGTTTTGGCGTGCAAAACTATGGCATTGGCCTGGCCATCAACTTTTAGAGTTCCATTTGGGCCGATGGTAGTCCGCCGCAGCGCGGCTAATAGAACTTCACCACCTCGTCCAGGGGCCGATGGACAGGGATGCGGGGCTCTTCGGCGCGGTAGCCGAGGGCGATGACGGCGAGGATAGTCTCGGAGGCGGGGATGGAGAAGAGGGTGCGGAGGTCATCGGCCTGGCGCATGCCCATGATGAGGGTGTCGAAGCCCATGGCGCGCGCTTTGAGGATGAGGTAGGCGTTGCTGAGGCCGTTGTCGTAGGCGCCCCAGAGGTCTCCGGTGGCGTCGACGGGGGTGCCGCGGAAGAAACCGGACTTACCGGTCTCGAAGGTGGAGACAATGAGGACGGGGGCGTTGGCGACGCGCTCTTTATTGCCGCCGATGAGCTCCAGGACGGCATTCCGCTTTTCTTCGCCGATAGCTACGTAGTACTTGCTGGGCTGCTGGTTGGCCCAGGAGGGAGCATTTTGGGTGGCCAGGAGCAGCTCGCGGACCTGGTCTTCGGAGATGGTCTTGCCAGGTTCGTAGGCGCGGATGCTGCGGCGCGTGGTGAAGACTTCGTCCAGGGTGGGAGACGTAACGGTGTTACCGGTGCAAGCGGTCATGAGGAGAGCAGCCAGAAGGCCGCTAAATAATAAGGACTGTTTCATGAATGGTTTTTCTATTTGTTTCTGGGCTACGAAGATACGAGTATTATTTTTGAAATGAAACAACGTACTCAGGCACTTAGCCCGTGTGCGCCATTTCCTCGGCCCATCGGCCCGCCCCATCGGCGTCGGCCTGCGTGATTCGCAACTCGCTCACAATCACGTACTTGCGCATCCACGGGTGCACGCCGCGGTGCACCCGACAAACAGCATCTCGCTGGAAATCAGCACTTTGCGCATCAGGCGGGCCGAGGGGGCTTGGCAAGAAAAAAATGTTTATCTTTGTGGGCCTGAAAACACGAGGAATGAGAAAACTATTTGCGGCTCTGTTACTGCTTCTTACCGTGCAACTTGCATGGGCAGGGCCTGCCACCCCTTCACCGGTGAGGATGCAGCAGCCGGACGGCAGCTACATCACGCTCCGCATCCATGGAGACGAGTTCTACAACTGGTATAGCTCCGAAGACGGCAAAACCCTCTACACAAGGGATGCCGACCTCTGGTGGAGACCCGCCGGCGCCGTGAAACATAGCCCGGCCCGCCTCCGGAGTGCCCGCACCGAGCGCGAAAAGCGGGAAACCGGTACGACGTCCTCCGACATCGCCAAAGGAAACCACCCTTTTCTGGTACTCCTGGTCCAGTGGAGCGACAAATCTGTCACTAGCGGCGCTGCCGACTATTTTAACCGCGCTCTGAACGGCCAGAATTTCAAGGACTACAACGCCGTGGGCTCGGTACGGGAATACTATGAAGACGCATCGGCCGGGCAATTCTCCCCGGAGTTCCATGTGGTGGGCCCCATTACCATTCCCCGCGGGTGCACGGAGTTTCCGGAAGAAGACGACTCCGGGCACCACTACATGGGCATGCACACCCTCATGGACGCCCTGCCCATCATTGACTCGGAGGTAGATTTCTCGCAGTATGACGTGGATAAAGACGGTTACGTAGACAACGTATACCTTATCTATCCCGGCCAGGGCCAGAGCGACGGCGGCGGCCCGGACACCGTGTGGCCGCACCAGTTCAATATCAGTAAACCCAAGACCTACGACGGCGTCCTGGTGCGCCGCTATGCCTGTTCGCCGGAATTTGACGGCGGAGAAGGCAACCGGTACGACGGAATTGGCACCTTCTGCCATGAATTTGGCCATGTGCTGGGCCTTCCGGACCTGTACGACACCGACTACGAGGAAAATGGCAAGGCCGACCACCCTTACTACTGGAACCTGATGGCCAGCGGCGGCAACCACGAAGGCGGTTACGTGCCTCCCCGGTTAAGTACCTTTGAGCGTTACCTTCTGGGATACATCTCCGAGACGGTAGACCTGGGCCCCGGCGCACAGACCATCCCTTCGCTGGACGAGCACAAGCTGTACCGCATACCGGCCGCAACTCCCGGAGAATTCTTCATGCCCGAAGTGCGGAACGGAAAAGGCTGGGACCGCGGCCTTCCCGCCGGCCTTCTTCTCTATCACATCGATGCCTCCCAGAACGTGGTCTCGGGTGTCACGGCTGCGGAACGCATACGCCGGGGCTCCAAGATCAACGGATTTGCCGACCACCCCTGCGACTATCTCCTGATTCCTTATCCGGACCTTGTCATCTATAACCGCTACAGCATCCTGGACCCTGATTACAAGACTTCGCTGTATGAGTACCTGGTCTTTCCCAAGCCGGATGTCTCCCACAATTCCTACAAGGGATATTATGAGGTGCGCAGCTATGAACTGGAGGAGTGGAGCGGCGTAAAGCCCTACAGGCTGGATAACATAAGCTACAGCGCCGGGACGGCATCGGCCTCCTTCACCCTCAGCGTCGCCGAGCGCAAGATTGTGGGACAGGTGACGGACGCCCAGGGGAATCCCATCCCGGGAGCAACCATCCTGGTGAACCGGGCGCCATCGGCCTCACACGTTCCCGCCCTTTCCCTCGCGAGCCTCCGCCCCTTCGCGCTCCTGCAGGAAAAGACAGATGCCGACGGCTTCTACACCCTTTCGCTGGATGCCGCCCAGCCCGCCCAGGCGCTCACGGTTTCCTGTTTTGCCGATAACTACCTCCCCGCAGAAGAAACGTATTCGGGAAACGCGAGCGCGCGCATCGACTTCCAGCTTTCGCCCGTCCTCGCGGGCGGGACGGAGAAGTTCTACACCAAGGCATCGTTCCCCATTTCTTCCGGAGGCCGATGGGGCTATGATGAAACCGGCCAGCACTACACGGTAGCGCAGCATTATACGGCCGAAGAACTGGTCCCGTTCGTGGGCGGAGAAATCACGTCCATCTCCTACTCCTCCTATGCGACCGGAGAGGAAGTATGGGTGTTTGTGGACTACGGGTCCTCCCGGCGCGCCCTGGCGCAGCAGGTGAGCGCGCCTTCCGGCAAGCTGTATGCCGATGCCCCCACCAACGACGTGGTGCTGGATACGCCCGTCCCCATCCCTGCCCAAACCGACCTCTATATCGGCTATGCCGTCAAGAATGCCAATGCACCCTATGTCATGTTCACAGACCGGGGACAGGCCGTCGCGGGCGGATTCTGCATGTACTACGACTTCTCCACCACCGTGCCCGGAGGAACCCAGTGGACAGAACCGGCCTTCAAGTGGGGCTGGAAGAGCGGCAACGCGCTCATCGGCTTTACCATGAAGGACCAGCCCTATGTTGACAGGGATGCCACGCTCACGGACCTTGGCTATCCGTATATCCAAGTGCCGGCGGGAAAACTCAAGGCCGGAGATACCCTGGACCTCAAGGTAGTGGGCAGCATGGCCCGGCCCTATGCCGGTATTTCCTGGAAAATGGACGGCGAATGGCTGGAAGGGGACAGCGTGACCCTTTCTTCCGGCGAACACGAGATAGAGGCCGTCATGCACTACGACGACAAGAGCACCGAAACCCTCCAAATCACCATTACCGTCTTATGAAAAAGAGCATGTTACTTGTGGCTGCGGCCATACTTCTTTATGCCTGTGGGGCAAAGGAACCTGCTGTGCCCGAAAAGACGGAACCCATCCTGGAACCGGTTCTGACCCTCGGGGAAAACAGCTACTCCGTTGGTCATGAAGGCGGCAGCTTTACGGTGGATGTGACGCACAACGTGACGGTTTTCGTGGACCTTCCGGAGGACGTCTCCTGGATTACGCTTACGGAAACCAAGTCTACGAGCCACTATGTCTTCACGGTGGCCGATAATCCCACGATGGAGGTTCGGGAAGCCGATATCGTGTTCTTTAACGGGCTTCTCATGATGTCGGAGAAAGTGCATGTGACGCAGGCAGGGAAAACCCTTCAGGAAATGGCCATTCCCGGCGTGTACGGCCTTCTGGGCCTGGAATGGGAGTACGTGAAGGGGCAGCATCAGTTGATGTATCGGCAAACGGGCTCGGGCGCGGAGTTTGTCCTCATGGATCCTTCTGAGAACAAGCTTATCAGCTTTCAGCTGCAGGGAGAGCTCACGGCGGGCTCGGAGCTCAGCGGTTCCATCCTTCAAAACGTGAACGCATCCCTTCGGGGAAAGTTGGAGGATGTCCGCCTGAAGGTTGACCGGGTCAATGCGCGCAGCATTCAGGTATCGGCGGCCGATGACCCTGAACACTTTGCCATTCTGTACAGGCCTTCTTAGAGGCTGTATTTCAATCCAATTTGTAAGCGCCAGGCTTCGTCGGCGTTTGGAAGCGTCTCGTAGCTGCGGGTGACGCCGGGGTAGAAGGTGTACTCCGGCCGTCCGGAGGCATCGGCCCCGACAAGCGTGAGCACGCGGGAGCCGTTGGAAGCGCTGTTGACCATGGGCATGCCCCATCGGCTGTCAAGCAGGTTGAGCGCATTGAGGAGGGTGAGCGAGAGCTGCAGGTGGTGGCGTCCGAAGGTGAAGTCCTGCGTGAGCTTTACGTCCAGCTTGTGCACGAAGGGGGCGCGGGCTGCGTAGGCCTCCGCGTACTGCCCTTTGTGCGTGCGGAGGTAGGGATCCTGCTCCACGAAGGCCCAGAAAGCTTCGCGCTGCGCGTCGGCGGAGCGGGTGGCATCGGCCCGGAAAAGAATCTCGCTGTCGTCTCGGGGAATGTAGATGAGGTCGTTGGCGACGCCGTCGCCGTTGACGTCTCCCGTGTAGATGTAGCTGTATCCTTCGGGGGAGAAGGCGGTGTAGAGGGCGCTGATTCTGAGGCCGATAGGAGTGAGATAGCTGGCCGATGCCGTCACCTTGTGCGGGATCACGAACGGCGTGCTTTGCAGACGCGGAAGGCCGGGACCGTTGACCTGCGGCATGTTGGTGAAGGCGGAGTAGAGGTCGTTGCCGGGGAAGCCGGTCATTTCACGGAAGTCGGTGTAGGCGTAGGAGGCCGATAGATTCAGGCCCTTTACGGGCTCCATGCGGATGGCGGCCATGAGGTTGATGCCGTAGCCTTCCTGGGTGTTGGTGAGGTAGGCGACGCTTTTGCCGGGGTTGATCTGCGCTTTGCCGGCGGGGTACCGGAGGCGGCCGTCGGGGAAGGTTTCCCAGGAGGCTGTGTCGGAGAAATCCAGGTTGGGGTTGTCTACGAAGGCGCCGTTGACCGTTTTGTTGAAGATGGCCTCGGCCTCCAGGGTGAAGGGGAAGGCGACGGGGACGGTGTAGTCCGCGGCGAGGGTGGTCTTCCAGGTCTGGGGGAGCTTGAAGTTGCCGTCCAGGCCGATGAGCTGGTAGGGCGCCGTGTGCTCTTTTAATTGTGTGGGAAGGCCGAACTTTGCGATGACTTCTTCCTTGGTCCTGTAAAAGCCCTGGTCCAGCCTGGGGTCGTGGGCGACGGGGACGCCGTTCTCGTACTGGGTGCGGAACTGGACGGAGTTTTTGCGGAGGTTGGCGTAGGAGGGCACGTTCATGAAGTACACCAGCGGGAGGTGGCCCAGGAAGAGGCCGGTTCCGCCGCGGAGGGTGAGGCCTTGTACGGGATTCCAGCTGAAGCCCAGGCGGGGGGATACGCTCACGTGGGAGGTGGGGCAGAGGCCGGTGTCAATCTTGATGCCGTCCCGGAAGGTGAGGGCGTAGGCGGCTTCGTTGCGTGCGAAGTCCTGTGCGTTGAACAGGACGCCGTCCAGGCGGATGCCCCCGGAGAGCAGGAAGTTTTCCGTGACGTGCCAGTCGTCCTGGAGGTAGAGGGCGCACTGGAGGTAGGAGATGCGGTCGGCGGGCTGGTCTACGCCGTCGAAGCCGTAGGTGAGGGCAAAGGATTCGGGGGCTTTTCTCTCCAGGAAGTCGTTCAGGGAGGCGTAGCGGTAGTACATGCCGCCGTTACGCATGTAGCAGTTGGTAACTTCCTGGTATTCATGGGAGAAGCCGGCAGTGAGGGTGTGGCTTCCCAGGCGGAAGGTGACGTCGTCCTTGAAGTTGATGACGGTGTTGGTGAAGTCTGTGTAGCGGGAGAAGAGTTCGTCGCCGAGGGACATGTAGGGTTCCAGGGCGCCTTCCAGCATGATGTCTACGTGGGGGAAGCGCTCATCGCAGGGGAGGGTGCGGTACTCGTGGTTGTGGGTGAAGGTGGCGAGGAGCTGGTTGGTGACCGACTCGCTCATGGCGCTGTTCAGGTCCAGAGTGGCCGAGTGGACTTCGCAGTTGTAGCCGTACATGTTGCCGGAGAAGGGCATGGACTGCGGGCCGGCGCGTTTGGTGCCGGTGAGGCGGTAGCCGGTATCGGCCGAGTTGTCGTTGGGCGCGTTCCACACTTTGTCGAAGGTGTAGTTGTAGCGGAAGGCGAGCCGGTGGGCGGGGCTGATGTTCCAGTCCAGGCGGGCGAGTGCCTTGCGGTTGGTGCCGTCTCCGGGGAAGTCGGTGGCGCTGCCGGGGTCGTAGCCGTAGGTGTCCTGGAGGAAGGCTTTGACTTTTTCCATGTCGCTGAGGAGGGTGCGGGAGATGTTGCCGCCGGGCTCTTCGCCGTCCTGCCGGGCACGGTAGAGGATGACCTGGGCGGGTTTTCGCTGCTCTTCGTAGTTAAGGAAGAAGAAGAGTTTGCCTTTGACGATGGGGCCGCCGAGGGTGGCGCCAAAGAGCTGGTTGCGGTCCAGGTAGGTGTAGGCCGATGCCTTGAAGGCGTTGGTGCCCGACTTGGTGACGGTGTTGATGCCGCCGCCGATGAAGCCGCTCTGGCGCACGTCGTACGGGGAGATGACCACCTGGATCTGGTCGATGGCCTCGATGGAGATGGGGTTGCCGCCGCCGGGAAGGTTGCTGGAAAGGCCGTAGTTGTTGTTGAAGTTGGCGCCGTCCACGGTGAAGCCCGTCATGCGGCCGTCACCGCCGGCAAGGCTCATCCCATGGGCATAGGGCGATATGCGGACGTAGTCCTCAATGCTCTTGTGGATGCTGGGAACGGCCTCTATCTGGGCCGATGTGAAATTCTCCGAAGAGCCTGTCCTGGCGAGCCTCAGGCGCGCACCCGTCTGGATGACAAGGGCAGCCTGCAGCTCTTCCGGCCGCAGGGTGGCATCCACGCGGGTTACTTCTCCGAGTGGCAGCATGATGCCTTCTGCCACTTCCGTGCAGTACCCCATCTGTGAAAACGTAATGCTATACGGCCCGCCGCTCAGAAGTCCCGTGACAAAGTACGTTCA
>JAEEGK010019396.1_pt1 | contig 14592 bp, 6 predicted proteins | sample 8958771 | NCBI WGS metagenome assembly JAEEGK01 (sample SAMN16246547, study PRJNA631951) | gut metagenome | biome: gut microbiome; feature: rumen; material: SC-attached | host: Bos | place: Iran: Karaj | collected 2018-10
ATTAATAGTATTTAAATAAAAAAGATTTTTATTTCCACAAAAAAATTTAGAAGAAAAGAAAAAATAAAGCATTAGAAAAGAATCAAAATAAAAATAGATTCTCAATTATGTAAAAATTATTAACAAAAAAATAAGGATAGAACTCCAGATGAATTAAAAAATAAAATCAATAATCAAAAAAGAAAAATATAATATTATTAACAAATAAAATAAATAATTTAAAAAAGAAAAAGAGTTATGGAATTTCTTTTATTGAAGATAATATTTTAGGACAATTTATTGATGAATTATTAATAAAAAGATTGATAAAGCTGTTATTTTCACTTTTATTGAAGAAAATGATTTTTCAAAAAAATAAAAATTAAAAAGAACCTAAATAATTAATTAAATTGAATCAAAATATTAAATTAGCTTTGATCTATTTTAAACAATTAAAAATTAGTGAAGAAGATTAAATTTGGGAATATGTAGATTTATTTTTAATTCTGAATTTACTATTTATTTTTTTAACATTTAAATTCAAATATTTAGAAATTAATATTTAAGTATTAACAGCATTTTTAATAGTTATATATAAAAGAAAAAATAAAATAAATTTATTTTTCACATTTTTATTAATCACAAAAAATAAATTAAATAAATTATTAAAAATATATTAACAGTATTTTAACAATTTACAGATTTCTTAAATAAAGTATAATAAATATATACAATAAATTAATTTTAATAATATTCCAACTTCATCTTTCCTAAATACAAAATAAAATAAAATGAATTTATTGATAAATTAAATTATAGAATGTTTTGAATTTAGGCATTGCCAAGGTCCTAATCCATCTCTATTTTTAATATTTTCATCAGCTCCATTTCTAATTAATAAATCTGCTAATTTAAAATTTTGATAAGTTAAAGCATAATGTAAAGGAGTATTTAATTTTTTATTTTGAGAATTAGGAAGAGCACTTCTAGACAATAAAAATTCAATAATTTCATTTGAGCCACATTGAACTGCTAAATTTAATAATGAATTACCTTCTTCGTCTTTAATTTCAGGATTTATTTTAAATTTACAAAATAATTCTTTAAAACTTTGAAAATTGTTATCTTTTACATAAAAAAATAATGATTCTAAATAATTACTATATTTCTTTAATATATTTGATTTAATTATATGAGTTTGAAATAATATTGATTCTTTATTAAATAATTTTCTTGAATGATTTCTATTAATTAATAAAAAACTATTATCTTGTTGTAAAGGAGAAGTATATAGTTTTTTATCTATTTGTTTTCTTAACTTTTCTTTTAATTTTTTTTCTTTTTTTATTTCAAATAATATTTTATTATTAGCTTCAATATCTCTAGTTCTTTTAAAAAAAGTTTTTTTCCATATATCAACTTTTTGATTTTTACCTCCGATTTTTCCATTTCTAAATAAAATAGAAGTATTTTGATTTGTATTTGATCTTTGAAAATTTTTATAAGTTCCTATTTTTTTTGAATAATTTTTTGATGTTAATCTTAATTTTTTAAAATGTTGAGAAGTTAATTGACTTTTTAATTCAATTTCAAAGGGGAATAAAAGTTCTTTTTGTGATAATAAATTTAAGGATTCAAATTCTGAAATTCCGCCATCACATATTAAAAATTTATTATAGTATTTTGCTGAAATTTTATCTATTCTATAAATTTGAAAATTTATTTTTTTCAATTTTGTTAGACTAAATCTTACTTTCTGATTTTGATTCTTTCCAAAATTTGTAAAAATAGTTATTTCATTATTTTTATTTACTTCATTTGATAAATAATTCAATTTATAAATTTGTTCATAAAGATTTATTTCAAAGTATTTTTCATTCAAATCAAATTTTAAAAAATAAAAAAGAAAATTTTGAATATAAAAAGTAATTAATAATTTCAATATTTGTAAATCCATATAAATATTAACTTTGTTTTGCAATTTAGGAGAATAAATATAATTTCTAAAAATTTTCTTTTTATCTTTATCATACTCTCCTTTCTTTTTTTTAAGGAAAATATTATTTAATTTTTCCTCATATTTTTTTTCAACATCTAACATTATTTTATTTTTATATTTCATAATATTATTGACTAAATTATCTTTAAAATTATTACAACATAAATCAATATCTTCTAAAAGATTTTCATTTTCTTCTTTTAATTTTTCAACAAATTTCAAACCAATTTCTTTTAAAAATTTATTTTCAAAAACAAGTTTATTTTCTCTCATAGAAACTCTAACAGAATTTGCTCTTATATCAAAAAATCCAAAAGAACTTTTAGAATATTTAGATTTACTTTTTTTTAAAGAATTATTATCTGAAGAAGAAGAAAAACTTTCATAATCTGAATCTCTTTCTTCTAAAAAACAATATTTATGTTGATTTATAAATTTATCAAATATTTGTTTAGTATTATCTATTTTTGGTAAAGATTTATTTGTACAATTTTTTGATTCATTTTCTTCTTCATTTTCAGATTCTATATTCATTTTTAATTTTGTTGTAGATTTTGAAAGTTTTTTATTACTATTTATTGAATTTCTTTTTCCTTCTGTTCCATTTAAAATTTCTGGTATTCGAGATAATTGTTTAACAAATTTTTTATTTACTTTTTTTTTTTGAGTTCTAAATATATTAGAATATCTTTGATTTTCATTGTTATTATTATTAGTATTATTATTATTATTATTATTATTATTTTCTTTGTATGAATAATTTGAATTTATTTCATTATAAGAATTTATAATTTCTGGATTTGAATTTAATTCATTAAATGAAACATGACTAAATGAAGATTTTTTTATTGGATTAAATGATGAATAAGAAGTAAAATTTAATAAACCTTTTTTTAAATCTTGAATTTGTTTTGGTGTTTGTTCTTCTTTTTCTAATCCACTATCATCTATATGAAATAATTTAAAAAAATGAGAGTTTTTAAATTTCGCATTTTTTGTCCATTTTTTTAACCTAGACATAAAATCATCTTTATCTTTTTCTTTTATATATGTTGTTTTCGATTTTGTCTTTTTTATAATAATTTCATTTTCATTATTTTCTTCATTATCATAACTTACAAAATGAATTAATTCATTATTTGAACTTAATATACTTTTCTTTTTTTTTGATGAAGGATTATAATGAGTTTTTTTTCTTGTTATTTTTTTTTTTTTTTTCTTTTTCTTTTTTTGGAGTATAAAATTTAAAAATTTTATCTTCTTTTTTTTCATTATGATTTAAATTATTATCATTAATCATATAATTATTATTTAAATAATTTTCAGAATTTAATCCATCATTTGAAGAAAAAATATTATTTCTATTTTGATTAGAAATATATTGTACACTATTTCTATTCACTAAAATTTTATTATTTGAATTATTACTTTGACTCAACGAATCTTGAACAGAAAACCTTTGTTTTTTTAATTTATGGTTTTTAGGTTTTATTAATTTTAAATTTATCATTTTTCGATTATTTTTTTTATTTAAAATAAACCCTGAATCATAATTTGAACTGTCGTCACTTTGATTATTTGAATTTCTTTGACTTGAATTTATAAGTTTTGATTCTTGGTTTTTTTCTTGTTCTTGAACTAAATTAATATCATTTTTATGAAATAAATCTGTTTCATAATTACTAAGATTAATATCAATTTTTTTATCTTTATTTAAATCTGCAAGATTCATTAAACTTTTATTTGTATTAAATATTTTTTTTCCTATTTTTTTTTTATCCTTTCTATTCAATCCCATAAAACTAGAATTTTTCTTTTTATTTCTAAAATTTGTTCTATTTGTTGTATTTAATAAAGAAAAATCATCATTATTAATTAAATGATGTTTAGGTTTAATTGGGTTATTCTTTTTTTTAATCTTAACAAACCCAAAAGTTAAATTTGTATTATTTCTTTGAAAACTTCTAAAATTATCTCCTGTACTTTCCATTGAACTATTATTATAATGTGGAGAATTCTCGTGAGATGAATAATTATTTATAAATATATTAGCTGAATTTCGATGATATTTATTTTTGTTCAATTCTCTATAATTTGATACATTTGATGATATTGAATTATGTTTTGATGATATCTTTGATTTCATTGATGATTTTTTAACATTATTTTTTCTTCCTAAAAAAGGTCTTTTTATAAAAAATATTATTTACAAACCTATATGTGATCTTTTTTGGGAAATAATCATTTTTTTTTTATATTTTTATTAATTAAATTGTATTGTTTTTTAATGAATTAATATTATTTTTTCTCTATTTATTTAAAAAATAATAATAATAAATTATATTTCATAGATATTAATATTATATCATATTATTTTTTAGAAAAAAAGGAAAAATACAATTTATTGAATATGGGAATTAAGATACTTTTTGATTTTCATTAATTTCTCTTTCTTTTAAAAAAGACCTTCATTTTTCAATTATTTTATTTCTGTGGTCGATAAATTTTTTTGAATTTAGAATTTATATTAATAAAATTTCAAATAAAATTTAAAATAACAAAATTAGTTATAATAATTCTTTTAGGTTTAAATCATGTTAATGATAATTTTTTATCTCTTTTTAATTTAATTAAAAATTATTTTTTTTTATAAAATAATGTAATTATAAGCAATATTAGGAAGTATTCAATTCTGAAAAAATAGGAAATTCTTGATATAATTATCGATAAATAATAGAACAATATAAATATATATTTAATAATCTTAAGAAATGTAAATTTATTGTTAAAAGATAATAAAAAAAGAAAAATCATTAAGAAAAGTAAATAAATTTGATGTTCCAAAAAAAGAAGAAAAAAAAGGAATAAATAAAAATTAAAGGAGATTTAGAACTTAATTCTTTTCAAACATTTTATTATAATCAATTAAAACAAAAATCAATTTATATGAATAATTTTCAAAATAATTATAGTCATTTAGAAGATCAATATTATCAAATCTTTAAAATATAATTTAAATAGTAGAATTTCAATAATTAAAAAATAATTGAAATAATCATCAAAACAATAATTTAATTTAAACTTTTTTTTTAATTAATGAAATTTTAATAATTTAAATATATATTATTTTATTTAAAAACAAAATAAAAAAATATTATTGTTTTTTATAACAGAAAAAAATTATTAATATAAAATTTTATTTATTTTTATTCCAAAGTAATAATTTTTCTATTTCTTTTTTTAATTCTTCAAGTCCCTGATTATCAATTGTAGAAAGTAAAAGTTTAATACTTTGAATAACTGTATTTCTATTATTATTATTATTATTTATATAATGATTATTTATTTGGTTATTTACATTAGATTTAATATATTTATTTTCTTTATTTTGATTATTAAAAATTTCCGGTCTTTCAGTTTTAATAGATAATTCTTTTTTAAAATTTGGAATTATTTTTTTCTGATAATGAGTTTTTAACATATTAAAATCAGCAACACTATAACTTTGAATCAATTTATTATGACTATCTATTTTTTCTAAAACTGGAATTCTTTTATTTCTTTTTTCTACAAATTCAAATTTTATTTCTTTTTTTTTAAAAGGACCTTTATTTTTTTTAACAAATTCTTTAAAATTTGATATACTTTTTGAAGTTTTAACATCTTCTTTTTCTAATTTTTTTATCTTATTTTCGGTTGAATTTACAATATTTAAAGATTCATTAATTGCTTTCATTAAATTTGAAGTTTCTTCTTTATTTTTTTCTTTATCAATATCTTTATCTTTTTCTTTAATATTATCTTTATTATTATTACTTTCACTTTGCATATTTTTATCAAAAGGATTTTGTGAATTATCTAAACCAATTGATTCTCTTGAATTAATTGTTGTTTTTTTAATGTCTTTTTTATTATTCGGACTATTTATACTATTTTTTTTACTCATTTTATTATTTTTATTAATATAATTCGGGTCAATGACCTCATCATCTAATTTCTTTAATTGAGGAAGAATTTCTATAATTTTATTTTTATAATCTGAAATTGAAGTTATAGGATTATCTTTTAAAACAAGAATTGATAAATTTTTACATTTTTCTAAATATTTTATTTGTTCTAAAGTTGCTATAAAGTTCTTTCTTAAATATAATTCCTTTAGATTTTCATGATTTTGAAAAACTTCTAAATTTCTTATATTATTATCATTTAATGAAACTATTTCTAATTTTGGTAATTCTGATAATATTGAAATATCTTCTAATTCATTTCCCCATAAATTCAATGATTTTATTTGATTACATTTGGAATTATTTGTTTTGGTTTTTATGAAATCTAGCGTTAATTTCCTAGACATATATTTAATATTTATATTAATCAAAATAGATAAATAATTCAATAAATTCAAAAATTTATAAAATTTTTTTGACTTTAAAATATTTAATTTATTTCATAAAATATAAATATTAAAAATTTTCTATTTATCTCTTAAACATTATGACTTGTTGTCATTACAGTATTGACTGGAATATCAATTAAATTATTATCAATATTATTACCTTTATTTTCAAGGAAATATATTTCTTCTTTTAATTTTTTCATTTTATTATCTTTTTCTTTTAAAAACTCAGAAATTTCTTCTTTTTCTTTTTCTAAATCATAAATTTGATGATTTTTTTTATTTAATTGATCTTTTAATTGTTTTATTTCACTTTGCATTTCATTTTTTTCCATTTTAAAATTATCAAGTTGATCTCTTAAAAAAGCCATTTTAATTTCAACATCATTCATTTCTTTATTAAATTTATTTCTAGCACTATCTAATTCTTTTGTTTTTTGTTCTTTATCATTTTGCATTGATTTTAATTTTTCTTGACTAATAGAATTTTTTTGTAATAATTCAGTTAAACCTCTTATTTCTTCTTCTAGTTTATATATTGTTAAAATATATGTATTTTCTTTCTGAAGAAAATCTGTCTCTAATTTAAATGAACCAAGTTCTTTTTTAGCAGAAAATGCTTTATTTATTTTATATTTATTAATATAATTATTAACTTGTTTTAAATCTGAGTTTTTTTTATTTAAATCATTTTCTAATTTTGTCAATTCTTTTTTTAATTCATAATTTTCATTTTGTGAATATTTAATTTCATTATATAAAAAATCAATCATATTTACAATTCCATTTGTAAAATTAAAAAAGAAATAAATTAAATTTTTCCAATGATTATAATCAATTTTTTCATCACATTTAATTTCATCTAAAATTAGTCTATTTGTCTTTTCATATAATTTATCTAAGTTAAAATATACATAATCAAAATCTGATATTCTTTTTGGATTAATGGCTTCTTTATAATTTCTATAATTATTTTTATAATATTCTGCAATTTTAGCATATTTTAAAATAAATTCATTTCGAAATTTTAATGTATCAACTTCTGAATGTTTGTTTATTTCTTCCAATATATTTCTTTCATTTTTTTCATTTAAAATTACTTTACACTCTCTATTTATTTTATTTAATCTTTCTTTTTCTTCCTTTTTATTACAATAAGAAAAAGATGTTTTATTAAAAAAATTATTATTATTTCTCATTATTTTACTTTTTGGTAAATATTCTAAACTAAAATTAGAAGAAGTTGTTGTTTTTAAACCAGAGTTAATCATTAAATTATTTCTATATTTTTTTTTTGGAATTCTTGAATTTGCAGAATAAATTCTTAAATATTGACTCAATTCATCTTTTTCTCTAGAATTATTATAATCTATTCTATTAGAGTATGATGAATCTGAAATACTTGTCATATAATTGTTCTGTTGAGAATTTGAAGAACCAAAAGAACTTTTTAAATTCGCGGAATGCATTCTTGACATTTTTTATTTATGTAATTATTTAATTATTATTTTTTATTTTTCTTTTCTTAAATAAAAATTATATTATTAAACAATTGAAATTTTTAACAATCACCATTCCAAAAATATATCATGTTATCATAATTTAATATTTATTCTTCTTTTTCTTTTTCATGATTAATATATTATTATATTCAAGAATCCCTTTTTATTAATAATTAGATTAGAATTGAATGATTTTTCATAGTTATTTTCTTTTCTTTTATTAATTCTTTTGTAAAGTTCATTCATAAACAGTTATCAAAAACTCCTTTTCTAGTTTGTGAATTATTATTCCATTATTCTTTATTCAATTTATTCTCATCACAAATACATATATTCTTTAACAAAATCTTATTAATAAAAATCTTTTCGTTAATGTAATCATCTTTAAATTTTCTTTGTCCTATTCATTTTATTATTTTTCTATTCTCCTATATATTTTTTATTTTTGTTCCATTCATATTTTAGAATTCCATAAAATAATTATGCAAAATATCTACTTTATATTCATTACGATTCTTCTTAAAAAAGCCCTTTTATTTTATTTCAATTGAAAATATTCCTTCAAAAAGTTAAAATATCTCTAATAAATGATACACTTGATAGAAAATATAAAAAAGAAAAGTTTTTCAATAATCAACTACAATAAATTATAAATTTAAAAGACCTATATTTCTTAAAAAACAAATCTTTATTTAACCTTAATCAAAAAACATTAAAAAATATAATAAAAATTAACAATAATATTATTTAAATAATTACAAAAATTATTGAATGATATAATAAAAAATTAAAAGAAATAATCATAAATAATATAATAAAAAAATAAACATATTGATTCAAAATTTAAAATGTTAATAAGTTTTTTACAATATTTAATTTTTTCCAACATCAATACTTCATTGATATTAATCTTTTTACTAATGATTTATTTTCAAGTTATTTTCATTTTTATTATTATTGAAATATTAATATTCTATTATTATATTTTTAAATAATATTCATATTTTTATTCTATTGTAATTCATCTTTTAATTCTACTTCAATTATAAATTTTTGGATAAATCAATAAACTTTAATTTCTTTTATTTTTCTTTTCACCATTTTTTATTATAAATAATTAATTGTTGAAAAAATGAAAAAGAATTATTCCTTTTATTGTTTTATTTTAGAACTTTTGGAATCTGTTATATAAATTTATATAATTAATTTCAATTATAGAATAAACATGATTATTTAATTGTGAAAAAACAATCAATTAACGTATTTTTTCTTACATCCCATTAAAAAATAATTAAAATTAAATAATATAATAAATAATTTTATCTATTATCATGTATTTATTAATAATAATATTTATAATTAAAAATAATTTATGTCAGAAAATAAAGAAAAAGAATCAGAAAAGAAAAAAGAAAAAATCTCAAAAAAACAAATTATAGGGAATTATCAAATAGAAAAAACAATAGGAGAAGGAACTTTTGGAAAAGTAAAATTAGGAATTCACATTCCAACAGAGGAAAAAGTAGCAATAAAAATATTAGAAAAAGATAAAATTCAGGATAGAGAAGATTTAGAAAGAATATCTCGAGAAATAAATTTTTTAAAAAAATTAAACCATCCAAATATAATAAAAATATATGATATAATAGAAAATTCGAAAAATTTCTATATAATAATGGAATTGGCTAATAATGGAGAATTATTTAAATATATAGTAAAAAAAAAAAAATTAGATGAAGTAGAAGCTTCATTTTTTTATTATCAATTAATATTAGGATTAGAAGCAATTCATAAAGAAAAAATAGTTCACAGAGATATTAAACCAGAAAATTTATTATTAAAAGAAAATAATATTTTAACTATAATCGACTTTGGATTAAGTAATCAATATAAAAAAAATCAATATTTAAAAACTTCATGTGGAAGTCCTTGTTATGCAGCGCCAGAAATGATTTTAGGAAGAAAATATAATGGATTATTAGTTGACTTATGGTCTTCTGGTATTGTTTTATATGCTATGGTGTGTGGTTATTTACCTTTTGAAGATAAGAATAATGATAAATTATATAAAAAAATTTTAAATGGAAAATTCGATTTACCTAGTAGATTAAGTAATGAATGTAAGGATTTAATTAAAAAAATTTTAACTGTTAATCCTAAAAATAGAATTGGAATTGAAGGAATTAAAAATCATCCTTTTTTAAGTAGGGCTAGTTTAAGTTATCATATTGATGATATTTTATTGAGAAATGAAAAAGGGAAATATTGTGATATTATTATTGAAAAAATGATAAATATGAAAGCTTATAATTTTAAGAAAGAAGATATTATTTTTAATTTAGATAATAATAAACATAATAATATTACTGCAACATATGAATTATTATTAAAGAAATATAAATTGAATGTTAATATGAGAAGTGGTTTAAGTGGTTTATATAGTATGACTTCGGCTAGTTCTTTTGGAGGATCTTCGAATGTAAAAACTAGTGTTATGAAAATTAATTTAAAGAAAGATGAAAAAAATGAAAAAGAAAAAAAAGATAAAGGTAATAATAATAAAAAAAGTTCGAATGAATCTAGAAATAATTCTAATAGTAAAATATCTAAAAGCTATAGAAGTAAAAATTCTTCTGTCAATAATAGAAAAAGATATAATAGAAATACTTTTAATGGAAGTTCTGTTAATAGAACTATTGATTCTAATAATTCTAATCAAAGTAGTAAAAATGATTTTAGTAGTTCTTTAGATATTTCTAAAGTAGTAAAAAAAAATAAAATTGATTCTAATATTATTATTGGAATACCAAAATTAGTTCCAGTAGATAAAAAATTATTTACAAATGTAAAAAATAAATTTAATAATAATAATAATAAAAAAACAAATTCACAGACAAATGAATATGAAGGTAAATATAAAAAAAAGAAGAAAAATTATTCAAGAAGTAAAAGTAAAAACAGTGACATAAATACTTCTGTTTCTTATGAAAGAAGTTCAAATAATTGTAAATTAAATCCTAAAAATAAAAGTAAAAGTAAAGAAATAATGTATATTCCATCAAATACAATTAATTTAATGGAAATAATGAATAGTAAAAATACTTTAAATAAAGAAAGTAATGTAAGTAGTGAAAGTTCTTTTTATAATAATGATAAAAAAGTAAATCATTATTCAAGTTTTAATATAAATGATGATAATGATGCTATTGAATTTTATCCTCGTTCTCGATCAAATTATATTAAATTGAATAAAAAAAATAATACTTATTTAATTAAAAATACTAGTTTTAATCAAAATGCAGAAAGTAAATATTTATTAACTTTTAATGAAGACTCTAATTTATATTTAAATAAAACTGTGAGTAATAGAAGTAAAATTTCTAATTATTCAATTTCTTCTACTAATTCTCAAATGAGTTATAATAATTTACAAAATAAAGGAAAAAATAGTAGAGCAATTAAAGTTGAAAATTCTTTTCCAAAAAATCAAATTCATCAAAAGAACAACAATCAAATATATTTCCACAAAAAAAATTGTAAATCAAATATTAATTCAAATTTAAATAATTATAATTCAAATAATTTAAGTAAAAAAATACAATCTCCAACACATAAAAATAATTCAACTTCAAATTATTATTGTACTTCATTTACAGAAACAAATTCAATATCAAATATATCAACAAGTAAAAAAAAGAACCAAATTAATCCTTCAAATATAAAAAAAGCAAATAATGAAATAAGTATAACAATTAAAAAGGAAAATTCAATAATAGAAAATAATCCAAATAAAAATATAAAAACAAATACAGTAATAGGGAAAAAAACAATAAATAGTATAAGACCAGTTTCTCCAGTAAATTTAATTACTCAATTCAGTGAATCAAATACTAAAAATAAAACAAAACAAAATTATAAAATTAATTCAATAAGACAAAAACCAGCAACAGTTGATATTGATATTACTATAAATACAAAAGAACAAAAAGATAATACAAATAATAATAGTCATCATCAAATTAAAAGTAGAAAAGGAAATAATAGTAAAAATAAAAAAATGTCAATTAATTCTCAAAGAAAAAATTCAGGTACAAATTTAAATAAAAAATCCTTTCATTCAAAAGCTCATGATGTTAATGTAATTAAATTAGTTTCTGATAATTCCAAATCAAATGTAACAAAAGGGAAAAAAACTTCTAATAATAATAATAAAAATAAAAATCCTAAAAATCAACCTGTTGAAATTAATTTTGATTTAGAAAATGATATTGATATGAAAAATAAAATGATTTCAAATAAAAGAGACTTTGCTTTATGTACTACTAATTCAAGTTTAGAAGAAATAAATGATAAATTGACTTTATTATGTATTGATAATGGATTAACTTTAACTAAAATTGATAATCTGAAATATATTTGTAAAAAAAATTCAGATAATTCTATTAATATTGAAGTTTCTACTGTTGGAAAAAATAATGTTTTAAAATTATATCATTTAAATGGACAGGAAAATATTACTAAAGAAATTATTAAAAAAATTATTATCTCTTTGGCTTTCTAAAAAAAATTAAAAGGTATTATTTGTTTTATTAATATGACTTTTTTCTATGTTTTATAAATATTACAATAATAATTAAATATTCAAAATTAATAGTTAAAAAAATTTTATAAATAAAAATAAATTACTTTAAAAAGCAACATCATTTGAAAGAGTATTTTCTTCAAAAGAATATTTCATTTCACCATTTAAAAAATAAATATTACAAAATCCAGTTTGAATTAATAAATTTTTTTTAGCTTCAACAACATCAAAAATAGCTTTAAATATATTTTCAATACCATCTCTAATAATATCATCTTTTAAATAACATAATTTAGAAATTGGAAAAGGATTCCATTCAATTAAATTTTTATTTTCTGATTTCCAATCAGGTTGAAGTATTTTCCTTTTTTTCTTTTCATCTGGAAAATGTTTTAAAATTCTTCTATAATTTGAAGATAATTGAAAAGATAATTTTTTTATATTATATTTAGTAATGTCTGTAAAGCTTTTTGTAAATAACATATTTGAACTTGTTTTTATATCATTTTCATTCACGAAAAAAAAAGTTCCAAAGTTTTTTACATTAACACTTATTCCTTCAATTAATTTTTTTTCTATATATGAACAAAATATTTTCCAAATTAATATTAATTGAGAATATTCATCTAACATTGGTAAAGATATTTTTGTTCTTTCACATGAACTTTGATGTAATCCTGGATAAGTTAAATCATTTTGTAATACTATATTTATTATATCTTTCATTGTTAATATTTCATATTTCTTTTCATTTTCGTCTTCTTTTTTTATTTTTGGTATTTGAGGTTTATATTTCTTTGAATTTTTAAATTTTGGATAATGAATTTTTTTTTCTATTGATTTTGACCTTGAATTTCGAAATCTTTTGTAATTATTTTCTTCATATGTTTCTTCCATTTATTAAAAATTTTTTATAAGAAATAATAATTTAAAATGTTATTTTTGAATATTAAATTAAAATTATAAATTTTTTATATTTTTTCTTTTTCGAATTCATCCATTTCTTTTGAACGATAATCAAAAGATTTTAAATATTTAAAATCATTATTTGAAATTTTATTATATTCTTTATATGAAATATAACACATAAAAATTTTGAATAATAATTGGATAAAAGCTAAAATTAATCCTATTGAATGTATTGTTAATAAACTATTCCAAAATATATTGTCTTTATTATGTGAAATAAAAGAAGGAAAAGAAAGAATAATCCAAAGAATTTCTAAAAGACAACATGCAATTAAAATATGTATAATTATTTTTAAAAATAATTGTTCATCTCTAAAAAGATATCTGTTTAATATTATTATTATTAAAAAACCACATATAATATTAAAATCTGGTCTTATTAAACATGATGTAATACTTAGTATTATTAATATCAATGATAGTCTTGAGACTAATTTAATTTTATTTTTATCAACTTTTGGATTTTCCATAAATTATTGTTTAATTTAAATTTTTAAAAATAAATAATTTGTAACTTGTTTTTTTAATTGAATTTGAAATTATATAATTTTTAATTAAGACTTTTAATATAAATAATAAAAATGAATTTTTCTCAATCTTTTATCATAGTAAATAAAGTGAGAATTTCATTGATAATAATTATGATTCAAAACTCCTAAAATAAATAAGAAAAAAACCTTCATTTGGAAATTCAAATAAATGAAAATTTCAAAAGAATAATAATAAAGAATCATTCTTCTTGAAAAATCTAAATTCTTTTTGAAGTAATGGATAAGCATCCATTTTTTTATTCCAAGAATAAATAAAATAGAGTTTTTTAATAAATTTTAGTGTTAGACTTAAAAAAGAATATTAAACTAAAAAAGATGAAATAAATAATTCATCAAGTGACAAAACCAATGCAATTTAAAAAAAAAGTAAACAAATATTTAAATCAAAAAATAAAATATAAAAAAATATTTGGAAAAATAATTAAAATAAATAATCTATAAAAAAAATTTATTAAATGGATTTATTGATTAAAATAATTCAATTAAAAATTTTAATATAAAACAAGTATTTCATGAAAAAAGATAATAATATTCTTTTTATTATCCTAAAAAAAAAGTTATTAAAAAATTTTTATTTTTTTTTTTTTTTTTATTTTGTTTTCTTGTCTTAATTT
>JAEEGK010019398.1_pt1 | contig 14591 bp, 8 predicted proteins | sample 8958771 | NCBI WGS metagenome assembly JAEEGK01 (sample SAMN16246547, study PRJNA631951) | gut metagenome | biome: gut microbiome; feature: rumen; material: SC-attached | host: Bos | place: Iran: Karaj | collected 2018-10
TGAATTCAGCAAGATCGAAAAGCAAATCTTTGCCAGCGTCGACGAGCAATTGCGCAAGTTGGGATTCTTCGTAGAGCCCTTCGGCGGTGACACCTTCCAGATTCGAGCAATCCCGAGCGCACTCAAGTTATCTAGAGCCGTAAAGGCGGTTCACGAATTCCTGGATAGTTGCGCCGAAAGCGGCGACAAGGGCGACGCTTCGGTGGTACAGGATACTCTTGCAAAGGCCTGGTCCAAGACGAACGCGTACCAGGCGGGCGACAAGCTAAAGCCCGAAGAAATGGCGATGCTTGTGGGGCAGTTGATGGCGACCGAAAATCCGCTGAAGTCGCCTTACGGCGCTCCTACGCTAATGCGTATCACGCTCGACGAACTCGCAAAGAAATTCCGTCATTAACGATTCGGCGCTCGTTGAAGCGGCGAAGGTCTTTACCAGGTCTGCTACCGTCGAGCGTGGCGGATTTTCGAGTGCCTTCCGGAGAGCTTCCGCAACACGTTCGGCATTATCTTTTTTGCGGGATGCACCCCGCGTGAAAAAAAATTCCGGATATGCGGAACGCCCGAGCAACACGTTCGGTAGGGCAAAATAATCCGTTTTCACGAAATGTTTCCCGATGAAATACGTGAGCGGGTCAAGCACATCGGCAACTACGAGCGGTACGCCCGAAAGTGCAAGTTCCAGCGTGGCAGAACCCGGCATGCAGAGCGCAGCTGCATGGCGGGCGTAGAAGGTAGCGCGTTCGCGGGCTTCTTGCGGGGCAACATCAATGCGCAACCAGGCAGGGACACTCCCTGCAGGGGACAATTTTGCCGCCGCACATTCAAACTGCGTTTTGAGCGATTCGCGGGATGCGACAAGCACGAAGTTCCTTTCGGGGTGAAGCGCGTGTACCCGCGATACGACCTCCATAAAGAAGGGCAAGTTGCGGAGAGCCTGCGACTCGCGGCTACCGGGCAATACGACTACGTCTTGGTTCGGGCGGGCTTCGCGCGCGTCCGTGCCATTCAAGCGGGCTTCGCGCACTTTCGGGCTGATTGCCTGCGAATTCGGGCGGGTTTCGCGCACTTTCGGGCTGATTGCACGCGTGCCCACCGCCCGCAAGAAGGGGTGCTCCAGAATCTCGGCACCCAGCCCGAGGGATTCATAAACACGCCGTTCAAAATTAAAGAGCACCGCGAGTTTCGCGCCCCTCAAGCGGCGGGCGCGGTGCTTTTTCCAGGCCCAGACCTGCGGGGGCGCCGCATACAAGACCGGCTTTTTTAACGCGAGCGCACTGCGGCACAACTTCATGTTGAACCCGGGATAATCAATGCAAACCAGCGCTACGCAGGAATCTTCCCGCAGGAGCGATTCCAAATGCGAGAATATTTTCTTCAGGCGAAAGACCCGCGGGAGCACGTCACCGAAACCCGATACGGGCAAGGTTTCGTAGTCCCCTACCGGCACAAGGCCCGCACGCTGCATGCGCGGGCCACCTACTCCAAGAACGTTCATTCCGCTTTCTACTGCGGGGCGGACAAGGGTTTCGCCTAGCACGTCGCCGGAATCTTCACCCGCGCAAAAGAGAACGAACGGTCGGGCCTGCATTTTACCGATTCTCTTTCGGAGATGCCCAAATCTTCGTGAGTCCCATATCTTGGCGGAGCCAATTCAGCAGTTCCACCGTATAGTAGACCTTGTACTTGTTCAACTTTATTATGTGTTCAAAGCCCGATGGCGTTTCCACATGGCATACCAGGCGGCACCCGTGCTCTGTTTCTTCAAAGACTTCAAAACCGGCCAGGCCTTCTTCCAATTTCTGGAGGAATTCCTCCGTTATCATTCCGGATTCCATGCTTATATGGACAAAATTTACCATGCTTTTGCGCACGGTGTCGAACTGGATCGCCTCTTCCACAGTAATCTGCAGTTCCTCGGTAGGCTTGCGCTCCTTGTCACGCTTGAATTCAAGTTCACCCTTCACCAAAATGCGATCGCCTTCGGAAATCTTGTCGCGGAAACGTTCCCAGTCATCTTTCTTGAAGAAGAGTTCCACATCCCCATGGAAATCACACATCATGCCGATTCCAATCGTATCGCCACGTTTTGTCTCGATAGAGCGCATCTGCGTGACAACGCCGCCGACCGCCACGCGCGACCCGACCTTTTTCCGCAGGTCATCGTAATTCAGCGAAACAGTCGTAAATCCCTTCAGTTCGGGGCGGAATTCATCCAGCGGATGCCCCGAGAGGCACATGCCCAGCACATTGCGTTCCTTGTCGAGCATTTCCATATCGCCCCAAGGTTCCGCTTCTTCAAGGACTTCTGCAGTATTTTCCAATCCCGCACCGCCAGCGCCCCCCAAGTCAAACAAGGACATCTGCCCCATCGACTTGTCTTCCTGATGCTTGGCGGCCACTTCGATGGCACGGTCGACGGTAGCCATTAACGCAGCACGGCTACCCGGCAACGAATCAAGTGCACCCGCCATGATAAGGCATTCCAGCACCTTCTTGCTCAAAGGCGGATGCTTTTCGCTGAACGAACCCTGGTATTCCGCGACACGCTTGCAGAAATCAAAAATATCCTTATAGGGGCCATGTTTATCGCGCTCGGCAACAACATCTTCAACTACGGCAAGCCCAACGTTACGGATACCCGCGAGCCCGTACAGAATCTGGCCTTCGGGATTCGCCGTAAAAACACCGTACGACGTATTGATATCGGGAGTCAGCACCTTGATTCCTAGGCGCTTGCTTTCCTGAATAATCGTCACGATATCTTCGGTCTTGCCCATTTTTGAGGTCATCGATGCAGCCATGTATTCTGCACCGTAATGAGCCTTGAGGTATGCCGTCTGGTAAGCTACGTAGGCGTACGCTGCGGCATGGCTCTTGTTGAACGCATATCCGCAGAACGGGAGCACCGCCTTCCAAATCTTATCGATAACCGCATGGTCGTAACCACGTTCTTCACACTTCCTGAAGAACTCCGGTTCGAGTTTCGCCATCTTTTCGGGCATCTTCTTCGCCATGATACGGCGAATATTGTCAGCACCACCCAGGGTATAGCCGCCCAAAATCTGGGCAAGTTTCATCACCTGTTCCTGGTACACAATCACGCCGTAAGTTTCACCAAGAACTTGTTCCAAATCCGGGTGATAGCAGTCAATTTCTTCCCTGCCGTTCTTACGTGCAATAAAGTGCGGAATCTGGTCGATAGGCCCCGGGCGGTACAAGGCGTTCATAGCGATCAAGTCAAAAATTCGCGTCGGCTTCAGTTCGCGCAGGTATTTCTGCATACCCGGAGATTCAAACTGGAACACCGTTGTCGTCATGCCCTTACCGAGCAGGTCAAACGTTTCCTTGTCATCCAGTGGAATATGGCCCATATCAAGGTCTATCCCACGGTTTTTCTTGACCATGCTCACCGTGTCCTGAATGATGGACAAGTTAATCAGGCCAAGGAAGTCCATCTTCAAAAGCCCGATGTCTTCGGCGTAGTGCTTGTCGTACATCACCACAGGCGTATCGGCAGGGGCGGCACGGTAAAGCGGAGCCAGGTTGTAAATCGGAGTCGGCGTAATCACCACACCACAGGCATGCACGCCCGTCTGGCGCGGTAAATCCTCCAACTTTTTTGCAATTTCCCAGAGGTTCTGGTAACTGGCGCGGCTGTTGACGAGCGCCTGCAGGGGTTCCGAGCTATAGCCGTCTTCAAGAGGATCCTCTCCCCCTTTCTTATTTTTCTTTTTACCCGTCCAGGCCTGTTCAAGGCTAAAGTTCAGCGTTCTCTGCGGGAACAGTTTTGTAATCTGCTTTGCCTCGGCAGGCGGGAGCCCCAAGACGCGGGCAACGTCAGTAATCACCGCCTTCGACTTGAGCATACCGTAGGTAATAATCTGTCCCACGCAATCGTAGCCATACTTGTCGGTCACGTACTGGATAACGCGCCCGCGGTCCCTATCCGCAAAGTCCGTATCGATATCAGGCATGCTCACGCGTTCCGGATTCAGGAATCGTTCAAAGAGCAAATCGAACTTGAGCGGGTCAATATCCGTAATGCCGATGATGTAGGTAACAAGCGAGCCTGCAGCGGAACCACGTCCCGGGCCTACGGGAATTCCGTTATCACGCGACCAGTTGATGAAGTCCCACACAATAAGCAGGTAGCCCGCCACGTTCATGTTGCGGATACAGTTCAATTCCTTGTACATGCGCTTGGCCACATCGGTCTCTCGCGCGGGGAACTTGAAGTTTTCGTCGGGGAATCGCCATTTGAGGCGTTCGTTACACAGGTGCGTGATGTAGATATCGGCGTCGCCACCCGGTTTACACCAGCGGTGCGTATTCTTTTCCCAAGCCTTGTTGTCTTCGTCGGTAAAGGGTTCCTGCGAAGCCTGGTTCTGGAATTCGGCCTTTTCCTCATCGGTCAAGGATTTCTCGTCGACGCCCTTCTCGGCGCAATAGGCGGCTATCAGTTTTTTCGCCTTATCCTTGATTATCCCCAACCGTTCACGTTCATGAATTTCCGGGTACTCCGCATCGTATTCGGCCTTCATGATTGCTTTAATATTTTGGTATTCCTCGGACGCAAGGAAATCTTCCGGAATCTTGAACCGGGGCCAGAATTCATCGCCGATGCCCGTTTTGACCGTAAAGTTGCAGCGCTCGGCAATCTTGACCGTATTCTCGATAGCTCCTGGGATATGCCCGAAGAGTTTGACCATTTCTTCTTCGGTACGGAAATAGAACTGGTCGGTCGGGAAGCGCGCATCCGTAAAGTCATTCAGCGTGCACTTGAGCGAAATGCAGCGCAGCACCTTGTGCGCGGTGGCATCTTCGGGCTTAATATAGTGCACGTCGGCAACCGCCACAACCTCGCGGCCCATCTCTTGCGCCAGTTTCACATTGAATTCATTCACACCACGCTGTTGCTGGATTCCGTTATCGCATACGGACAGGTAAAGATGGTCGCGGTCAAAAATCTTGTCAAGATTGTCCATGTACTCGCGAGCCTGGGCTTCGCGACCCGATGTCACGTTCTGTCCATAACGGCTAAAGTAATCGCCCGCAATGGCAATCAGGCCTTCCTTGTGCTGGTTCACTACATCCAGCGGGACCGAGGGAATTTCCGCCCAGCGGTCGCTTTCCTCATAGCGGTAGCTCACAATACGGAGCAGGTTGTAATAACCCTTCTCGTTTTCGACAAGCAGGGTCAGGCGTTCATAAGTGGTCGGGTCCTTCACACTTGCACTCGGGGAATCCACGTACACGTGGCAGCCGTAAATAGTCTTTACCGGAGGGAGGCCCTTCTCCTTGCGAGCCTTGTTCATGTCCTTCCCGCGCGTCTGTATTTCAAGAATACCGAACATGGCGCCGTGGTCTGTAAGGGCTACGGCGGGGGCATTTTCGGCTGCGGCCGCAGCCAAAATGCCATCAAGGCGAGCAGAAGACTTCAATACGGAAAATTCGGAATGAACTTGCAAATGAACAAAAGCCATACCCGCAATTTAGTAATTTCATATTTATTTATATTTAACCATATGAAACGCGCACTTATTACAGGCATTACCGGTCAGGACGGTTCGTACCTGGCTGAATTCCTTCTCGAGAAGGGTTACGAAGTTTACGGACTTGTCCGCCGCAAGAGCAAGCTCGACTTTAACAACGCCGAGCACCTCAAGGGCAAGGTTACATTCATTTTTGGTGACATGACCGATTCCGCATCGCTCCTGCGCGCCATGGAAATCGCGAAACCCGACGAGATTTACAATCTTGCCGCTCAATCGTTCGTGACTACATCGTGGGAAACGCCGCTTTCTACCGCCGACATCAACGCCATCGGCGTCACCAAGCTCCTGGAAGCGGTTCGCCTCTGCAAGCCTGACACGCGCGTATACCAAGCATCCACCAGCGAAATGTTCGGTAAAGTGCAGGCCGTTCCGCAAAACGAAACGACACCGTTCTACCCGCGCAGCCCCTACGGGGTTTCCAAACTCTACGGGCACTGGATTATCAAGAACTACCGCGAAAGTTACGGCATGTTTGCCTGCTCCGGCATCCTCTTCAACCACGAATCCGAACGCCGCGGCGCCGAATTCGTGACTCGCAAGATTACCATTGCCGTCGCAAAGATCAAGGCCGGCAAGCAAGACGTGCTCGAACTCGGCAACATGGATGCCAGCCGCGACTGGGGCCATAGCGCCGACTACGTACGCGCCATGTGGCTCATGCTTCAACAGGAACAGGCCGACGATTATGTAGTCGCCACAGGCGTAACCCACAAGGTTCGCGAATTTGTACAACTCGCCTTCAAGGCCGCCGGAATGGAAATTGAGTTCCACGGAGAAGGCGTTAACGAGTATGCCACCCTCAAGGGGACCGACAAGGTTGTCGTGAAGGTGAACCCGCAATTCTTCCGCCCTGCCGAAGTAGACCTACTTATCGGTGATGCAAGCAAGGCAAAGAAGGTTCTCGGCTGGAAACCCGAAATCAGCTACGAGCAGCTGGTCAAGCGCATGGTGGATAGCGACATCAAGCTCCTTGCCGAAGGAAAGATTTGATGAAGGTCGTCATCGTCGGGGCATCGGGATTCGTCGGCAGGTACTTAGCCCGCGAACTTGAATCCGCAGGACATTCCACCGTGAAGGTGGACCTTCCCGAAGTGAACCTGCAGAACGCAGGCCAGGTGGAAGCGCTTATTGAAAGCGCCAAGCCCGACGCCGTCGTGAATCTCGCCGCCATAAGTTCGGTGGGAGCCTCGTGGAAAAGCCCCGCCGATACCATCAACGTGAACGTGAACGGAACACTCAACCTGCTGGAAGCAATCCGCAAGCATGCTCCGCAGGCAAAGACTCTTTTAATCGGGAGCGCCGAGGAATACGCCATTCCCGAAGGCAGATCCCCGCTCAAGGAAACGGACCCACTCGAAGCGAGCAACCCCTACGGCATCTCGAAGATTGCACAGGAAAATTTCGCGCAGCTCTACCGCAAGAAATACGGGATAAAAATAGTGTGCACGCGCTCGTTCAACCACACTGGAGTCGGGCAGACAACTACGTTTGCGCTCCCGAGTTTCGTGAAGCAGGTCGCCGCAATCGACAAGTCGGGCAAGCCCGGCAAGATTCTCGTGGGCAACCTGAGCGCTTGGCGTGATTTCTCTGATGTGGAAGACGTCGTGCATGTCTACCGCATGCTGCTCGAGAACGAGAACGAGTTCGACATCTACAACGTGGGTTCCGGCATCGCGAATAAAATCGAGGACCTGCTCAAAAACGTGATATTGAAGCTCACACCGGTGCAGATTGATATCGTCGTGGATCCCGAGAAGGTTCGTCCGGTAGAAACACCATACCTCTGCGCAGACAACTCCCGCGTGAAAAAGTACTGGAAAGGCACCGACATCCGCACGACACTCAAGAAGATGTTCGACCACTTCAGGGCCGAATCGGGTACATCTCAAGAATAGCGCGCACCTTCGCGCCGACATCGCCGAACTGTTTGCGGTATTTCCTGCGAATACAAAGTTCCTGCGGGAGCATTGCCAATGCCTGCAGCCAAGCCTTCAGTAGCGCCCCGCAAATGGCAGCCTTCGAGAGTTTTTTCCCGTCACCCGATTGCCCAGGAACGCCGCCCTTCGCCATGTTCAGGTAACGCACGAACCCGCGGAACGGCAACTTCACAATATCTGCAAATGGCAGCAAGCGAATCGCAGTACGCAAGCGGTTCCTCTCGGAATAGAACAACTTGCGCGGGGAATAGCGCACTGTCGTCATCGAGCGTTCATGATAGACCTTCGCCTCCGGGCAGAATACCGTCTTGAACCCCGCGAGGTTATGGCGGAAATACCATTCCGTTTCCTCAAAGAACAGGAAGAAGCTTGCGTCCATCTTGCCGGCAGCCCCGGCAGCCGCCTTACGGAAACTCATCACTGCGCCGTAGCAGCCAAAAACTTCCTTCTCGCGCACATCGGCTTCGGAAATATTCAACCCGCTTGCTTCGTTTTTTGCGAAAAGGTCCGCGCCGAACTGCACGCCGACCGCATTCACTACCCCGCTCTTTTCCATCACGAGGCTTGCGACCGAGCCCGCTTCCGGGTGGCGTTCAAAACACGCAAGCAAGTTTTTTGCCCAAGCCGGGTCGAATTCCAGGTCCATATTGCAAAGCACCTGGATTTCAGAATCCATGTTGTCCAAAAGTCCGTTGCAGGCGCCTGCATACCCCAGGTTCTTTTTACTCTCGATAATCTTGCATTCAAGTTCCTGTTCCCTCAGGAGTTGAACAGAATTGTCGGCAGAAGCATTGTCAAACACGAAAACGCGCACCGGTTCGGTTTGCGCAAGCAAGCTCCTTACACATTCCAGAAGTTCCGTGCCACCATTATAGTTGATAATACCTACGTCGATTTTCATATTCACCCAAAAAGGAAAGGGACCAACAGGTCCCTTCAAATATAGATTAAACGTCTAACAAGGTATTACAGCCCGTAGTAGCGGATGAAGTCGATTTCACCCTCAAAGAAGCGGTCGTGCTTGGCCTGCCTCATGGCATCGAAACCGATACCGATGTCGTAACCGAGCTGCGAGATATCACCCGTCGTCTCAGCTTCAGCCGTCAGTTCGCCATTCTGGAACACCTTGATGGATTCGGCACCACGTTCCACGCGAATGTCGGTCCATTCATCCAGAGCAAGCTTTTCGCCCTTGAGAATATTCCAGGTAATGCCGTCAGTATCCTCGTCGCGGAAATGCACCGTCAGCACGCCATTGTCGAGGCGGACAATCCAGCCGTCGCCATAGCGTCCAGGAGGCTCGGCAACAATGATATTCTGCATTTCACCAAACTGGGTCGGCTTTACGCGGGTTTCAATCGCAAACGTATTGCGCTGGAACACCTTCGAGAGGCCAACTTCCAAGCCAGACCTGCCATCAAGCGCAACCGTCGTATCGGCAACCTTCGGGCTACCCACCAAATCGTGCGTAGAGTTGTTTGCCATGCGGTCAAGGCCAATAAACGTAGGTTCGTTGAATTCCCAAGCCACAAGAAGCCTCTTGGACTTCACCGGCAACACGCCTGCGCTAAAGCCGTTAAAGGCTCCAAAGCGGACATAGTCCATTTCGCCGATGAAGTAGCGGTTGTGGAAAGCCTGCTGCATACCATCGAAACCGATGCTCCAGTCGTAGCGCATCTGAGTCAGATTACCCGTATAGGCGGCAGCAACGGTAAGTTCGCCATTCTGGAAAAGCTTGACACTATCGGCACTGCGTTCCATACGAATGACATTCCATTCGCCAAGAGTCATACGCTTGCCCGGGAAGATATTCCAGTCGTCACCGTTGAGATCGTCATCACGCAGGTGAACCGTCAGCACACCCTCGTCAATGCGAAGCTGCCAGCCATCCACACCACGTCCGGGGGGCTCGGCCACAATGATGTTCTGCATGGTACCGAACTGAGTCGGCTTCACGCGAGCCTCGACAACAAACTCGTTAATCTTGATATCGTCAGCCAAGGCCACGGTAAAGCCAGACTTGCCGTCAAAAGCGGCAATTCCATCTGTGGAAGCCACCGAACCTTCACCGATGGTCGCGTTGTGGCCGTTACCAGTCACGTCGAGGCCGACATTCTCGGCATCATTGAAGTCCCATTCGGCAATCCAGACCGTCTCGGGAACAGGGTCGCTCCCGCCGGCGATAGTATCGATAGGCGTTTCAACCGGTTCAACCACTTCGATAGAATCAATCGGGGTATCCTCAATCTCGTTGACCGTTTCCACATCGACCTGTTCCACATGGCCGTTATGGCAATGGCACTTCCCCATATCGAATTTGTCGAAACCAACCGTGAACAAGCCTTCCATCGTGAAGGAGCCGAACTTTTCGTTGCGGAAGGCGCCTTCGATTTTGCCGTTTACAAAAATGACAACGACCTTACCCGCAAGTTCGACACGGACATTGTTCTTTTCGAGTCTTTCAATGCGCTTTTCGGTCTTGAACTTCTGCCATTCGCTTTCGGCATTTTCGCGCCAGGAATAAACGACGGCACCGTTTTCAACCTGGACCATCCAGGCAAAGCCCTTGCCGTCGACACCGGCAGAAGCAACCGTATAGACAGAATCGTCTTCGACCGTCACATCAGCATCAACTGCGAAGTTCGTGTTCTGGAGAACAGAATCGACTCCCGTAGAAGCGCTATCGGATTCAGCTGATTCAAACTGCCAGGAATCCACAACAGAACGCCTGAACATAGCCATGTGAGCCTTCGCATCCGAAGCACTCACAAGAGCAATCTCGCCGGACGCCCCTTCCACGCCCTCTATTGCAACCGGAGATTTAGAGTCCGTCGAATCCGACGAACATCCGAACATTCCAACCATCGCCATCGAAGCCACGGCAGGAACCATAATCCATTTTTTCATTATTTCCTCCTTTCCCTTCATGGGAAGGTCCTACAACTGAATATAATATTTTATATTAGGCTTATGCAACCCGACAATCGAAAAAAAATGACAAAAATGCTTTTTACGGCGATAAAAGTCATCGTTACCGTCGGGGGATTGGCATATATCCTGAACAAAATCCCGTTTTTTGACGCAATTTCGAACTGGAAGCCGTCGGCACTCCCCTGGTTGCTCTTTATTTTGTTTTTAACCGTCGTTCTCATGGCTATCCAGGCAAACCGCTGGCGCGGTTTATTGCTCGAGGACGGGAAAAAAGTCAAATTTCGCACTTTTTACGCCTACATTGCGCTAGGTTACTTTTTCAACAACCTGCTCCCCAGCGGTTTCGGTGGCGACGCCGTCAAGACTGTCGCGTTCGGGCGCAAATTCGGGAACACGGCGAACTCCGTTGCGGCAATTGCGATATCCCGTGTCATGGGGCTTATCGCGATGTTCCTCAGCTTTTTCATCGCAATCCCGTTCGTCTTGATTCGCTACCAGGTTCCAGCCCATTACACCATCACCGTAAGCGCAGTTGCCATATTAGCCCTGGTTATCATTGTCGGGAGCCTGTTTCTGGATAAAATCAAGATTCCAGACAAACTTGTTCAAAAAGTTCCGTTCCTGCTGAAGTTGCAACAGGCTTTCGCCATCTACCGGAGCCACCCGAAGGCATTCTGGTTATCGGGACTGGATTCCGTATGGCTGCAGATTGTGACCATCATTATCCACTACGCCTACTTCCGTGCCGTAGGAATTGATGTCGATATCGCCGTCATAACGGTATTCACCACCATCATGGTTACATTTACCATGCTCCCGATATCCATAAACGGAATCGGTATCCGCGAGAACGTGCAAGTCAGCCTTTACACGGGGCTTCTCGGAATCCCTGCCGACGTAGTACTTGCATCCACCCTGCTCAGTTACCTGCCACTGCTATTCCAAGCGGCCCAGGGAGCAATCGTGCTCCTAAAAATCCGTAAGTAACCTTTTTATCGCCTTGAACGCGCCGTAAATCGGCAATTTTTTTACGTCACATAAAAAAATAGTGGCACATTCAATTCTTTTTTTATATTTTCATGGAAACAAGGAGAATCTTTTTTATGAACAAAGTCAAATTACTCTCAATCCTTACACTTGGCTGCCTATCAATTCTCGCCGGATGCGGCGACGACTCTAGCAGCAGTCCCGAAAGCAAGGACATATCCAGCGACCCCATCGAAACCAAGGTCGAAGTCACCGCCGGCTGCCAAGAAATTACGGACGAAGCGGACAAGGCGACAATTGAGAAAATCAAGAGCGACCTCACCGATGTCTACTCCACCTTCGGGGATGGCGACCTGAACAAGGCTCAAGAAATGAGCGCCGCAACAAAGTCCTCCGTCGAGGCAATCCTCAAAAAATATCCCGGCAACTGCGAAGCGCAGCTCGCCTACACGGCATCCATCATCTCGGATATCGCGAACAACAAGAAAATCAACAACCTGATCGATACGCTGCTTGCCCGCACGGGTAAGCCCGGTGCATCGCTCTTCTCGCGCGACATGATGGGTTCTTCCGAGGTTTCCTTCAACCTCGCCTTCCATTCCACCGACGAACTCCGCGGCATTTTGGTGAGCGACGTGCAAGCCGCCATCGCAACCGCCATCCCGTCCCTGGATTCCGCCATCAGCTACATGACGAACATCGCGAACGACGACGCGTTCACCTGCACCTACAACATCGACGAACGCAACGTTGAACTCGACCGCGGTGAATTTGCCCCGGTACTTGCCGCATTGTACGCCGCCAAGGCGACACTCACGGCAGTTGCCAGCATTAACCTCAACATCGACGAGAACGGCAAATACGACTGGATCGACTCCCTTTTGGACTTAGAAGCCAAGGTTAACTACTACGACAACCATGGTTTCGAACATCTGTTCAAGTTTATCGGGAAAGAGAGCAAGTTTACAAGCATCCATGATTCCTGGAAAAGCGAATACAAGAACATCCCGAACATGATCGACAGCGCGATTAGCTACGTGCAGTTCGGCCTGCAGTACGGGCTCGAAGAAGCTAAGAACGGCCTCAAGACCCAGGAGAATGACCTCTACATTGTGGGTGACGGCGAAGAAGCCGACCTGAGCACCGCCGACGCCCAGAAAATCATTGATTCCCTGAGCACCATCAAGACCCAGCTCCGTACCGGCTTCGACATTCACTACGGCAAAGACAAGACCATCAAGTTCGTGCCTTACAAGTGGTTCGAGAATACCGACGGCATCCAGAAGTTCCTGCCGTACCACGTGGTGAACGACAAGTCCGAATGGGTGAACCCGGACGGCGGTTTCTACTGGTCCGAAAATCTGGAATACGAAGCCTATGCCCAGAGGTACATGCAGGGTTACGTGGCTCAGGAATACTACAAGTTCAATCCCGACATAGAAAGCAACCAAGTCTCCGGATGGGATGACGACGAGACCTCGGGAACAATCTTCATGGATGTCTACGAACCTGAACGCATCTCAGCAGAAATCAACTACGTCGCTGAAGGCTGCAAGATCAAGTTCGTCGTCAACAGCTACGTGGAAGGCGACCCCTGGGCCATGCTCAACAGTGAAGAACCCATAACAAAAACCGAATGGAAGATTCCCGACGTGACGCTCCCCGCAGGAATGTGCAAGGACGACAAGGGCACCATCAAGTACGCCGTCGCCTTCTACGAGAACGAGGTTCCCAACTTCGGTTACTTTACCGACAAGGACGGCAACAAGACCGAGACTATCCAGGGCCTCCTCAACGGCAAGATGGTCGATTCCGAAATCGAGAAGTACACCTTCGAAGACCTCCGCAAGATTATCATCTTCCCCGATGTCACATTCGGCGGCATCTTCCCCGACATGACCGTAGACTCCTTCTGGGATGAATTCATCAAGGCCGCCATCGACGACGACTTCGACGAATACTACGAAGATGAAGAAGACTGGGACGAACAAGAAAACGAAATCGTCATCGATTAATCAGCAGTGACTGCTATCTTTAAATCGCTATACGCCATAGGCTTGACAAGTCTCCTTGCAACGCCATTGGCGTATGGTGAAACAAAAGGCCTCGCCCACTGCGGCGGGCTTTTTTTGCTGGATACCGACACCAAAGAACTGAACGGCACTTTCTGCAATATCGCGGACACGGCACAAGTCAACAATTATTCCGTTTTCGCCTCGTTTTCGCATTACCGCATAGACGGGCTCTGGAAAGACGGCTGGGAACTATCTTTAAGCAGCAACCGCACGATTGGTTCAGCGGGCATCCAGGCCAACTTTCGGAACATTACTTTCTCCGTAGCGGCAAGCAGCCTGCCGGCGCTAAAATCAAGCGTCACCATACACACTGCGGATTCTTCGCTGTACGCGGCAGCACTTGTCGAGCGCGGTGCTCCGGACCTTGCGACCATCCGCTGGGAATCCGAAAACGAAAACGACGAGGTCCACCTGATCGAAGGCGACTGGAATTCGCAATACCTGCGCAAGGGATTTACAGCCGGAGCAAGGTTTGCAGGCAACGAACTTGCCGCAGGCCTGCAGCACATCGGCACGACTCCGTACAACGCAAAGCGGGAATACTTTATCAAGGATTCCTCGCGCATCTGGCTCTGGAACGCCCAATACGCGCACCATTTCGAAACGAGCGAGCTCGATTTCTACTATGCGGGAGCTTCTGCCGACGTGAACATTTTCGGGAACACCTGGCGCGACAACAGCACCAAGCGTTTCACGTTCATCCCGCTAGATGTAAGCCTGCATTACGGCAGTATTCAGTGGGAAAAGGAGACCTTCGGGTTCGATGCACGCGGCATCAAGGCCGATATTCACATGGAGCGGAACAAGAAACGGTTCTTCGAGACGTTCGCCCCGAACCGCTTGCTGCCCGTGTCCATCATGCAGACGCTTTCGTTCTCGTTCTTGCAGAAGAACTTCCTGGTGGATGCGGACGTCGACCTTTCCGCAGTTATGCTCGGAGGGCACGTTAACCCGCAATTCGAAATCACGACGCACACGAAGGTTTCCCCGCGCATCGACTTGCACGGATACTACACCTACGACGAAATCGAAGTCAACAGGACATCTTCAACGACATCGTTCATAGGATACAGCGCGCAAAATGATTCCATGTCGTGGATGCTCGA
>JAEEGK010019399.1_pt1 | contig 14591 bp, 8 predicted proteins | sample 8958771 | NCBI WGS metagenome assembly JAEEGK01 (sample SAMN16246547, study PRJNA631951) | gut metagenome | biome: gut microbiome; feature: rumen; material: SC-attached | host: Bos | place: Iran: Karaj | collected 2018-10
TATTTAAAATAAAGTTGAAGAGAACAAACTATTTTGAATAATTATAAATAATTATTAATTAATCAATAATTAAAAGTAACAAAATTATTTTTTTATTAAATAATATAGAAAATAACTATAGTATATTATATAAAATATATTTGATAATAAAAAAGGGAAATAATTTAAATAATTCACTGCCTATTTTTGAAAAATTAATTTATATTTCTTTTTTATTTTTTCTTTATTAAGTAATTAATTATTGAATTTTTATGAATTTAATTCATGAATTTAAAAAACGTTTATTATTTTATTAATTAATCTATTTTATTTTAAATTTTATATTTAATTATTTCAATTATTTTTTATTTGAATTAATTATTTATTTTTCAAAATTTATGAGTAGTGAAATATCTGATGAAGACCTAAGACCGTTTAGAAAAAGGAGAAATTCAATAAATTCACGTTTAGCAAAAAGATTAGGACAAACAAACAAAACAACTAAAAGAAGAAATACAAAAATAACATTTAATTCTTCAAATTTAACAACAAAACAAGAAATAATTTTAATGTTAAAAAAACATATTATTATATATTCACGTAATGTAAAATCATTATTATTTATTTTTTTAACTCCAATTTTTTTTATGTATATGTTACAAGCAATGCAATATTTAACAGATAATTATAAAAATAAAAGTGTAATATTAAATTATCCAATTACAAAAATTGACAATTTAGAATTAAATTGTCATAAAAATTTAAATATAACAAATTGTATTAGTTTAGGAATAAGTGTTTTAGGTAATTTAACAGAAAAACAAAATAAAGAATTAGATTATTTAATTGAATCAATATCAAACAAAACAAATTTACCAAAAAAAGAAATAGTAATTATAAGTAAAAATTTTTCAAATCAAAATGAATTTTATAAAATATTTGATAAAAATAAAAAATATTATGACTATATTTATCAATATATAATATCATTTTGTTATGGAAATTTCCAAATAGGAAATTTATCAATTCCATGTAGACCAGAAATAAATGATGATGATTATTATTTATATACTATAGTATATAATATATCAAATACTCCAAATGCTTTTTTAAGTGGTTATAATTCACCTTATCCTGTTGAAGATAAATTAATTAAATTACAAAAAATTATTGATAATTCTTATATTGAATTATTTAATATTAAATATAATAATAATTCTAATAATATTCCAAAAATTAATAATATTTCAATTCAACCTTATCCTTCTGTTCATTCTCGTTTTTTAGATAATGCAAATGTTATTTCTAGTTTTGGCAGTTTTTATTTTTATTTTCCACCTATGATATTATTTTCTATTATTTTACTTGATATTGTTAAAGAAAAAGAATCAAATTTAAAACATTTTACTATATTAAATGGAATGAGTTTAATTTCATATTGGATTTCTTGGTGTATTGTTTCATTTATTTTTTCACTTTTATTAACAATTGAAATATTATTTATGGGATATATAATATTTAAATATGATATTTTTACAAATGTAAATCCAATAATAAGTTTTAATTTATTTTTTTTGTTTAATTTATCATTAATGTTTCTTTCAATGATGATAAGTAATTATGTTTCTTCTTTAAATTCTGCAACTACTATTTCTTATTCTGTTATTATTATTGGAATTGTTATTCAAACTGTTCTTACAAATTATACAATAATGTATTTTTTATATGCTACTAAAGTAAATGATTTTTTACTTTATATTATGTTAAAAATTTTATCTTTATTTATGCATTTTTATCCTCCTTTTATTTTTACAAAATGTTTTGTTGACATTATTAGTATTTCTTCATCTCATTTTGATTATGATTTATTTCAATGGATGCCTGGAAGATATTATTCTTTTACTGATATTTTCATAGAATATAATGGTAAATTATTAATAGGAATTGAATATAAAATTGATTCTTTTTTACAAACTTTTTTATGGTTTTATATATCAATATTTTTTTATATTATTGCAATTACCTTTAAAGAAATAAGAGATTATTATGGTAAAATGAAAAATAAAAAAGACTCACTTAGAAAAAGTTCAAGTAGTAATTATTTAGAAGATGATACAACAATATATTATTTTGATTATTATTATTCAATTTTAGTAGATTTCTTAACAATATATTTCCCAAAAATATTTATAAAATACAATCCAATAATATATTTAAAAAAATTTTATGATACAAATTTCAATTATCAAAAAAGTAATAAAAGAAGAAATCAAATAGAAAACTCTTTATCAAAATCATATGAAAACTTTTTAAAACTTCAAGAAATTCCAATAACAGAACAATCAAATTTAATAATTCATGACACAGATATATCAGTAATAGAAGAAAAGAAAAAAATAGCATTACTTCACAGAAAAAGACAACCACCAAATGGAATAAGAATCCTTCAAATAAATCGTAAATATAAAAATAACAATGGTGAAATAATAGAAGCAATAAATGATATAAATTTAGACATTTTAAAAGGAGAATCATTTGCATTATTAGGTCCAAATGGAGCAGGAAAATCAACATTAATAAATTTATTATCATGTCAATTAAAAGCAAATAAAGGATATGCTAAAATTGGTCCTTTTATAATTCATTCAGAAATGTTTATTGATTCATTATATATAAAAAAAATGATTGGAGTTTGTTCTCAATTTGATTTATTTTGGGAAGAAATGACAGTTTTAGAAACAATATCATTTTTTGCTTATTTAAAAGGTGTAATATTACAAAAAATAATATATGATAAAATAATAGAATTTGGATTAAATGGAAAAGAAAATGAAAGAATTAATCGTTTAAGTGGTGGAATGAGAAGAAGAGTAAGTTTACTTATATCAACATTAGGTGATCCTTATATTTTATATTTAGATGAACCAACTACTGGATTAGATCCTGTTAATAAAAGAAAAATATGGAAAATTATTAATGAATTAAAAAAAAATAAAGTTTTAATTTTAAGTACACAAAATATTGAAGAAGCTGATTATTTATGTGATAGAATTGGAGTTTTTATTAATGGAAAATTAATGTTTATTGGTTCTAGTGTTGATATTTTGAAAATTAATTCTAATTGTTTTGAAATGCAAATTTGTTTAAATTTACAAAAAATGAATTTTGAGAATAGACAAAATTTTGATGATGAAATTAAAATTTTGTTTTGTAAATCTATTATTAAATATAATACTTCTGGAGTTTATAATATTCAAATTCCTTTAGATTGTAAAGAAGAAATTTTAAAAGGTATGGAAATGATTAATAGAAAAAGTTCTAATGAGAAAATTAATTCTATTTTGAAATTTGTTAAAGATGTTGTTGTGTCACAAGCAAATTTAGAAAAAAGTTTTATTGATTTATGTCATAAATTTCAATAATTATTTTTTTTTAAAATATTTATATTAATGTTTTTGTTAGATAATTTTTAAGAGAAATGACTATATTAGTTATTTTAGGTTGAATGGTATTTTTAATTAATTATATATTTTAAATTAGTTTTCTTTGAATTAATTATAAATTAAAAAAAGAATAAAAATTAAATTTAAAAATTTAATTAGATAATGTCAATTGCAGAAATTCAATTTATTGTTAATGATTGTTATCCTAATAATTTTGATTTTAATGAATGTAAATTTAAAATTATCTCTCATGATACTAAATTTGATAATTTTATATCTTTTAATAATAATAATTCAATAACTGATAAAACAGAATTAAAATCAGATATTGAATATTGTATTAAAGTTTTAATTAAAGGAGAAATTTTAGGAATAGGTTCTTTTATTTTACCAAAAAAAACTTTTGATAAAAAATTAACAAATTTAAATATTAATCACATTAATATTACTTTATCTTTTTCAGTTTTAAATAAATATTTTAAAATTCCCATTAGTAAATATAATGAATTTAAAATTTCAATATCATTAGAAATAAAAATTAATTATAAAAATAAAAGACTTAAATTTAAGAAAATTAGTCCAATTAAAAATAATATTCTTAGAATAAATAGAAATAAGAAAACACCAAATTTAAAAAATAATAATATGTTTCTTTCTTTAACTAATAGGACAAATAAATCATATAAATCTTATCAAAATAATTCATTTTCTAGATTTAAAATAGAACAACAATCGTCTAATAATTCATCATTTAATAGAAAAGAATACCAAAGATATTATTTTATTAATTCTTTTGAAAAATCAAATTCTGATGTTGATAAATCTTTCATTGATAGTATTATTGTTGATAATGATGATAGTATTAATAATGATAATATTATAAAAGAAAAAGAAATTTTAAATAAAGAGAGCGAATTAAAAGATTATGAAATTAAAGAAAAGATTAATCTTATTTTGAAAGATTTATTTAATATAATTGAATTAAAAAATAATAAATTAAATGAATGTATTAATAGTAATATTAAATTGAGTGATTCATTTAATAATTATAATAAAAAAATTAAAGTTATAAGAATGAAAGAAAATAAAGTATATGAAATAAAAGAAAAAAATAAAATTAGAAATGAAATATTATATCAAAGAGAGAATTTAAATAGAATTATTAATAATAATTTAAAAATTAAAAGAATTGAAAATGAAATAATAAATAAAATAATTGAAAATAATAATAATTATTTAATATTTTGTTCATTAAATTGTGAAATAATTAAAAATTTACTTATTAAAACAATAAGAAATAATTTAGATTTATATATTGATTTAAATGAATATTTTAATGATGAAGGAATTAAAATATTTAGACAAATATGTAACAAATATAATTTAATAAAGGATGATAATTCACAAATTGAAGAAGACCCAAATGAATAAAATTATTAGATGATTTTTTTGTTAAAAATATATAAATTTTATTTATATATATACTTTTTATTCTTTAATTCAAAATAATATTTAATTAAATTAGAAAAATTTTTATAAATTTAAATAATCAAAGTAGTTTTAAAATTAATTAATTATTGTTATTTAATATAAATATATTGACATATCATAAAAGTATACTTAAGTTATTGAATTTTCTAACATAATTTAGAAAAATATATATGATTTTTATTAAATAATAAAAAAAATTTGTAAATTGTTAACAAAGACAATAAAAATATAGTTCTATCAAGAAAAATAGAGTTCATTTTATATAAATATTATCAATGAAAATCAATTGAACTAAATAAATTAGATAATTAATTTATTTTATTTTTATTATTTAAAAAATAGATAATTATAAATAAATCATAAAAACAATCATAAGATATTAATAATTTATGTCTTCAAATTTTCTATTTATAACTTAACTTCTTTTTCTATATTTAATTTTTTATTAATTAAACAATTTATATATTAATTAAATATATGTATCACAAATTATATGATTCAAATAGATCTTCATTACCAACTAACGAAGATATATCATCAAGAACACAAACATCATTTACAAAGTAAAAATAACAAAAAATAATTAAATAAAAATATAGATTAGTTTATCCTACAACTTATCAACAATCATCAAATACAACATTAAATACAGATGAAACAAAACAATCAAATAAAACAACATCAAATTCAAAATTAAAAAAAAAAAATTCCATTTCTTTAATGTCATCATCTAAATTTAATAAAAAAACTTTTATCAGAAATAGAATATCATTTTTAGATAGAACAAAAATAAAAAATTTACATTTACAAGTAAATAAATTAGATGAACATGAAGAAAAATATTTATATCAATATGATGATGAAGATTATATAAATAAAGGGGAAAAAAATTCAAAAATATTAAATTTATTAAAAGAAGAAAAAGAAAATTCAATTAAAAATGAATCAAAAATAATAGAAAGAAAAAGAAGAAGTAGTATAGCAAAATTAAACCAAAAAACTCATATTAAATATAGATTAAAAGACTTAATGATATTAAATCCATATCATTATGTACCAAAAAGTGTAATGTTTGCAACAAATATAAATAATAATATAATATCAAATAGACTAAATGAAGGAAGAAATATTCCTTTAACAATAAAAATGAAGAAAAATAATAAAAAAGAAAAATTAAGAAAAGTATTTAATTCTCAATCAATTTGTTTTCCAGAAATAAATTTTAAAAAAGATGAATTAATTTGGAGATTAATAAGTAGATTTATGTTATTAAAAGGAAATTCTTTATTTAAACAAGCAGTAAAATATGAAGCAATAACAAGAGTTTGGAAAACAAATTCTTTAATAATAGAAAAATTATTAGTTAATTATCAAAATTGTAAATGGTTTCTTGAAAGAGAAAAAATTATAAATGAAAATGTATTTATGGAATTACTTTCTTTATTAAAATTAACTAAAAATGGTGGTGTTGATTTTTGTAAAAAAATTTTTCTTATTTTTGATAATGAAGGTTATGGAAATATTAACATAAAAGAATTTTTTTTCTTAATGGATATTACAAGTCAATCTACTTCAACTGTTGAAAAAATTCATTTTATTGTTAATTTATTTGAAGATTATCAAAGAATTGGAAAATATAAATCAGTTAATATTGAAGAAATTATTGATAATTTTAAATATATTATTAGTTATGATAATTTTAGAAAAGAATTTAAAAAATTAATTGATATTGTTAAAACTGAATTTATATTTGGACATAAAATTGTAGAAAATTCAGAAGAAAATTATTTTGAAAAAACTAGAGTTATAACTTTTTTATTAAATAATAAATATATTCAAATGTTAATTAAAAAGTTTTATAATAATTATTCACAAGCTCATAAGACTTATGATGAACAAATTATGAATGTTTTTAATACAACAATGAGAAATTCAAAAAGAATGTTAAATATACATGATATTGTTGAATATTGTGAAACTGATTTATATAATCTTGAACAAGAATTAATTGCTATTGAAAATAAAGAAAGAATGAATCTAAAATTATTAGAATTTAAAGATTATTTCAATGATGATGAAAAATAATTCTTTTTTTATATTTATCATATTTATTTGTAATGATTATTATTTTTTATTATTTTTAAATCTAATATTTAAGAAATAATATTTATTAAGGAATTTAGAAATAAAATTCTAATAAATTAGAATTTTTTTAAATTCGATTAGTAAATATAAAATAAAATTTATAATAAAATTTATTATTTTTTATATTATATTTATTGTTTATTAATTCAAGAAAAAAAATGAATGAACTTTTTACTAAAGAATTTGATTCAGAATCAAATGATGAAGAATATATTCCAACAAAAAAAGAATTAGAAAGATCAAATGAAGAAATAAAAAATAAAAAAAATGAAAATATAAAAGTAAACAAAAGTAAAGTAGATGCAATATGGGAAAAATTAAAACAACAAACACGTCCAAATAATAATAATAAATTATCAGAAAAGGAAAATTCAAATAATAAAATAGATAATAAAAAAACAATAAATGAATTAGAAAAAGAAAAAGAAAAACAATTAGAAGAAGAAATAAAAGAAGCAATAAAAAAATCAAAAGAACAAAAAGAAAAAACAGTAACAGAAAAATATTATTTCGCGGGACAAGAATTTGAAGAAAAAAAAGAAATAAATGAAAAAGAAGTTGAAAAATTAAAAAAAAAACAAACAAATAAAGAATTAGATGCAATTATAAATGAAATTGCAAAAAAAAGAAATATAAGTACTATGGATAAATCTAAAAAAGATTGGAAAAATTATGTTGAGAAACATAATATTGAAAAAGAATTAATGAATAATAGAAAAGATGGTTTTCTTGGAAAAAAAAAATTTATTGATGAAACTAATGAAATTGTAACTGAACAAAATAGAGTTTCTATTAAAAAAGCAAAATATGCGTATGAAAATAAAGTAAATGGAAAATAAAATTTTATTTTATAAATTTTCCTCATTATAAATTTAATTTATAATTTTATATTTATCAAAACATATTTTAAATTTTAAAAAAAAAACTAATTTTAAATTAAAAAGTAATTTTGAAATTATTTATTTTATTTTTTTTATTATTAAATTTTACTATAAATTATGATGAAATCTAGTTTTGTAAATAAAAGTTTAAATGAAAAACCAATATTAAATACAAAATCAACTACTTTTACAAGTAAAAATAGTTCAATTAGTATTTTAACTCAAAGACAAAATTATCAATTTAAATTAAATTGCTTTAAAAAAAATGAACCTGTTTTTAATAGGAATACTTATCTTGAAAAATATACTATTAAACAAAAATATATTGAAGCTTCAAAGAATAAAATAAAAAAAGCTAAAAAATTGAAAAGTGCTTCAAATAGAAAAATGCATAAAAAAAATTCTTCTCATAGTCCATTTAATTTAAATCAAAATATTTCATATTCAAAAAATAAGATAAATAATAACTTAAAACTAAAAGAAAAAAATAAAAAAAAATTTATTACTTATGTAAATTCTACAAATCATAGTTTTGAAAATTCATTTATTAATCAAAATATTTTTTCTGTTAGATTATCTCCAACAAAAAATAGGAATTTTAAAGATAATTTATTCTTTAATAAAACACCGCCTAATAAAAAATTATTTTCTTTAAATGATTCTTCTCCAAATAATAATAAAAAAAATTTAAAGTTAGATCATTCATTCAATAGAGCTAATTCAAAAAGTAATTTATCACAATTCATAAATTTAAATGTTAAAAAGTTAAATAAAAATTTTCAAAATAATAATTCAGATTGTTTTGATGAAGATAAAATTTATAATATTAAAAATATTAGTCATAATAATTTAGATGCTTATAATAAATTAAAATTAAATTTATTAAATCACTTTTCAAATAATACAATTAAAGAAGAAAATTCAGAAAAATTTTCAGAAAAAAATGTTCCAACTTCACCTAAATTTTTTAATGATCAAATTACATTTATAAATGCAAATATAAATAATGATTTTATTAGTGAAAATATTGATATAAAAGAAAATAAAAATGAAAAGAATAATAATAATAATTATAGTAATGATTTTAATAAAAAGAAGAATGTAATAGAAAAATCATTTTCTTTAGATAATAAAGAAAAAGGAATTCATATTCATTCTAATAAAGAAAAAGATAAAAATTTTGAAAAAGAAAATAAATACAAATCAAAAGAAAATGAAGAAAAAGAATTAAATAATTTAAATAATATAAATAATTTTCCTGAAAAAAATAATAATGATAATAATCAAGATGATGATAATTTTTTAATGAATAATATATTAAAATTTTCAAATAAAAATACAGAAAAAAAAATCACTTTAGATAAATTAAAATTAAAAGATATTGAACAAAATTTAAATGTTCAAATCAAATTCACTCAAAAATATAATAAACCACCTATTACAGTTTGTCAATTACTTCAATATTTTAATAAACAAAATTATATTTTTATTGAGAAATTAATTAATAATTTTTCAAATAATGAAAATTTAATATTAGTATTTTCTCTCAAGTTAATATTAAAAAATATTTCAATATGTCAATTATTAGTAAATGAACTTATTGAAAGTTATGAATCAGAAAAAGAAGAAAATGAGATAAATCAAAAAATAAAAATGTTACTTAATCTATTAACAGAAAATTTAACATTAATCAATGATTTTTCAAGTAAGGTAAAAAATACAATTTAATTTTTTACAAATATATATAAATAATTATATAATAATATTAAAGAAAAATATTATTTTTAATCATTAAAAAATAATATAAAAAAATAAAAAAAATTTTTATTAAATGGAAACAGAAACACAAAAACAATTTGTAATAGGAGAAACAAATAAATTATCAAAACAAACAAAAAAAGATACAAAATATTCAAAAATAAGTACAGAAGATGAATCAATAAACTCTCAAAATTCAACAACAGAATACATTTCAGTAAACATTAATCCAATATTAATAGAAAAATCGAGTAATTTTTTCTATTTAAAAATAGGACATTCATATTCATTTTTTGGAGATAGAAATGGTGATCCGTTAATAATAATAGGACCAAATTACTTAATTTTCATAGGATTATTTTCATTTATAACTTTTATATTTATTTCATTTTTTTATTCATTTTGGAAATATTTAAATTTATTTTTTAAAATTTTAGGAATTATAAATTATTTAAGTTTTTTTTTATCATATTTATATACTGTTTTAATTAATCCAGGATATCCAAAACATGATTTAGAATCAAAAACAGGAGAACCAAGAGATAAATTTAGATGGTGTGGTGCTTGTAAAATTTGGGTTAGTATTGAAAAAAAAACTAATCATTGTTTTGATTGTGGAATTTGTATTGAAGGATATGATCATCATTGTCCTTGGACTAGTAAATGTATTGGAAGAAGAAATTTATATTCTTTTTATATTTTTGTTACTACTACTTTTTTAATGATTTTTTATTTTATTTTTGCTATTTCCTATAATGATAAATGATAAAATAAAATTATGTAAAATAAAATGTCATTTTATTATATTAAAATATTTTTATTTTGTTTTTTTTACTTTTCTATATTATAATTTCATATATAAATCATATATACAAATATATAATAAAAATATTTTTTTTAAATGTGAATAATAATATAATATAAATAATTATTTTATGGATGACGACAAATTAAATATTTCTGGTTTTTCTTCAATAAATCCAACTTTTCCAAAAAATGATATTTTTGCAGATTATATAATATATAATCCTGAAAATGGAAATGGTACATTAGATCTTTCAATAGGAAAAGATTTACATGATGAATTACCAATAGAACCAAATTTTGATTGTTCATATTTTGATAATGAAAATGGTAAAAAAGAAATAAGTCAAAATGGAATTTCTAATAAATCAATTTTTAAACAAATTCCTCAAAAAGATATTCAAAAACAAATATTAAATGTTAATAAAACTCCAAAAATTAAAGAAATTAAACCACAAGATTATATTGTTTATGAAAATGAAAATAAACAAAAAAAAATATTTGAAACTTATAATGAAAATGAAAAAGAAATTCAAAAACAAAAAAAATTATTAATGAATAGATTATCTGCAAAAAAATCAAGATTAAAAAAAAAAGTTTATATTAAATGTTTAGAAGATGAATTAGAAAAAATGAAAAATGAAATTGAACAAAAAAAGAATTTTGAAAAATTTTATTTACCTGGAATTTCAGCAAAAGAAAATGGAGTTGATATTATTTCTTCTGATGTACAAAAATATAATATTTTAATTAAACAAGAAAATAATCTTTTAGAAAAATCAAAAAATGATTCTGAATCAATGAATGATTATATTAATTTACAAAAACAACTTTTACATGATATTTTAATTAAGATAATTGAAGTTTCTATGCCAATTAAATGTAAAATTTTTCAATATAAATATTTGAAACTTCAAAAATTTGATAATAATGATTCACTTGAAGTTATTATTAATAAAATTGATGAAAATATTGAAATGTTAAAAGAATTATATGATTTTGATAAACAAATTAAAACAACTAAAAAAAGTAAAAGTGAGTCAATGGCTTATCAATTATTTAATTATTATGATAATTTGAAAAATTATGTTACTTCTTTTAAAAAAATGTATGAACAAATTATATAAATATATAAAAAATTAAAATAAAATTATAGAAAATAAATTAATAAATAATTAAAAATAAATAAATATAATAATATATTATTAATTAATTAAACAAATATATTATTTTCAAAAATAAAAAAAAAGGATAAGCAAAAAATTATAAATTTTTCTTTTTAAATTCTTCAATTTTTTTAGATAATCTATCATTTAATTCAGAAGCTTTAGTAATACTAACATCTAAATTATTACTATTACTTTCATTTAAAATAGAATTACTTTTACTATTTGTACTAGAAACAATACTAGTTCCATTATTTAAATTAATTTTTCCATATTTTGCTTCAAAATCAAATTTTTTTATCATTACTTCACTCCAAAATTCAAAATGCTTAATTCTTGTTATATCAAAATTATTATCTACAGTTTCCATTGTTTTAATTTCTCCATGTAATGATTTTAATTGTTCTTTTTGTGATTTTTCTACTTGTTTCATTGATGTAAATTGTTTCATTAATTCTTCTTCTTCTTTATTTAAATTCTCATCTTTTGCTTTTGATTCATCTAATATTCTTAATTTTCTTATATCTTCTATTTTCTTTTTTAATACTTGAATTTTTGATGATAATTTTGTATATTCTTCTGCAATTTCTTTTCCTTTTTTCATTTTTTCTTTTATTTTTTCTTTATTTTCTTTTCCAACTTCTTTTAAATAATAATTATCTTTAAAAAATAAATAAGCTCTATTTCTTTCTTTTAATAATTCAAAAGTAATTTGATTTGAATTTGGGTTTAAAATATAAGAATTAGCAGCATTAATATCTTTTAATAAAGTAGGAGGAACTGGATAATTATTCTGATTATTATTATTATTATTATTATTAGTATTATTAGAAATAGTAAATTTAGTATCATCTAAATTACTAGGAAGAATATTAGTATCATTCATTCTTGAAATATTTGAATTAGTTAAATTATCAAATTTTACTAAATCACCTAAAATATTATTTTTTATTTTATTAATTGCTTCATTTTCTTCTTGTTGAATTCTTTGTAAAAGTGTTTTATTTCCTCCAGTTTGTCTTGTATTATTTTGTTTATTATCCATATTTTGTAATAAAACTTTCATTTCTTCTTCTCTATTATTTAACATTTCTCTTAATTTTTGTATTTCAGCTTTTAAAGATTTATTTTCAGTTTCTAAAGAAATCATTTTATCTAAATCAACATTACCATTTAATACAATTTCTCCATTTGTCATTTTTAATTTTTGTTCCATTTCCTTATATTTCTTTTTAATAATATTAAAACATTCTTGTATCATTAATCTATCTTTAACTTCAATTTTAACAGTAAAAGTATCATCATCTAAAAATTCTTTAACAATTTTTTGACATTCATCTAAATCACTTTGTTCTAAAAAACTCTTTTGATTTTTTCCTTTTAAAATAGCTAATTCTTGTCTTAATTCTTCAATTTCACTTTTTTGTTTTTGAATTAAAATTTCAGGATTAATGACTTCATTAACAACAGCATTATTTTTAATTAAAGCAACTCTTTGAGCAAATCTACAAGTAGATAAACTTTCATATAAATCATCAAAATCAGAACTTAAATTAGCAATCATTCTAGTTTTACAATTACCTCCAATTGAATCTCTCAAACACATAGTCATCATAGAATTTCTATATGAAATATAAGAAGAATGATTATTAATTTCAATAATAACTTGTTCTAAATAAAATAAACTCATATTAATATTTAATGCTTCTGTCATTCTAATTCCTGATAATTCAGTTTTTGATGGTTTTTCACTACCTGATAAATCAACAATATGTAATTTTGATAAAGTCTTTTTATCTTCTCCAATTTTTTGACTTTCAATTTGTATCATAAATAAACAATGTGAACGTGTTGATGCATCATTTTTAGGAGTTTCTGCAACAACACGATTCTCATCACCTAACATTAATAATGCCATTCCTTCTTGAAAATTATCAATTTCGTGAATGGATAAATTAGTTAATATTAATTGTTTATTTTGATTTTCTCTAATTCTAACTCTTGGTAAATTTTCTAATTCATATCTTTTACTAGGATCACTATTATTATTTTCATATAATAAATCATATCCATCATTATTATAAATTTCTAAATAAGAAATATAAACTTTCCAAATAAATAAAGTTCTCTTTCTAATTTCTTCAAAAATATAACTTAAAGCTCTTGGTATAATTCCTCTTAAATTAATTGATTCAACTCCTCCTGTAATTGTATATGTTTTACCAGAACCAGTTTGACCATAAGCAAATATTGTTCCATTATAACCATCAATTGTTGAATCTATTACTTCTTTTGCTACTTCATTAAATATTTGTTCTTGATTTGTTTTACTATCAAAAATTTTATCAAATTGAAATGTGTGTTTTCTTATTGTATTATTTACATAACCTTTTTCTTCTATTGGAACACGAATGTTTATATTCTTTTCATTGTTTGTTATTTCTATGTGAGGATGGTCAAAAGCACCTGAACGACATGGACGGAGACGAAGGTAAATTTGAATGGTTTCATTTAAGGATTTTTTTGGAAGGTCTTGAGTTATATTTGTTGTTGAGTTTGTATTTGAGGTTGATTCGTTCATTTTTTTTTTTTTGTGAAGTTTTTTAATGTTTTTTTATGGTTGTTTTTTTTAAATTTATTTTAAATTTTTATTTTTTTTTTTTTTGGGGTTTTATTTTTTAATTTATTTTGATTTAAAGGTTATTTTTATATTGTTTTTATTATTTTAAATTTTTAAAATAAAAATGAGAAGAAATGATCCTTATTTTAATAATAATTTTAGACCAGTAAGTGCAGTAAATAAATTATCAAAAATAAAAAAGTAACATAAGATATATTAAAAATATAGAAATATAATACCAAATTTAATAAACAATAACAACACAATACAAGCTCAACCAATGAGAAGAGAAAAATCTTCAGAT
>JAEEGK010019403.1_pt1 | contig 14590 bp, 32 predicted proteins | sample 8958771 | NCBI WGS metagenome assembly JAEEGK01 (sample SAMN16246547, study PRJNA631951) | gut metagenome | biome: gut microbiome; feature: rumen; material: SC-attached | host: Bos | place: Iran: Karaj | collected 2018-10
ATTCCCATAGCGTTCTGTTGCTGGTTCTGGAAAGCGTTTGCGTAGACATTGTTTGCAGTCTGATTTCCCATAGCAGCGGCTTGTGCCTTACTCATTCCTGCGTTTCTTGCACCTTGAGTTGCAGTTCCTACTGCCTGTCCCGCAAGAAGTCCTGCTCCCTGACCTGCCTGTTGTAGAGAGTTCTGATAACCATGATTTCCTGTATACTGGTCTGCCAACTGTTGTGTCTGGCCGATACTCTGATTAGCCGCATTAAAGGCGTTCTTATATTCTTGAGAACTGCCTGCGTCTCGTCTTTGCAGATTTTTCTGTATTCCGTTTGTTATCCAACTCCAAAGTCCCATACGCTATCTCCATATCCTTGTATATACATCCCGCATTTGAGGATATTCGTTCAAGTCGATTTTCATTGTATCTGTGAAAGTTGCTATTGCTTCATCATACAACTTCTCAATCGCACTTGTGTCTTCGTTCTGTCTTGTCTTATACCAAATAGCCATATAATAAAGCATACATTGATAATAGGCATTAGAAGGCACGTCTATAGTAATATCTCCTGTTCCTTCAACATCTAAAGTTTTTGGAATAGGATAATATTCAATTTCGTCAATTAAAGCATGATTGTAATTTATAAGTGTTGCGTGTTGTACTGTAACCGTTTCTGTTGTTGGTTCTGTTGCAGGTGGAACGGGAGGAACTTCTATGGTTTCTACATAATCACGAAGTCTTATATCGTAGCATTTCCCGTTCTTGATTGTATTTTTGTTTTTGCGTAAAACACCGTTGCCATAGTGGTCTCTGACAGAATAGAGTTGATAAAAGTCGTCAGGCAATTTATATTCACCGTCTGTGAAAACAGGATGTTTAATCTGTTTGAGCATTGACACTTCGCCTGCGTCTATCATTACCTGATACAGCGCCCAAAATGCGTCATTGATAACCTGTCGGTTTTCCGTAGCAGATATAAAAGACGAGTTCTGTAAATTAGCAAGGGTCATAGCCCTTTGTACAATCTCACTTGCCTTGTAATGCAACATCTTCTTCTGGTCTCCTGATAAACAGACTTTTCAGTTTTTGTTTAAGCCATATTCTGTTTCTGACAATTCCGTTCCACTGTATCGGATATACCTTCCCATACTTTAATGTTGGTCCAGTAAATCCGTCTTCCCTTAATGGTAAAACTCTTTTCCACTTCTTATCATAAGGAGCAAACAGTACGTTGTACTGACTTGCAACCATAGCCACCGGGAAATATACAGGTCTGTGAAGTCCAAAATATTTTAACACGTCATCCACAAAACTTGCTTTTTCTATGCTAAAAGGCTCTTCGCCTTTGTTTACTGCTGTCTTAAACTTCTTCCAAGTTGCCCGTATCTGTCTGTAGTCCACTTCTTTTTTTGTGAACATAAGACAACAAATAACAATACTTCCTACAGTAGTGTTATACATTTCTACAGGGAACTTCAAGCCGCCACCAAGTTTCCCTTTACTAATTCGATTAGCCTTGCTACTCATTTTTTTGCACCCCTTTTCCAACCTTCCGGGATAGGCAAATCTGCCATTATCCACTTTTCCTCTACTCCGTTATTGATAAGCATTTTACCTTGTTTCACAGCAACGTGCTTTTTTGTTTTTTTATAAGCAATATTCTGTCTAAAACGCTCTATCTCTTCTTCCCTAGAATATTCCCTATTTTCCTTTTTGTCAAACGGATTGAATGGTTTTTCCTCCATAAGCACCCCCTTTCTATGCGCTCTGCCAGTTATCCTTCTGGTCTTGAGATATACCACCACCTGTAGCGCCAACTGTAAACCACATCTGTCGTGAAGCATACAGTAAAGCGTCTGCAATATCAGGGTGGTAACTCTCGTCTATCTCGCTTGTGATATTGTCGTTATCGTCTCTCTTGTAAACAGTCAGGTCAAACTCTTCTGCAAGATAACCGTCTTTAGGGACTTTAATCTTTCCTGTCCTGCACCAATCTGACAACTGTGAAATTGCCATTACCTTGTCATACTTGTAACAAGGATATGCTGGAAGTTTCTCGGTAACAGACAACTCATAACAGATTGTTTTTTCGTTGCTATCCGTTACAATCGTGATATTTGCCAAGTCAGCGTCTTTATGGTTCAACTTCGCTCTTTCTATCATAAACTTCTTTGCGTTCTCGTACTGATTTCTTACACACTGTACAACTGCTGTCGAAGTTGATTTATTAAACTTGTTTTCCAAGATAACATAACACTCACAGGTGTCTTTGTTGAAAGCAAGTGAAGCGATACCGTTGTAATCAGAGAAACCGAAGTCTACACCAATAACAATATCTGTAGGTGTAAACGTTTCAGGGATACTCTCATAAGTCTGATAACCCTTGAATACCTGCGCTTCTGTATCATAGGCAATCTCACCGAAATACTCACGTCTAATAAAATCACTATCTCTTGTCAAACCCTTCTCGTTACAGATTTTTTCCAACTGCTCTTCCGGGTCAGGAATATATGGATTTTCAAACATTGTCCAGTGGTAATTGTGCCACTCTTTTGTGTTCCATGCTTTTTCAAAATATGTGTTCTTTGTTCTCGGTGGAGTTCCCGTCAATATCATAATACTGTCGGCAAAATCCATGAGAAGCGGCTCAATAACTTCATTGATTAAATAAGGCATATTGACTTGGCTCTGTGCTTCATCAATAATCGCAATTCGATATTTGTAACCTCGTATCTTATCGGCTTCTGCTTTATTCGTGTTACCCTTGAATGTTATGCTTGAACCGTTTGAGAATATGATAAATCCGTCTGCCTTGCTTGGCTGCTGTATCGGTAACTCAATGCTCTTTGCACAATCGATAATCTTGTCAAAAGTCTGATTGATAGCGTTTGCAAAAGTAAGGTTTACATATAGACATGGAGAGTTAGGAATAGCACAAGCCTTGACTAAAAGCCTTACGTTCAACTCTGTCTTTCCCGCACGTCTTGAACACATAACACATTTTCTCTTTACAAGATTATCCAAGAGAACTTCTCTCTGTTCCTTGAACAACTGTTTGAAAATACGGTACTCCAAAAAGTCAATGTCTTTCGCAAGTAACTTTTCGGTCTGTGCGTCAAGAGAAGAAATAATATCATCCTGCATTAACTGTTTAGCCAACATCTGTCCGATAACACCACTCGGATTTTTGTTAGCCTCTTTAAGCAGAGAAGGAATGAACTCATCCATGAAGGAATGTTTTGTCTTTTCGTCAGGGGCGGTCAGTGCCATGCGTAATGCTTGGTAAATATCGCCCTTAATCATTTTGTTCATGTTTTTCAGGTCGGTATTATTCATTCATTTCCCCCAAGATTTCCGTATAGGTCTTTTGATGTTTCTTGACCGTCTCTATTTCAACCTTTGTCCCGTCTTGTGTCGTAAAAGTTATCTTCAAATCCGGGTTATAGTTTATGCTTTGAATAAACTGTTCAAGCATCGCAAAATCCGTCTTTCTATTTATAAGCATTTGTCGTTTTTTCATGTCTTCGACAATCTGCTTTTTTGCCTCTTTCAAGGCTACCTTCATTTCTTTTTTGATTTCTTTGTTAAACATAGTACCCCCTTACATACCTTCTTCGATGTCATTTATCTGGTCTGCACTTGTTGTGCCATGACCTTTGAAAATTGTTGCCAGCATTGTCTGACCCGGTGAGTGATAGGTTTTCTCTTTGAGTATCCTGTCTGCAAGTTCAGGTGAAACATCATAATACGGGAATATCGTACCGTCTGTATACTGCACGTTTAATCTCTTTGTAGCAGGGTTATATCTTGCAGTCTGAATGAATGTAGAAGGGCCCGGTCTTGGTACTCCCAACTTCTCACTTGTCGGTGTAGGCTTTGTAGAAATAACAGGATTGTCATAAGATACACCATCATAAAATGCGTTCTCATATTCGTCTTCTGTATCGTTGCTCTGAACAGACATTGACTGATTTTCGTCAGGACTTGAAAAAGGTACGCTCTTCTGAAAAGGTGCGGCTTGTCCAAAGTCTCCGTTGTATTCAGTCGGTGAAAACTTTTTATGTGATTTCTTCCTAGCAAGATAGTTGTCTACACCTGTCTTGTTATTATCCTTGACCTCATTGGTCTCTCTGTCCTTATCAGCGTTCTTTGAAAAAACAGACTTGAACCAGTCAGGGAAAATATCAAAAGGACTGCTCTCGCTTTTCTTACTGCGTTTGTTTACACGCCCTTTGAGAGAATTAGACAATGATGTAATAACTTTTCCCCAAACGTTATTTCTTGCCATTTTCCTTTTCCCTTAATTTTTTCAGTTCGTCATAAACCCACTTAAAACCACCGCCTGCACCTGCTCCAAGAGCAAATGAAGCAAAATGTGGAACAGCACTTACAACTGTTCCTACTCCCTGCATTATGGCTTTTGCGTCTTCTTCGTCTTTGTTTCCATGTTCTTTTTTCTGTGAAGACAACTGCTCTTTGTTTGCGTCTCTTTCGCTTTTCTGCTTTTGATAGTATTCTGATACGCTTTCGTGTCCGTCATTGTCAAGGTCTAATATTTCTGACTGTTCTTTACGGTTTTCTACGTTATCTTGCAACATACGCTCTCCTTATCGCCTTCCAAACAGCGATGTATAATCGTAATGTGGGACACCTTTGGCACGTTCTGAAATCATATTTGCGCCTGTTCCACCTATTTCTGTTTTAGCCACATCACCTGCGCCTTCAATTACCTTTCCACCTGCTCCTACTAAATCTTCTGCAACTCGAAGTCCTGTAGGATAGCGTTTGTAACTTTCAAAATTGTTTGTTTCACTATCGTCAATGTTTGTTCTGTGGTCTTCAACTTTTTTTGTATCGTCATAGGCTTTTACAATTTTACCTTTTTCTTCAAAGGTAAGGTCTCCCCAATTTGCAGGCGGCCTAAAACCCGGCAGAGGTTTTTGTGCAATAGCCTCTGCCTCTGCCAAAATATCTTCTTCTGACATAGGCTCTTTTGTTTCTTTCGGTTTTTCTTTTTCTGCTTTCTTTCGATTTTCCATGAAGGCTTTAATGCTGTCTGCCTTCTGTTTTGCAGTCCACTCTTTCCAATTTTTAGGAACTCTATATCCTTCCAAATCGTCTTGAGCCATAGCCTGCGCTTCTTCCAAAGCCTCTTTGTAAGCAGGGTCTACAGGCTCTTCTTCTGTTTCAGGATTTACAGCCTTATCCCCAACTTCTTCGCCACTTACAGCGTTTTCTTCTTGAGGCGTAGGTTCTGCGATAGTTGTGTCGCTTGGTTCTGTCGTAGGCTCTGTCGCAGTGTTGTTATGCTCAACTAACAATTCTTTTTCGTTTTCGTCTTCTTTCGGAAGGTCTACAACTTTTGTATCAATTTCAGGAACATTTATCTCTGAAAACTTTTTTGCGTCATCAGGATTATTATACAACATTTCCCTCATAGACGGTTTCTGTACTGGCTTAAACTTGTTTGACTGGTTCTCTAACGCTTTTTTCCATTTGTCAATACTTCTGCTTATTTTTTCATCAGGTGTTTTTTCCTTTTCCTGTTCGTCAAAATCTGCCATGTTTCTACCTCCACAAAAAGAGCCTACCCTGTATGGTGGGAGAAGATACAGGGGTCGGCATTGTCCGTAGTGTGAAAGGGGTACAATACGAACATCTTTAGAATAACACTTAAAAAACTACTTGACAAGTGTAAAGGGTTGACAACTCATATTTTTGCCCTTAAACTTATGATTAAAGGGGTACAATATGCAAAATATACCAAATTATTACGCAATTCTCACCGCAGATGTCAGGTATTGTCCTGATTTATCTTCAAGTGAAAAATTGCTCTATGCAGAAATAACTGCATTGTCAAACAAAGAAGGGTTCTGTAAAGCAGGCAATAAATACTTTGCTGAACTTTATCATTCCACAGACGTAACAATCTCACGTCAGATTTCCAACTTGGAAAAACAGGGTTTTATCAGAATTGAGTATGATAAAAACGGAGCAAAAGTTTCTCAAAGACGCATTTTCACGATTAACAAAAATGTTAACGGTAACGCCATTTCCATTAACAAAAATGTTAATCGCACGATTAACAAAAATGTTAAAGAGAATAATACAAGTAATATAATATTACAAGATAATAATATTATATCACAAGACGCAAAAGACTGTGCAGAACTTCTCTGCTCATGCGTTGAAAAGAACGGACTGAAACCGAGAAGTGAACAGACCAAAACAAAATATGCTAAAACTTTTGAGACACTTTTCGGGGCGTATTCTGTCAGTGAAGTAAAACGTATGATTGTCTTTGCAACGTCAGACAAGTTCTGGAAGAAAATCTGCATGACAGCAGAAAGTATAGACAAACATTCAGAACGTCTTTATCTTGGTTCTAAAGAAACCAAACCCGGTCAGTTAGACTGTGATAGAGTTGAAGATACGGAGGTAAACTTCTAATGGATATATCAAGCATTGTTGTCACAGAAGGTGAAGGCTATACAGACGAAGAAATAGCACAGTGGATGGCTCAACAGGAGAAAGAGAAAAAAGATAGTTTCTTTGAGACTTCTTCAAACGTTGGAAGACGTTATAAAAATAAAAGGCTGTCTGATTATATTGCAGAAACAGACGAACAGAAGCACATTCTTGAAACCGTCAAACAGTACATCAAAGATGTCAATGAAGGTAAGGATAGAACCTTGTGGTTGTGTGGAGCAACGGGTACAGGTAAGACCCTTCTTGGTTCTTGTATCTGCTACGAGACAAAAGGTGTCTACTGCAAGACCTATGATATAAAAGACGACTTGGTGGAAAATCATTTTCAGAGAAAACAGACTTTCAGAAAATGGACAAACTACCAGTCGTTAGTCATAGACGAAGTTGGGCGCTGTGAAGCAGAAAAAGATTTTATGTTCCAACTTCTCAACGAACGTTACGAGAACGAAGTATCAACTGTAATTATTACAAACCTGTCTCCGAGCGAACTTAAAGAAAAACTTGGGCAGGCGTTGTATGACAGATTTGTTCATAACTGTGTGTCATTGACATTCAAAGGCGAGAGCCACAGAAAAAGCGAAAGGAGTATAAATATATGAACTTCAACGAAATGAAAAAAGAGTTCAGAAAAACAAGAACTTGGAAAGAGTTTACAAAGGAACTTAAAGAAGAGCGAAAAGTTGACGCTCTTACTTTACAGAAATTACGCAAGGGAAGTTTGACACATCACTGTGATTTAAGACCTGAAATGTATAAGGACTTAAATCCGTTCAAGTTTGAAACTCTGAACATGAAGAGCCATGACGTAGTTCATTTTATTTATAACTACTACCGTAAGGACAAGACTGTATTAAAGCGGCTTGAGACTATCTTGGAGAAGATGTATTTATTTTCGGAGAACAATTATGAAAAGGACATTTAATAAAGCATGGTGTATGTTTGAACAGTCAGGGACATTTAAGAACGAGTTTATAAAACTTGGTATCCCTGCTGTTGACTTGGACATTCAGAATAATTTTGGAGAGACAGATTATATCATTGACCTTTTTGCAGAGATTGAAAAAGAATACGCAATCTTGCAGAGAGAGAGAGAGAGAGAGGATACAATCTTCTCACAGATTGGTCAAGACAATATTATCATGGCGTTTTTTCCCTGCATTTATTTCACAGGCTGGACAAACCCGTTGTATTTCACGCTTGAGAACATAAATTATCGTAGCCTTACTCTTGAGCAGAAGTTTGAGAAAATGTTAGAAAGGGCAGATAACAGAAATTACTTTTTCAAACTTATTCTTAAACTTACCGCAATCTGTCTTGCACATAAAATCTGTATGGTCTTTGAAAATCCTTACAGCGAAATGCACTATCTTATGAACAACTTTTTGAAAGCGCCTGACCTTATAGATTTTGACCGTACGAAAAGGGGTGACTATTTTAAGAAACCAACTTCTTACTGGTTTTTCAACTTTGTGCCTTCTTACGGAGAAAGTTTCCAAAAACCAAAGGAACATAAATCTATCATTCACGCTAAAAGAGGTGTGAAAGCAGGAGTTTGTTCAGAAGAAAGGTCTATGATTAGTCCTGATTACGCAAGGAACTTCTTATGTGATTTTATTCTTGGCGAGGTACAGGAAAACGGACAACCAAGCCTTTTTGAATAAAAGAGATTTATACAATAACTGTAGAGATTTGTACAATACTTTTTTCTACGGTTTTGTATAATAAAATCATAAGGTTCTGTGGTGCAACGGTAGCACATCTGACTTTCTATCAGAGAACAAAGGTTCAACTCCTTTCAGAACTATCTCAAAATAAGAAAAGGGGGTGCAATATGAGCGAAGCACAAAATGTTTTTGACCGTTTGTTTGCGGTTGACGTATCAGACTACATTGAAAAGAAAGACGGTGGACAGGGAAAGAAACTGTCTTATCTTTCATGGACTTATGCTTGGGTAAACGTAAAGAAACGCTATCCGTCTGCAAGTTATGAAATCTGCAAGTTCGGAGAAAATCAGTTGCCTTATGTCTATGACCCGAAAACAGGTTACATGGTTTTCACAAAGGTAACAATCGAAGGTACAACACATGAAATGTGGTTGCCTGTTATGGACAGTCACAATGAAGCCATGCTTGACCGGGAAAGAGAAGTTAAGTACAAGAACTACTCTATCAAGGTTGCTCCTGCTACAATGTTTGAAATCAACAAGACTATCATGCGCTGTCTCGTAAAGAACTTGGCTATGTTCGGTCTTGGACTTGGTATCTACGCAGGTGAAGACTTGCCTATCGACATTGACACTTCTGACATCAATATCAAGGAAGTGTTGGCAAAGGCAGAAAGTTGGCACGAAAGACTTGAGGCTCTTGTTGGTTATTACTGCACAGATATTCCTGACGAGAATATCAAAATGATTAAAGAAGTCCTCAACACAGACAGTGAAGACGAGTGCCACAAGATGTATGACCGTACAGCAACTTATCTTGGAAAGAAAGGATTTAGCGTATGAAACTGACAAACGTTTTAGGTCTGCCACAGGCTTTGGTAGACGCAGTAACACTTGAAAAGCACAATGCAGAAGGAGAAATCTCTGCGACAACTTTAATCAAAGGTGTCAAAGAGTATCTTCTTACTGAAAGACATTGGGAAGATATTACCATTGACGTAAAGGACCAGATATGGGCGTTGTGGGGAACTACTGCTCACAAACTCTTGGAAAAAGAATATGAGGGAACTTTCACAGAAGAAAAGTTTGAGCAGAAGGTTGGCAATTACACCGTCACAGGTCGTGTAGACTGCTACGACATGGAAAATGAAATCCTTTATGACTACAAGACAACTTCTGCTTGGAAAGTTGTATACAAGAACTTTGAAGACTGGCGCTCACAGGGTTTAATCTACGCATGGCTCTTGAGCAAAATCGGACTTAAAGTAAAGAAGTGCAAGTTTGAAGCAATTTTAAGAGACTGGTCTGAAACTGAAAGTATCCGTAAAGCCGATTATCCGAAGTCTCCTGTTTATATCTACGAGTTTGACGTAACAGACGAAGATATTAAGGCTATCGGTGAAAAAATCGAACAGAAGATTGCAGAAGTTGAAGAAAATCTCAAGGTTGCCGATGACGACATTGAGCCTTGCTCAAGAGAAGAGCGCTGGGCGAGTGAAGATGTTTATGCAGTTATGAAAGATGGTCGCAAGACTTCTATCAAGAACTTTGATAATCTTGAAGACGCTGAAAGACTTGCAGGTGAACTTGGTGAAAAGCATTATGTTGAAACAAGACCGGGCGTAGATAAAAAGTGTACAAAATACTGCGTCTGCAAGGAGTTCTGTAATTATTACAGAGAACATTATGGAAACAAAGAACTTAATGCCGATAAAACTGAATAAACGTGGTTGCAGACTTCTAGCCATTGGGGTTATCAGGTCTGCTGTTGAAGCCACAAGGAAGGAAAAAGGGAACGAAGAAGAGAACCTTCGCTTTTTCCACTCCGAGTTGTTTCACTTTTGGGCGGGACTTGCTTATGGCGGCAATCCTGAATACAGAAGTGACGATGACATAATCAATGATATTATGTCGGGGAAACTTGAAAACGACCTTCGTGTAGAAAACGGGGGGCGTAAATCAAAATGGTTCTAACGTGAACGTTGTTCACTTGGAATAAATTGACGATTATAGTCCACAAGGAAAAGTGGAGGGTCTACCGATAATTGCAGATTGGGGTTGACCGCTTTATTACCTGCTTTCTGTGACGGTACTAAGGCTAGACCAAACAAACCAAATCTTTTTAGAGGTGATGTCAAATGACAGACTTAAATCATGTAGTTCTCACAGGTAATATCGTTCACGATATTGGAGAAAGAGACAAAGTGAAGGTGGGAGAAACCACCAAACTGACGGTTACTATTGCGAATAATCAGAGCGTAAAAGTAAATGGCGAGTGGAAGAATACTGCATATTTCTTCGACATTGAAATGTGGGGAAAACTTGCAGATAATCTTGAGAAATATCTTGTCAAGGGTAAAGGACTTGCTGTGGAAGGACACCTTAAAGTTGACCGTTGGGAAAAAGACGGACAGAAGAAGAGCAAGACATATATTGTTGCCGATACTGTCAAACTGTTGGGGGGAAAGACAGACGACAGTGGAGCAAATGCTATCGCAAGTGCCAATGCCCAGAAGACAACAAGTACAGAACAGAACGATTTAGGGTTCAAGGAAGACCCTGTGTTCTAAATAAAGAAAAATACAATAACTGTAGAGATTTGTACAATACATTTCTTTACGGTTATTGTAATATATAACCATCAGGAGCGCAGAAATGACGGATATAAAATGCGACTTTGAAGGGAAGCGTTGCTACACTCTCAAAGACGCTAACACACTGATAAATATGGCGAGAAGACGCCATTGGGATAACGAGGCAAAACGTATTCCAAAGAGAGCCTACTTCTGCTCCAAGTGTGGATATTATCACCTTACAAAAACGGTGAAGCACAATGGAAACAAAAAGAGAAAGACCGTATCGTTCAGGAATACCAATGAGCGAAGACGAATTGAAAGAATGGAAGCAGACATTCGTAGATATACAAGAGAGTATAGATAATGTAATGTCGGGGGAAGAAGATGGAAACAGAACTGCTGGACACGATAGCAGAGCGCTTTGCGAAGAAGGAAACAAAGAACGTAATGCGTAAAGTGAGCAAGATAGTCTTTAAGGCTCTCAAAGAAGAGTTCAAGACCGGGTGGGTAGAGAGTTCAAGCGTTACTCCAACTCCCGATTTCTGCAGAGACGAGTGCAAGGTATACAACACAGAATATCGTTGCAAGGAGTGTACAAAAAGTGAGTTTGACTGACAGAATATTACAGTTAGTTAGTCTTGTTCTTCTTGCTCTGTGCTTAATCTCAACAGAGATTTACAGCATAAAAGCGAAGAACGTGGAAAGGGAACTCAAAGCAGAAGTATCTGCATTAAGATATGAGTTAGGAGAGAGCGAGGAAAGGTGCAGGCGACTTTCATACACCTGCATAGACGTTGTAAATCGAAAGATTTTAGAAAGGGGAAATTATGGAGAAAGCAACGGAAATTAAACTGACAAAATCAGAACAGAGAGTTTTTGATTACATGGTTCAGTTCGGAAGTATCACAAGTTTGGAAGCATTTACAGACTTGGGAAACTCAAGGTTGAGTGCGACAATCTTTACACTCAAGAAGAAAGGGGTTGTAATCAGTGGAGAAACCATTACAGTTACAAATCGTTTCAAAGAAAAGCGTTATGTAAAACGCTACTACATTGGCTAGGGAGAAATCAAATGAAAAGCAAAGAAATCAAAAAATACAGAGCATATAAAACTCAAAAAGAGTTCATAGAACAGCCGGTCTTTCCTGTTTGTTGGGTAAAGTTTAAGGGTACTTCAAACTACTATCTCATTACAGGAATTGTAAATGACGGAGTTTGGCTTTCAGACCAGTTCTTGAATTGGACAGAACTGTTCAATCGTGTAACATTCATTGACGGAACTCCATGCGGGGTTAAAGAATGAGTGAACTGTTTGTATGTCTTTCTGCGCTTGGGTGCGGAATTGGAGTTGGGGTAATAGCAATCGTTGTATTGCTTTTAATATTAAACAGAGGTGAAACCTATGGGAAGAACAACAAAGAAAGAGAGCAAAACTCCGTTGAAGGATAAGGTTGAAGAGGACTTGAAGAAGGTTGAAGATAAAGCCGCTTCTTTTGCCATATCTGTAACAGAAACCTGCGAGACAACTGCAAGAGTTATTGAACGCTGGCAGAAATCTCACCCGGAAGCAACAGAAGAAGAAAGGCACGCTGAACTTGTAGCCGCACTTCATTCTGCTATTTTAATAACACTTATCAATGTATAAGGAGGCACAACTTATGAAAGATTTTCTTAATAAGACATGGGTTGTAGTTGTTGGTTGGATTGGTTTGATTATCAGTTCAGTATTACTTCTTATCAGCGGAACATCTGTAGCCGAAATCGGAGACGGAGTACAACTGGTAGCAGGAATTGTAGAAGCAGTAATTCTTCTTATTGCCTTTATCAGAGGCAAAATCAACAAGAAGTAGGCAAAATAATTCCTTTCCCCTTTCTCACCATCCCAAGCCATCTGTGAGAAGGGGGATAAAAGGGGGCAGAAAATGACTAAAGAAGAAATACAGAAAAACAGTGAGCATTGGTACGAGAAGTATAAAGAAGTTAAGCACGAACTTGAGCAGGAGAGAAAACTCAATGCAGAAATCAAGGCTCGTTTTGTGAAGTGTAATACCTGTACAGACGAAATGAAAGATAAATGTTTAATGTTCTCGGAAAATCTATGTGAAGGTGAACGTTGCGAAGAACTTGTAGACCTTATGGCTTTGGTAAGCAAGAGTGATTTACAGAGAGAAAATGAGCAACTGAAAGAAAAGATTGAGAAAATGAAGTGTTGTGGAAACTGCGTACACCGTCATTATTGGGGCAACGAACTTGGATGTAATCTTGAGTTTGATAAACAGTTTGAATGTGGTAATAACAATAAAAAATATTGGGAGTTTAGTGAGGTATAGCAAAATGACAAAACAACAAGAGAATAGAGCATTTGCAAAAATGCTAAAAGAGTTCCCTAAAGTGTTTGGCAGGGTCAGTTTTCGAGAACGTCTTATGTTAAGGACAGCCTTTTCTTATGTTGTCGAAGAAGTATTTGCAGACATTGAAAAGGAAAATGCAGACCTAAAAGCGAAATATAACAAGGTGGATAATATCGGATATGACGCTTTGAAAAATCTTACTAAAGCAAAAGATATAATCAGAGCGTTACTTTTCCACATAACTAATGACACTTTTTATGTTACTTATGAAACACAGGAACAATGTGTTGAACGAGCAAGACAATTCTTGAGGGGGATAGAAGAATGATGGAACTTAAAGAAATATCAAAGGAAGAATATTATACGTTGATAAATGAATGGAATGTGGCTTTTGGGATTGTGTTCAATAAAAACAATGGAAATGTTATTGCCTTTGCTTATATTCGAGAAGGTATAACACAGTATTACAAGGTGGTAGAAAAATGAAAAAGACAGTTTATTCATTAAGTTGGAGTAAGAGAGAGAACGAAAGTCACGTTGAATATTATCACTCGTTTTTCAAATGGCTAAAAAGAATAATCCAGTTGTTATACAAAGAAGATACATCTGTATTGATTTATAAGCCATATAAGGAGATAGAAAAATGACAGACGAAGAAAAGCCTTATGATTATAGGTCGGTAGTATATGCAATCGAACATATTCTTTTAGTTTATGAAAAAGATATATCGCCTAACTTGCATAATAAATTAACACATTGGAAGAAGAACATTCAAGAAGAGCTTGATAAGGAGTAAATTATGTTTGAGAAAGAGGCAAAGAAATGGGTAAAAGAAAACACACGAATTGAACATTCTGCAAGTTTTGGAGAAATAGAGGTTGAACCTTCTGCCGAAAAAGGATTTCAAAAAGGTGCAGAGTTCGGCTATAACAAGGCTAATGAATGGCATTTCGTGAAAGACAAATTACCAGAACTTTATAAAGATGTTTTGGTTGTTTTTCCGCAAGGAGGCTGCGATGTAAAACATCTTACAAATCATAATGAATGGGTTAGTAGAGGTTCTTGGTGTTCACTTACTGATGTTATCGCTTGGAAAGAAATTGTACTTCCCGGACTAAAGGAGAGTGAATAAATGGCAAAAAGAATAGGTGCAGACGATTTTAAGGAAGTGGTTCTTGCTATCCTCGAAACTGATTTAGACAATGAAGAATGTGCAGAGATAATCACATTTATCGCAGACGGATATTTTGAAAGGACAGACGAATGTTAGGAATGTTATTATGGGGAATAGGTGCAAGTATGGCTCTTGCAGAAGAAAATGAAAAAGCCAAAACAAAAAGCACCGAAGAAGAATTAAAACAGGCGAAGAAACTTCTTGAAAAATGGCTTTTCTTTAATGGTTTTAATTCTGCATTGAAAAAAGAAACAGAAGATTTTCTTGGTAAAAAAACATAAGAAATCGAAATACCAGAAGGAGTGGCAGAAATCAAATGGCAAAGAAAGATCTCAAAGAACAGTTGAAA
>JAEEGK010019404.1_pt1 | contig 14589 bp, 9 predicted proteins | sample 8958771 | NCBI WGS metagenome assembly JAEEGK01 (sample SAMN16246547, study PRJNA631951) | gut metagenome | biome: gut microbiome; feature: rumen; material: SC-attached | host: Bos | place: Iran: Karaj | collected 2018-10
TTATATAATAATTAATAATAAACTAAAAATAATATTATATTTTTTAATTTCAATTTTTATTTCTATCATTAAACAAATAATAATTTTATTAATAATAAAATTTAAATAAAATAAATAATAATAAACATAATAAAATAAAAATATATAATCATAATAAATTTAATAAAAAAATATTAAAATTTATTAAAATTATAATTAGTACTATTAAAAGGTTTAAAACCTTTTTTTATTCCAAAATTTAACATAGTTTTTTTCCCAAATGAATTTGCAAAATTATAAGTGCTTTTAATAAAAAAATTATTTCCTTTTGTTTTATTTTTAATATTATTTGTATTATAATTAGTATTACTTAAATTAATTGGTGGAGTTGTAATTCTATTTTCATTTAAAATATTAATTCCTTTTAATTCATTTAAATTATCAAAATTATTATTATTATTTTCAATATTATTTTTTTGTTTTCCAAAAGTAATATTTTTTATCATTTCATTAACTTCTTCATTTAAAACAAAAGTTTCAATGACTTTTCTTTTATCAAAAGGTAAAAATTTATCAAATTTTATGTCACTTACATAAGGCATAACAATTTTATTATTATTATTATTACTATAATTAGTTTTGTATTTTTTACTTTCGTTATTAATTGTTTCTTTTAATTTTCTATTAAAAATATCTTTTCTTACTTCATCTACACATTCTTTAAATATAGATTCTAATTTGTTTTTTTCTAAAATCATTTTATTAAATTCCGATAATGTTTTGTGATTACGTAAACGTTCTTTTCTTAGTTCTGCTTTTAATTTTTCTATTATATAATATAATTTTTCTGAATTGCTGATATTATTATTAATATTATTACTAATATTATTATTATTTTCTATTAAATTATTATTTTCGGAATTATCTAAATTATAATTTTCGTTTTCATTATTATTATTACTTTCAATATTATTATTAAAATTATTAATATTTAAATTATTATTTAATTTTTCTTTTATTTCATTATTTTCTTTTTCAACTTCTTTCATACTTTGAATATTACTTTCTAATTCAACTAATAATTGTTTATTAACATTTTCACTTTCTTTCCATTTAACTGTCATATTATTTAAATCATTATTAAGTAATTTCATTTTAAAAGCCATTTCTTCAATTTTTTCACTCATTTCTTTACACAAACCATTCAATCTAATTGCTTCTAATCTAAAAAAATCTCTTTCAGTTTTAACAATTCTAATATCATTTTCTTTTAATAATTTTTTTTGTTGTTCTTCCATTTCTTTTTGTTTTTTTTGTAATTCAATTCTAATAGTATCCATAAATTTTGTGAATGTTTTTAAATATTCTTCGTATTGTTTATCTAAAATATTTTGAATAGTAATTCCTAAATTAACAACATCATTATTTAGACCATTTGAGCATTTTTGAATTTTATCCATTCTTTCAATGTCAGCTTGAGACATTTTTAATTTATGAGTAAGATTTTTTTTTATGTTTTCCATTAAATGATCTAAATCTACTGGAATATAGCGCTCTCTTTCAATTTGTTTAGATTCGGATTTTTTTATGTTAATGTTATTATTATTGTTGTTGTTGAATGAAGGTTGATTTAAAATTGAGTGAGTTGGTGATTGAGGAGGAGTTGAAACTTTTTCGGTTTCTTCTTTTTTCATATTTTTTATTTAATTTATATTTAATTTTTGTTTATTATTATTATTAATATTATTTTTTTATTATTGATATTATTTTTTATTATTAAAATTATTTTTTATTATTAATATTATTTTTTTATTATTAATATATTATAAAATTTATATATTATTTTATTATTAATTGAATTTGATTGTATAAATTAATTAATTTATATTAAAATTATTTTAATATAATATTTATATTATTAAAACTCTTCTTATTATTGAAATTATTTTTTACTTAAGAAATTATTTACATTAAAAAAATATTTTATTTATATAACAAAAATATTTTACATATTATTTTTTCTTTTCTTTTTTATCTTTTAAATCTTTTATAATAAAAAATTTTTCCATAATCATATAATTATTAATTTGATCTGTTAATTTATTTAAAATAAAAATATTACTTTGAATATAATTAATAATTTCAACTAAAACCATCAAAACAAACATCAAAATTAAAAAAGAAGAAAGATTATTTACACTTTTATTTAAATCTTCTACAACATAATTATCTAAAATATAAGCAAGTGTTTCAATTGCATAAAAAATTACAATAAAATTATTCCATTGAAATGATTCACTATGAAAATGATTAATAATATCTTCATTTGTTCTATTACTTCTTAAAAAATTTAAAAATTCTTGACGAACACTTACAACAAAATTATTAGTTGCAAATAAAAAATTTGTATTTAACATATCATAAGAAAGGCAAATTTTTTTAACAATTTCTTCATAAATTCCTTGTTTTCTTAAAACAACATTACATATTACTTTTGAATTAAAAATATCTATTAAATTTTTATATTTTGATTCAGTTTCTCCTTCTAAATTTGACATTAAAAATGAATAATTTCCATATAATTCATAATACATATTTGTCATTCCAAACATATTATCAATATAATAAGTAGTATTAAAATAAATACTATATCTATAAATAAAATAAAAACTAAAATATAAATTTGATAAATCATTCATTAAAATAAGATAATCAAGTCTTAAATTTATAATTGAAAAATATTTATTAATACTAGGAAGAGAATAAACAACAAAAATAACATAAATTAAAACAAATATTATTAATGTTTCTAAAACTCTAAAATACATTTTTAAGTAATTACCATTTTTCTTTTTTGAAGGAACATAAGCATAATCAATTTCTTTTAAACCGGGTTTTTTTACAGGTTGATTATTATTACTTCCTCCAGGAAATTGAAATTTTACAGAAGGAGTTTTAGAAATTTTTGGTGAAGAATAAATTTGTTTATTATTATTATTATTAATATTATTATTAATATTATTGTTAGGAAAATTTTGATAAATTCTCGAAGAAGATTTTGAAGAATAATTTTTTTTATTAGGAATAATATTCGCTTCTTTTGCATAATGTTTTAATTGATCATTTGCTTTAGAAGCTTTTATTTCATTTAATAAAAGAAGTTTACAAATAATAATTTTTTGTTTTAAATAAGTAATTTGCATATTACTAACCAAAGAAATTTTTTCAATAATATTTAAAATTTTATTATTTAAAATAGTAACACTAATATACAATAAAACCAAAGAAAAAATATTACAACAAACGAAAGCAATAAAAAGCCAATTAGTTAAAATATGAAGATTTGAAAAAGAATCCATATATAAATATTTAATAAAAGTATTAATACTAAAAATTTTTTCTTGAATTGTAGGATAATTATAAATTAATAATAAAGCATATTTATCATATAAATTTGGAAATTGTTGAATTCTTTCTTGATCACCGTAATTAATTGGAGGTAGTCCTATGTAATATTCTGAACGTTTTTGACTAACTGAATAAAAATAATTTATTATTAATGGAAAAAATTCTTCGTAATTTAGTGGATTTATAATTCCATCTATGTTATAAAAAACTGTTTTTGCTAATATTTCTTTATATAAATCAGTATTTTTATCTATTTTTTCTAAAACATATTTTACTTCAGTTGTAAATTGTGTAACAATTTGTGCTGATTCTTCTAAATTATGATAAAATAAAAATTCAGTCAAATTAATATTAATATTATTTTTTGCAAAAATTTCTGATAAAATTTCATATTTATCATTAAATTCTCCTTTTTCATTTAAAATAACAATTTTATTACAATAGTAAAAATTATTATAATTAAATTCAGTAGCAAATCTAATAATTGTAAAAGCATTTTGATAATCATTTTTAAAATGGTTACTACTTATATTAATAATAACACATATAACAAGAGCTAAAATAATTAAAAGAAAATTATAAATAAAACTTAATTTTCCTAATTTATTATTAGTTAAATCTAATTTATTTGTTGTTTTTTCAGTTATGTTCCATGTTCTTTCTTTAAAATTTGCGACGCTTGTTTGAGAAGCAACTGAAGCACTTATTGAAATTTTTCCATTGTTTAATAAAGTTGAATCTTGATTTAATTGTGTCATTTTTGTAGTATCAAAATTTGTTATTTTTTCTTCTTCGATATTTTCAAAATTCAATGTTATTAAATATAATTTTTCTTTGTCTATTAATTCATCTTTTACTGATATTTTTAATTCTAATTTTCTTTTACCTAATTTTACTTTTAATTGTTCTAAATTTTTATTGAAATTTACTCTTAATGTGTTTCTAGTTTTTCGATAATGTTTTTGTATTTTTCTATAAAATTTATCAAATGGAAATTCATAAACTTTTGAACTATTAAGTAAGTTTTTAAATACTAATTCTTTTATGCTAATTAATGAATATAAATTTAAATTTTCTTTTTCTTCTTCTGGATTCAATCCAAAATATTCTTCAAAAAATAATCCAAATTTTTTAATAAAACCTTGTTCATCAACAATTAAACAATTATTCATTAAATTTAATTTTTCAATTGAACAACTTAAATATAATTTTTTATTATAAGTTGGTAAATGAACTATTTGTAATTTTACTAAAGAAATTAATAAATCTTTATTTTCTAAACAGCCAAAAAATTTATAAAAATTTTTTGATTGAATTGAATCTGTAACTTCTTTAATAATAGATTTTTGGATTTTTTCAGGGAAAATTAAAAAAAAATTTTTATTTTTTAGATTTCTATCATTTTGTGTTATATTATAATAAATTAAAGGTGTTTTTTTAATAATTAATTCATTTTTATCAAATAATAATAAAAAAAAATTATTTTTTTCAACTAAAGTTTCAATATTAGCTAAATCAAATACTTCAATTGAATTATCATAACCAGCATTAAACATGATTGCTTCAATTAATTTTAATTTTTCAAATTCAACATTTTCTCTTATTTTACTTACATCTTTTGTTTCATTATTAATATTCATAATATTTTTTATACATTTACTTAATTCTGGACTTTTTTTTTGAGTAATATCATATAAATCATTTTTATTTCTTGTAAAATTATCTAAAATATATTCAAAACTTTTGACCATTTTTAAGTATTTGTTATTTAATTTTAAAAATATTATTAAATATAACATTGAATTTTCATCAGCTCCTTTTTCAAAATTTTTAAAATGAAAATTAAAAAAAGAAAAAATTGACATTGATAAAATATTATTTTTATTTTTGAAATATTTTGATAATAAAAATTTTTTTAAAATATATTCAGTTTTAAATGTTTTTCCTTCTGATAAAAAAAATAATAATACTTTATTATATATTAAATATTCACGAATTTTTTCATTAAAAGATGTGTCTAAATTTTTTGCAATTTTATATAACATTTTTATTATATATAATAACATTTTATTAAACATTGCATATTTATCATTTACTGCATTATCAGTTGTTAATTTATTATAATTTATAGTTGTTGAATCATTAAAAATTATTTCTCTTATTTTTTCAACATCATTATTTAAAAAAACGTAATCATCTTTTTCAGTACAAAAATATTTTTGAAAATTAATTTGAATTTTTTTAAAAATATTTTCTTTATCTTTTTCAACTATTTTATTACTATAAGTTTTTAATTTTAATATTTCATTTAAAGGTTTAAATAATTCAATTAAACCATACAAAGCATTATAATTTTTTTTTAATAATAAATCATTAAATTCACTGAATTTAATATTCTTTTTTTTTTCTAATAAAAAATAAAAAAATATTATTAAAAAAAATAAAATAATCTCAAAAATTTTTAATAATTGAATATTCTTTGAATTTTTAATCAATAAAAAAGAAATAAATCTTGTAATAATCATAGAAAATGAAATAATATCAAAAATAAAATCCGATTTTATTCTACTTGAATGTAAATCAAAATTAAAAATTTTTATTTTTTTAACCAAACAATAAAAAAATAATAAAATCCATAAACATTGAAAAATTATGCTATACATTAATTTAAACCTTAAAGTTAATAAAATAGCTGAAATAAAATTAATAAATAATTCAATTGTTAAAATATTTGAATCTATGAAATATAATGTATCATTATTCCCATAAGCATAAATAAATAAATTATACATTATAATTACAAGAAATAAAAAAGGTATAAATAAAACTAAATCAAATATTAAATTTTCATTTAATGTTGGATAATTATGAGATATTTGAATAAAAATATTTCTAGTAAATAAAAATATAATTGATGTTATAAACGGTTTATAAAATATATAAATAATAATAGCTATTATTTTTTTTATTATTTTAAACGTTGAATTTTCATAATTAAAAGATTGTATAATAAAAAATATAAATGAAATTATAATAAATACTATTTTAAATATATAATAATTCCAAAAATAAATTTGATCATATATTTTAATATTAAATATTTTAATTATAAATAATGATAATTGATCGTTATTATAAAAACTTTCATCTAAAGATGTTGTATTTGAAGAAACAAAATTATTATTTAAAAATTCAATGTAAAAAATTGGATTTAAAAAATATAAATAAGTAGAATAATTTATAAAATTTCTTTTATAATAAAATATAATATCCATAATCATTAAACTATTTATCATTTCTATAAAATGAAAAATATATTGATATTTATTAAATATTAATGTTGATTCTTTTATATTTACATAAATATTTATTAAAATGTTAGAAACTGAGAACTTTTTTTTTTTAATTTTTATATTCATGTTTAATTTAAATTTATATAAAAATTATAATAATAATTAAAAAATAAATTAATAAAAGGTTATTAGCTTAATAATTGCAATAATAATATTAATTTATTATTATTAATTTTTATATTTTTTATTAATTAAATATTTTATTTTAATCATAAGTTTTTAAAGTAATTTATGAATTTAATTTTTTATTTATTATTAAACTATTATTTATTATTATAAAATGAATTAATATTTTTATTAAATAATTAATAATATATTATTATAAACTACTAGAAATAAAATAATATTTAATTGAATATTATTTTTATTAAAATTTTTTAAAATATTAATAAACATTTATGAAAAAATGTAAAAATTTTTTAGAAATAATTACAATGACATGGATAAAGGAAAATAATAATAACAATGAATTATTTGATTATGAATTTAATGAAACAAAAAAAAATTATTTTTTAATAAATAATCCTTATAGTTTTTATCGTTCAAAAACTGGAGAAATAGAAACAAAAATAAAAGATTTAAATGAAACATCAAATCCTTGTCAAAGTGATAATTTTTTATTTTCAGTGGATTGTAATATAAATGACTTTTTTTTTCATACAAATAATATAAATAGCATTTCAGAAAAAATAGAAAATAAAGAAAAAGTTTGGATTTCATTAAAATCAATTTCAAATAAAGATTGTTATAATGGTTATATTTTATCACCTGGAGATTTAATTAAATTAGGAAGGCAAACTTTAATAATAAAAGAAATTCAAATAGATGGAATTAAATTAAGAAATACGAATATAAATGATTTATTAAATTATAAAAAAACTATTAATAAAACAATTAATACATCTTTTCAAGAAAAAAATAAAAATAAAAAAAAAGTATGTCGAGTTTGTTATGCAGATGAAACAGAAATTCAAAGTCCTTTAATAAATCCTTGTAAATGTACAGGAAGTTTAAAATATATTCATTTATCATGTTTACAACATTGGCTTAAAACACGGACTCAATTTCATATGTCATCAAATGAAAATTTTATTTCATATACGTTTGTTCAATGTTATTGTGAGTTATGTAAAGAAGCTTATCCTGATTTTATAAAATGTGATTCGAATTATTATCAAATTTTAGATTTTTCTGAAAATAAATTTAATAATTATATAAAATTTGAAACAATTCCTGAAAAAATTTATAAAAATACGAAAAATATTTATATTATTAATTTTGATAATAAAAATACTATTAATATTGGACGTAGTCATGACAGTGATTTAAGAATCACAGATGTTACTGTGAGTAGAACACATTGTAAAATAACTAAAACAGAAAAAAATGAATTAATTTTAGAAGATTCTCATTCAAAATTTGGAACTTTAATTTCATTTCATATGATGAAAGTTCAAATTTTTTATAATACTTTTTTAACTGTTCAAATTGGAAAAACTTTAATTGAAATGAATATAAAAAATAATAATTGTTTGAGAAGTTTGTTTTGTTGTAAGAAAAAGAAAAATAAAAAAGATAAAATAAAAATTAATGATTATTGTAAGGTTAATCAAAAAGAAATAAAAATTGATGATATTTTAAAAATAAAAGTTCAATTTGATAATAATTCAATAGATGAAGAAGAAGAAAATAAAATATTAATTGATACAGGATTTCCAAAAGAAATTGAATTAAAGAAAAAAAATAATTTAACTGATTTTTTTGATGATAAAAATGATATTTTTGAAGATCTAAATCAATTAAATTATATAAATGATATTTATAATCAAAAAAATAAATTTAAAGAGTGAAAATATAGATAAATATTATCTTTTTTATAAATTAATTTTAATATTTTTGTAAAATATAATTATTTATAAATATTTTTATTTATAAATAAAATAAAGTTTATTTATATAATTTAATTGTTAATCTAAAAATTTCTTATAATTTATAAAAAATTTATATTAAAAATAATATTAAAGTTTGTTTTAATTATTTATTAATAAATTAAATAAATAATAATAATATTGAAAAAATATTTAATTATTAATTAGTTTTTATAAGTTAAAAAATTAATATAAAATATTTCATATATAATAATAATTAATAATAATATTTAATAATTATATAATTAAACAAAAACATTTAAATATAAAATAATTCAGAATGTCGAATAAAACAAAAAAAAGAATAAACAAAGATATTAATGAAATATTAACTAAATCTCCTGAAGGAATTTCAGCAAGATTACCAGATGAAAATAATTTAACTGAAATAATTGCAACTATTACTCCAAATAGTGATAGTTTATATTATGGAGGTTCATTTGATGTTAAAATAAAAATTCCAGAAGATTTTCCTTTTTCTCCTCCAGATTGTAAAATGATAACTAAAATATATCATCCTAATATTAATAGTGATAATGGCTATATATGTGTTAATATATTAAAAAAAGATTGGTCTGCTGTTAAAACTTTATTACAAGTTATGTTAAGTATTCAAATTTTATTAGATAATCCAAATCCTGATGATTTTTTAGTTTATGATATTGCTGAAGAATATTTAAAAAGAAATGATAAATTTAAAGAAACAGCAAAAAAATGGGTTGAATTATATGCAAAAAAATAAATTATTTTTTAAGAAAATAATTATTATTAATTAACCATATTTTTAATTAAATATTTTAAATTATATATATTAATTATTTTTATTATTATCATCAATATTATTATCATTAATATTATTATTATCATTTTCATTTTCAGTGTCTTCATCATCATTATCTTTAACGATTTTATAATTATCATAATTTTCATCATATGCTTCATCTGTAATATAGTCATCTGAAATAATATCAGGTAAAATAACTTCTTTTATTAAAGCCACAGTTTGTCTATATTTTTCATCTATATTAATAAAATGAATTGCTTCTCCCCAATCAAATTTTGTATCATCATTATATGTTATTCTTATATAATATTTTGTTGTATCCATTTGTGCTTTAACAATTCCTTTTCGTACAATTTCTATATCTTTTACATCATCTATTTTTTTAACTCTTTCTTTTTTTGAACAAAATATATTATAATATGTAAGTTTTATTATACCTTTTTTTTTATCGACTGTTAATTTTTCGATTTTTCCTGCATATAAAATAATAAAATATATATAATACATTATTATATTAAAAAGTATTAAATAAATATTTTGAATTCGTTCATTATAAATAACATATGAAACATATAAAGTAATTAATAAAAATATAAAATCAAAATCCCAAATTATCCATGGAAATCTAATAAAACGATAATATTGAGCTTCGGATAATTTTCTTAAAGTTTCTTCTATAATATTTAAATAATTTTTATTTTATATTAATTATACTTTTAAAACGAGAATCTATATGAGGTTCTTTTGATTTAACTAAAAAGAAACCGGCTATTCTTGAAATCATTAAATAAATATAATAAAAATATAATTAACATTATTATATTAAATTATATATTAAAAAACTAATTATTTTTTTTAGTTAAAGAAATTATAATAAATTTCCACTTAAACTTCGGAATTTTTTTATTGTTTCATTTTTTAATCTTTCTTTAATAAATTTAGGTTGTTTTTCTTTTGATTTTGAATGAACTAATAATTCAATATTTTTTAAATTATTTTTTAATAATTTTATATTTTTATCGCCTAAATCATCATTTTCTAAATCAAAATTGTATTTATTAATATTAAAAATTTTAATTATTCTATTTAAATTTTTATTAGAAATTAAACCTAAATTTTTTTTTGAAATTGTTTCTTTATCAATTAAATTTAAATCTTCATAATCTGAACAATCTAAATTTTTAATTTCATTAAATTTTAAAATATTATCATTTTTTCTTTTAATAGATTTTAATTTATAAAATTCATTTAAACATTGTTTACTTAATTTATTATAATCAATTTCTTTAATTAAATGATTTTTATTTTGATTAATATTATTATTATTATTATAATTAATTTCATGTTCTTCTTTATTTTTTAATTCATCAAATTTTTTTGAAATATTTAAAATTTTATTTTCTAATTCTTTGTTTTTATTTATTAGTAAATAATTAAAATCAAAATAATTTTTTTTACTAATATCAATTAAATTTCATTTTGAATTTAAATTTGAAATTTCAAAATCTCTCATAATATTTTTTCTAAAATTAGAAAAATTATTTAATGATTTTGATTTATTTAAAAAACTTTTTTCATTTTTATTATGAATATTATTAAAATTATTATTTTTTGGATTTAATAATTTTCTAAAAGAATAACTTTTATTTAATTCATTTATAATATTTTTTACTCTGAATTTTACATATTTTTTATTTTTATATAAATTTTCTTTTTTTTTGTGTTCATTAATATTCGGAAAAATTTTTGATTTGTTTGTTATAAAAGTAGAATTAAATGTCATTTCAAAAGTTGATTTTGATTCATTTGATTTACTTTTATATGAATTAATATTAATCATCTATTATTAAAATATTTTAATAATATTGAAATTATTATAATAAAAAAATTTAATAATAAAAATTTCAATTAAATTATAATAAAAATAATTATAATAATTAATAAAAGATTATTTAATAATTTAGAATGGATTTTTCTTTAGCAAAAGACAATAAACAAAATATAAAAATGTTTCAAAATATTGAACAACAAGAAAGATATTCAAAATTTTCAGTAGAATTAAATAGAGTTTTTGGTGATCTTTCATATGAAAAATTTTATGATAATTTAACTCATCAAAAACGTTTTAAAAGTGAAAATATTTTTAATGCTTATGATAATTCTGCAAAGAAAAAAAAATTTGAAGAAGATTTTAATTTGAAAAAATTTAAACAATACATAAACTATTTAAATGAAGAAGAAAAAAAAAGAGAAATTAAATTAGCAAATTATAAAAAAAAACTTTTAATGGAAGGAAAAGTTGAAAAACCAAAAAAAAAATCAAAAGAAAAAAAAAAAGAAGACGCTTCAATTGAAAATAATATTCCTGAAGTTCCTGACATAGGAAAATATAATCCAAATTATTCATTAACTAGAAGAAACATTCCAAATATTTATATAAGTCGAACTGAATTTAATCCAAAAATAAAATACAAACAAGAAGGAAGAGAAATTTTTAGAGAAAAAAATTACAATTCAGAAAATAATTATTTAAATACTTCTGTTAATTATGATAGTCAAATTACAACAAAAAGTAATTCAAATTTAGGTTCAAGAAATTCATCGAAAATATTTAATTCATCTATATCAACAAATTATGAACCTAATTCAAGAAACAATCATGCATTAAAATTTGAAAATTATACAAAAAGAAGACCTTTAGTAGAAGAAACAATAACAAAGAACATTTTAAATACTTTAGAACTTAAAAGTTCATGTTCACCAGAATATGTTAGATGTTCAGTTAAATTTGATAGAATGCCTAATTTACCTGAAAGTCCTTTTCCTGAATGTAATATTGAAAAAGGTTGTCCTCCTTTAGGAATGTATAGACCAAATTATACTTCTATTTATAATGAATCTCCTATTACTTATATTAAAAGACATCCGGTTATATCAAAAAAATATCAATTAAAGAAAATAATTTATAAATATAGAATTCCTAAAGAATATTTAATGATTACTTCTTTAAATAAAAGAAATAAAAAATTGGATGTTAATTTATAATTAAATTTGGTTTCATAATAAAATATTTATATTTGTTAATTATTGTAAAAATAGTTTATTTTTATTTTCATTATTATAAATGAAAAAATAATATGAAAATAATCTAAATTTAATTTTTTAATAAAAAAGTTTTAGATTTAAATTTAAGTTGTTATAATAATATTTATTTAATATAATAGTTTAAAATCATTAATAATAAATAAAATTTATTTAATATAAATATACAAGAGTTTAATAATTATAATTATTAAAAACAATAATTAAAATTATTTAATTATAATTTACCTTTAAAATATTTATATAAATTTTTAATATGTTTTGAAATTTTATTGTTATTTATTTTTAAATTTTTTAAATTCTTTTAATAAATTTATTGTTATTATATTTAATTTATAAGCATTTGAATTTGGAATAATTTTAGGTAAAATATTTTTTTTATTAAAATTACTTTCTGTTTGTGTTTGTGAATCTTTAATATTATTTTTTTTAAAGAAATTTATTATTTTATTATTGTTTTTTTTCTTTAAATTAAAAAAATTTTGTTTATATTTAATTTCATTTGAAGGATAATAAAATCTTCCTGATTTTGAAAAAACTAAAGAAAGTGATTCATTTCTATTATTTTCATAAATTTGATAAGAAGTTGGTTTTAATTGAATATTATTTTTTAATTTAAGAATATGTTTATTTTTATTTGTGAGATCACAACTAAAATTATAATTAGTTTTTAATTTAGAATGATTTTTATTAGAAAATTTGATTAAATTTAGAATTTCATTATTATCATCGAATGATTTAATATTTCTTGAATGAATTGTAATTTTATTATTTTTTGATTTATTTGATAAAGATAAAAAATTTTTATTTTTCATTTATAAAATTATATGAAAAAATGAAAAATGAAATATTTTATTAAATTTAATTTTATTTATAATTTATAATTTTATCATTTTAAATATATAATTTAATTATAATATATTATTTTATTTTAAATATATTATCTCTTATTTTTAATATTAAATTTCTCTTTTTAAAAAATTATTGATTCTTATTTTGTTCATTTCCATAAATTATTTATTTTCATTTATTTTTTTGATATTTTTATAATTATGATTTTGAAAATTATTATTTTTTAAATTAGAAAATTGTTGATATTTTATTAAATGATATTTATCATAAAATTCATATAAATTTTTTAAACTTTCAATTGGTTTATTTTTAATATAAATATTATTATACGAGAAATTTTTTTCTAAATTAAATGAAATATTTGAAATAATATTAAAATTTAAATTATTTTGTTTAAATTCATATAAATCAATTAAATATTGATAAATTTTTTTTTCTTTTTCAATAAGTTTAATGTAATTATTAAAAGATTTTTCAATATTTTCTTTTATTTTTAAATATTCATTTTTTAATTTTTCAATATTTTCATTAAATTCATTAAGTGTCTTTTTATAATTATTAATAAATGAATCTTTTTTAATATTATAATATAAAAATAAATGTTTTTTTTCTTCATTTAATTTTAAACATTCATTACATAAATCTTTTTTACAATCAAAACAATAGCAAATTAAATCATTTTTTATATGATTTACACAATAATTATCAAATCTTTTTATATCAATATATTCATTTGTTTTATTTTTAATACATTTTTCACATATAAAATTTTTTTCTTTTATTAAATAAAATTTGGATTTATTTTTACAATTGTTTATAACACATTTAATATTATCAAAATTTTGTTGATTTAATAAACTTATTATTTTTTTATATTCATCAAATAAATTATGATTATTTTTACAATAATAATAAATATAAATATCATCATTTATTTTACTAAATAATAATTGAGGAATTTCACTACATTTGTCACATCTTAAAACTAAATATTCATAAAAATTATTATTTTCCATTATTTCTTATATTAATAAAAAAAAGAAAAATATAATTTTAATTTTCTTATTAATTAAAATTATGTATTATTTATTAAAATAATATAATAATTGAATTAATATAAAATAAATATTAATTTTTTGGGGATTGGGGATTGGGGATTGGGGATTGGGGATTGGGGATTGGG
>JAEEGK010019408.1_pt1 | contig 14586 bp, 8 predicted proteins | sample 8958771 | NCBI WGS metagenome assembly JAEEGK01 (sample SAMN16246547, study PRJNA631951) | gut metagenome | biome: gut microbiome; feature: rumen; material: SC-attached | host: Bos | place: Iran: Karaj | collected 2018-10
TTGCAGATGTGTCACTTAGTTTGTCTTTAGATAAACTGTTATTATTATTATCTTCTTCTTTTTTTTTATTCATATTTATACTTTTTTTTTCAAATATGTTTTTTTTATTTTTATTTGTTTCTGTCTTAGCTGGTTTTATAGTATTAATTTCATTTTTCTTTTTATTATCAATAATATTGTTGTTATCACTTTTATTAAGTAATTCTTTTATATTATTTTTAGTATAATTTGCACTTTTATTACTATTGGTATCAGTATTATTTCTTGTTTTATTTTTTTTCCTTAAATTGAATGGCTTTAGCATAACTTTAAAAGATCTTAAAAATCCTAAAATTCCATTTTTTTTCTTTGGTTCATTATTTTTTTCTTCATTTAAATTTTCTGAATTATTACTTATACTCATTAAAATATTATTATCATCGGCAGAGATGGAATTTAATTTTTTTATTTTTTGTTTAATATTTATATTTTCAATTTTATTTTTATCATCTTTTCTTGAATTATTCATTTCATTTTTCTTTTTCCAAAAATTTGAATCAGTATGATTTAATTTCCTATAATCTAAATTATTCATGTTTTTTTTTTGATTATTTATTTTCATTAATTTTTCTTTCCATCCCATCTCTTTTTCTTTTTCTTTTTCTTTATTTTTTATATTATTTTTATTATTAGTATTATCTTTACTATCTTTATGAGTTTTATTATTATCATTATTATTATTATTATCTTGTTTAATTAAATCCTGATTTAATAAATTATTAATATTTTCAGTCTGAGATGGTTTTAAAGAAACATTATAGTTATAATTGTTATTAATTGACACACAAACTGAATTATATTTTTTAAAAGGTATATTTTCTATATTAGGAGCACTTATTCTTTCTGAAGAATCTAAATTATTAATTATATTATAATTTTTATAATTATTTTTTTGATTTTCATTTTGATTTAACTTTTCTTGGTCAATATTTATATTTTCCAAAATATCTATATTATTATAATCATTTAAATTACTTTTACTTTTACTTTTAGTATTATTATTTTCATTTATTTGACTCTGTTTACCTTTTTCATTTTTATTATTATTATTATTATTTTGACTTTCAGGTTCAGTTGAATTTTTTATTTCTTCATTATCTTTTTCTGAAAGAATTTTTATTTTTTTCTTTCTTCCTCTTTTTTCAATTTTGGGAAATTTTTTATCAAATTCTTTTAGTAATTTCTTTATTTCTGTTTTATTTATATTTCTTTGAAATAACCATTTTTTTTCTCCATTGCTAAATTCTATTAAATACACATATCCTTTTAATTTATCTTCTTTTCTTTCTAATACTTTTATTGCTTGAAATTTTTCAATTTTTTTTCCCATTTTATTTTTTTTTAAATTATTTATGATTTATGTTCAATTTTTATATTATTTTATATTTTTTTATTATTTATCTAAAATTTTACTGAATTTTATTTTATCTATTTTCTTTTTCTAAATAAATTATTAAACTTTTAAAGGAAAAAGCTTCTAAAAAATGTTTTTACTTTCTCAAAAAAAAAATAATATGATATTTCATTTATTATTTTCTAAATTATAATCTTAATAAAAATAATTGAAATTTTATATAAAATAATTCAAAGATATAAGAAAAAAACTAAAATTATTTTTGAATTTCATCAATTAAAGAAAAATTATTTAATGAATTTAAAGGTTTTTATTAATTATATTATTTAATTAAGTATTTTTTATTAATAGTAATAATAATATAAGGATGATATTAATAATTTTTTATTTTTTAAAATCTGTTTTTTAATAATTAAATGAATTATATTTATTATTATTAAAGTAAAATATTTTAATATTTTATTATTAGAAAATAAATTAATAATTTGAATCATATTTATTAAATAATTTTTGAATAAAAAAGAAATTTCATTTTTTAATTTAATCACAATCAATTATTTATATACTTTTTTATAATCATATAAAAACAATATAAACTTTTTTAAATAATTAAATATTGATTTTATATTTTCTTAATAAAAATTTATGTGAAAATAAATTTAAAAAATATATGTCTTCTCAAGACATAAAATTATATTTATCAGAGAATTTATCATTCAAAGAAAAATTTATACATTTAATGAATTTATTAGTAATAAACCAATCATATTTTGATTTTCAAAATTATTTATTTTATATTATATTTTCAATACAAAATATTTCTATTTTTTTTACTGATAGTGCAGGTTGTTTAAATCCAAATGAATCAATATTTGATTATTTACTTAATAAAATAGGAGAAATAATAAGAGTAAAATCACTTTTTTATAAACATCGTAATTATTATAATTTAACAATTTATCTTTTTTCTTTTTATTATATTATTTTCACTGTTTATTATCTCATTTTAATTTTAACTACTACAAGAAAAACTGTTTATACTACAAGTTTACAATTTTTAAATTTTTTCATTAAAGTTAATATATATGTTTTAGCTAATATAATTTTAGATTTTTTCACAAGAATGTTATGTTTTAATGATACTTATAATAGAAATATTGTTGAAATTAAATGTAATCAAAGTAATAATATTACACCTTTATTTTGCTCTTTTTTTTTTAATGTTTATTCTACTGTTTTAACTTTATATATTCAATTATATTATGAAGAAAATTTTTTTATTTCAGATTCTAAATTCAATACTATAACTTCAAAAATATATATTTATCAACATTTAAGTGCTATAATTTCTTCTATTGCTTTATCTTTAATTCATTTATTAACACATGAATTTTTTTATATTACAAATCTTATTATATCTTGTTTTTTATTTAATTATTATATAAAAAGATTAATTTATTATAATTTAAAAACAAATATAATATTTGGTCTATCTCATTTTTTATATTTTCACAGTTCTATATTTTTTTCAATTTTTTACTTTATAGATATAAGTTACAAAGGTTTAATATATATATTAACATCATTAATAATGAGTATATTATTTATAATAATATTAAATAATTTAATAATAAAAATAGTGAAAAAAACACCTTTTTACAAAATAAAGAATAAATTCTTTTTATTATTTTATATAAAATATTTATTTGACTTAACAAATCTATCGATAGAAAATCAGCAAAAAAGAGCATTATTAAAAGCATTAATAGAAATGCATTCATTAGAATGTCCAAATCATTGTTGTTTATTAAAAGGACATAATAAATTATATCTTCCAATAATTAATTGTTGGTCTGATAGAAATTTACCTCCCGAATTAGATCAAATATTTTTAAAAAATTTTATTCCTATTTTATTAAAATATTTCATTAAAATTTGCTATGATACTCCTGAATTACTTATGAATTTATCTTATTACTATTTAAATATTATTGAAAATTACTGTATGAGTTTATATTATTTTTACAGAGCTAATGAATCGAAATTAAATTTAGAAGAAAATTTTTTGTTAAAAAGATTGGAAATTATGATTAGAGAAAAATTATATGAAAATTTTAAAGAAGAAGGAGAAATTTGTTATGATTTATCAGAAATGAATCCTACTCTTTATTTTAAATATAATGATATTGCTGAAAAATTTATAAGAGAAATAGAAAAAGAAATTGAATTAAATATGGAATTTTGGGATTTTTTTTCTTATATAAAAGCAAACCATAAAAAATTAGAATTTAAGAAAATCTTTCAATTAATAGAAAAAATTCAAACCACAAAGAATAAAATAAATGAATATTGGAAACATTTATTTCATATAAATCCAGGAATAAATACTTATTTTGAAATATATTTAAATTATGTTACTGAAGTTAATGATAATAATAATTTAAGAAATGAATTAGAAACTTTAAAAAGAAAAAAAGAAATAACAGGTGATCATTTAATTAATGATTATAATGAATTATTATTTAAAAATGAAACTGCGGTTGTAATAGTTAAAGGAGATAAAGGAAAAGAAGGAATAATAGAAAAAGTAAATTATGAATTTGGTAAAATTTTTAAAGTAAATTATAAGAAAATTATAGGAAGAAAAATAACAGAATTTATGCCAAAAATTTTTTCATATGAACATAAAAATATAATGAGAAAATATTTTACAATTGGAGAAAAAAAAATAATTAATAAAGGAAATTATGTTATTTTTGGTTTAGATCGTTATAAAAGAATAATTCAATTAAGAAAGAATTTAAAATTATTTCCTATGATAAATAATAATTTATTTTATATTGCTGCTTTAACTTTAGAGACTGTTGATGATATTATTATATTAAATTCTAACTTTATTATTCAAGGAATGAGTCAAAAATTATTTGATTATTTTTTAATTGATAATAATGAATTATTTTTAAAAAATGATATTCCTTTTTATTTAATATGTAAAAATTTTATTAGTTTTTATAGAACTTTTTTTAAAGGGAAACAAAAAAGAAATTTATATATTTCTTCCAATCAAAATTTAAATGAATATAATTTAAATTTAAATGAATATGATATTTTATTAAAAGAAGAAAAATCAATTAATGAGGAAAAAAAAAAAGAAGAAAATAAAACAGAAAACAAAGAAAATGATATAATAGAAATAAATGAAAATATGGAAATTGAATATGAAATAAAATTTCCTGATTTTTTAACCAAATATTCTTATTATACAAAAGTAGTAAATTTAAATGAAACAAATTATGATGATAATGATGGTATTAATAAAGAAGATAGTACATTTATTCAAAAACAAAATTTTTCTTTTTTTGCAAGTCCAAGAAAAACAATTTTAATGTCAGGATATGCATCTTTTAAAAGTGATGAAAATAAAATAAATTATCAATTAAATGGTCTTAGAAAAATACTTTTATATAAAACTCTTTTTGAACAAGAAAATTTTGAGGAATTAGAAAAATTATTTGATAAAAATACAATTGAAAATTATATTTCTTTAAAATTTCATTTTTCTTTTGAAAAAAAAAAATTCAATGATAATTATTATTATATAATAAGATGTGTTGATAATGAAAAATTTGAGAAAGATGATACAATTTCTAATATGAAAAATCAACATTTAATGATGTATGATGTTTTTGCTTATAAAAATATAAGTTCTTTATTTAATTTATATTATATTAATAATGAAGAAAAAGAAATTATTAATAATAATATCAGTGACTTTATTAATTTAAGAAATGATACTAATTTTAGGAAAAATTATCAAAAAAATATTTCTAAAATTAAATCTAAAAGTAGAGTTTTCGGAGAAAAGAAATTAATTCATCATAATGAAATTGAAAATGAAAATACTTCTCAAAATTCTAATTCTTCTTTTAATAAAAATATATCTAAATTAGATAAAATTGCAAATATAAGAAATAAAAATTTAGAAAATGATACAACTTCTTTTATTATTATTAATGAATTAAAAATATTACCATTTATATTATTATTATTTATTTTAATATTTTATATTATTTACAATTCATTTTTTAGTAAATTAAAAGAAGAATTAATTTTTATAAGAAATTACAATAGTATATTATATAAATTTCAAATAACTTTATTTAGAATATTAATAAGAGTAATAGATTATTCTGTTTTATTTTATTCTGAATTATATGGATATAATATTACTTTTAATTCAGAATATTCTGATAAATCTTTAATAATAAAAAATTTAAAAACTAGTGTTTCTAAATTTTATTCTGAGTCAAATTCAAATATAATATTTTTAGAAAGATATATTCATAAATATGTTAAAGAAACAGAAAATAAAGTTTGGGAACAATTAAAATTTAATTATAGTATTAATGTTCCTTTTAATGATATGGATTATTTTCCAATAATTGCTCAAAATTCACTTTATGATTCTTATTTTTTATTTCAATTAGATTTTTTTAATAATATTGATTTATATGATTATATAATGAATGATTCTATTGAATTAGTTGATTATGCTACTTTTATGAGTATTAATGGAGTTATTAATATTATTGTACCTAAATTAATTTCATCTATTGAACCTTTATTAGAAAATTTTCTTAAATTTAGTAACGGACTTTTTTTTAAGTTTAAATTATCTATTTTTTTCTATCTTATTTTAAACTGCATTCTTTATTCAATTATGATTTTTGTTACATTTAATATGATTCAACATTTAAATATAGGAATTGGTAAAATTTTAAAAATCAATCAAAATGATATTCAAAAAATTATTTCTAATATAAATAACTTTAGATATAATTTTCAAAGGAAAATTCAAGAATTAAATGATTTAAATTTATTTGGTTGTAATGATGGAAGTGAATCAAAACTTTTAAAAACTTTTGTTGAAAAAACAAAATTAAATACAACAAATATTAAAAAATTTAAGGAAAAATCTATAATTTCAATATCAAATGATTTTTATTTTGAGAAAAAGAAAATTAAAAAAATGTCTTTTCCTCTTTTTTCAATATTATTTTATATAATTCTTTTATTTTTTCTAATTTTTTTTTCAATATTACTTTTTTATGTTCCCAAAACATTAATAAATGATAATTCAGATTTATTAATTTCACATACTTTTCTTCTTAAACAATTTGTTTTTGTTTCAGCAAAAATATTTCAAATGAAATCTCTTTTTGCAAATTATAATGATATAGTACATTTAAATTTAAATAAATTTGAAAATGAATCTTTATCAGAAACTTTTTATGAAACTTTACCTAAATTTAAACAATTATATAAGTTTTATTATGATATTTTCTTATTAGATACTTGTAAAGCAATATATGAAAATGATTCAAATGATTATTATTTATGTAAAAATAATAAAAAAATCATTTTAACTAATAATACTAATTCTTTAAAAGAATATTTGTTGTTTAAAATGGAAGTTTTAATTTATAATTATGAAATTTTAATGTTAAAAAATAATACTTTTAATTCTTATTATATGTTTAATACATATGATTATAATGAAATAATGGATTTATATACTTTTTATTTACCTATTTATGATAGATTTCAGAATATTTTAGATAAAGCTTTTGAAAAAAGATCAAAAGATATTCGATTATTTTTTAATATCTTATTTTATATTATGATATTTCTTATTATTGGAAATATACTTTATCAATTTCTTATTTATATTCCTTTTTTCCAAAAAATGCTTTTTATTTCTGTTGATTTTATTAAAATTGTTCCTTGTAATATTATTTTAAATACTCCAGATTTAGAAAATTGGTTAGAAATGAATGAAAATACATTATGAGTAAATTAATATATTTAATTATTGTTTTATATCTCTATAATAATAATAAAAATAAAAAATATCAATTAAATAAATAATATAATAAATATTAATATATAATAAGATTGTAAATATCAATTATTTTTTATAAAGGAAAAATTTAATTTAATTCAATTTTAAAGTAATTCTAACTTCTTTAAAAAATAATAATAAAATTTTAAAACTTATTTATATAATTCATTCTTCTTAGCATTAATTTCTTCAATACTAGCATTAGGATGTTCTTTAATCCACTTAAGAATTCTTTCAGCATTCATATTTCCATTTTTTTTTTCATTAAGACACAATTTTTGTAATTCCAATTTAGCTTCAACAGCTTTTGCTCTTTTAATATCCATTTCTTTATATTTTTTAGCATCTTCAACAATTCTTTCAATTTCTTCATCACTTAATCTTCCTTTATCACTTTTAATAACCAAATCTTTTTTATTATTAGAACCTACTTCTTGAGCAGTGACTTTCAAAATGGAATTATAATCGACTTCAAAAGTAATATCAAAATGAACATTACCAGCAGGAGCTTTCCTAATATTTTTCACAGTAAATTCTCCTAATTTTACATTATCAGTAATGAATTCTCTTTCACCTTGATAAACACAAATTTGAGCTTCTTCTTGAAAATCACATGTTGTAACATAATTATTAGTTTTCTTTATGGGAATTGGCTTATTTCTTGGTATTATTACACTCATTCTCTCTCCTTCAATCTCCACTCCTAATGATAAGGGAGTCACATCAAGTAACACGAGTTTCTCTAAACCATCATCATCTACATCCATTATCACTGCCGCTTCATATGTCGCTCCGTATGCTACTGCCTCATCTGCGTTTATGTTCTTGTTTAATGACTTCCCATCAAAAAAGTTTTCTACTATTTCACATATTTTAGGTATTCTAGTTGATCCTCCTACTAATACCACCTCGCTTATTTTATCTTTTGTTATTTTTGCATCTGATAATGATTTCTTTAATGGTTCTATACATTTATTAAATAAATCTTGACACATATTCTCGAAATCACTTCTAGTTATTGTCACACTCAAACTTTCTTCATTTGCTAAATTTTCTATTTCAATATGTGTTTCAATTGTAGTTGATAAATTTCTCTTTGCCTTCTCGCATTCTAATTTTAATCTTCTTTTGGCTTTTTGATTACCTGAAATATCAATACCAGTATTTTCTTTAAATTTCTTTGCGCAGAAATTGACTAATCGATTATCGAAATCCTCTCCTCCTAAATGAGTATCTCCACAAGTAGCTCTGACTTCAAAGACTTCTTCATTTAGAATAAGTATAGAAACATCGAAAGTTCCTCCTCCTAAATCGAACACTAAAATGTATCTTTCATTATTATCTTTATTATTAAGTCCATAAGCAACAGCAGCAGCAGTAGGTTCATTAATGATTCTAAGTACATTTAACCCTGCAATTCTTCCAGCATCTTTTGTAGCTTGTCTTTGACTATCATTGAAATAAGCAGGAACTGTAATAACAGCATCTTTCACATCTTTTTTAAGATATGTACTTGCAATATCTTTCATTTTCATAAGAACCATTGCGGAAATTTCTTCAGCATAAAATTTCTTAGTTTCACCTAAATAGGAAACTACAACAACAGGACGATCAGAATTAGAATCTTTTTCTACTTTGAAAGGCCAGAGTTTAATATCTTCTTGTACTGATTGATCATAAAAACGACGACCTATAAGACGCTTAACGTCGAAAACTGTGTTCTCGTAGTTACGTGTTATGTTATCTTTAGCTGCTTGTCCTATTAAACGCTCTTTATCACTGAATGCTACTACTGATGGAGTAGTTCTACTTCCTAAGTCATTAGGTATTATTACTACTGAACCATTCTCCCATGTTCCCACACATGAGTATGTTGTTCCTAAATCAATCCCTATTAATGGAGTGGTAGACATTTTTTTTTTTAATTTTTTATGTGAGAAAAATAGGATTTATAAGATATTTTTTTTAATTTTTAATTTATCTATTTTATTTAAATTTTCAGAATTTGTTTTATTTATAATATATATTATTTTAATATAAATGAAAACAATTAATGTTAAATTTTCTGGACTTGAGAGGGAAATAAAGTATAATGAAAATTATAGTATGTTTATAAAAGAAATAAAAAAAACTTTCAATTTAAATGATGAAGAATGTTCAAGATTACAATTTGAATTTCTTTGTAAAGCTGGAGGTAATGATTTACCAGTTAAAGTTACAAAAGCAGAAGAATTTGAATTAGTTTCAGATTTAATGACATCAGTAAATTCAATAACAAGTAAAATGTCAATTCTACCAAAATCACAGAATTCAAATTTTCAAAACCCAATTTTTGAAAACCCAATTAATGAAAACCCAAATTTTGAAAAAGGGAGAAATTTAGATCAAAAAATAATGGAATTAGAATATGAAAAACAAGCATTAAAAAAAAAAATAAAGATACTAAGAGAAGAGAATGAAATGTATGAAAGGAGAGAAAAAAAACAAAGAATAGAAATAAATGAATCAAATAAAATTAAAAATAAAGAAAATAATAAAATGCAAGAAGCAATAAATCGTTTAGAGATAATGGAAAAAACAGAGAGTAAAATACATTATAACATGAATCAAAAAATAGAAAATAAAAATTCTCAAATTCCAAATAATATAAGAATAAAAAATATAGAAAATATAAATAAATTAGATTGTGAATTTTTAGACAGAGATAAGAATTCTATTACAATAGAAGTAGAAAAAAATAAAATAAGTCCTCAAAATCCAATAATATATATGTTTAGAGTTAAAAATATAGGAATGGAACCATGGCCTGATGATACAATATTAAAATGTGAAGTTGATGATAGTGAAATTTATTTTTATTATGTTTCTATTAATGATGAAGATAGTGAAAGTATTGTTTTAGTTGATGGAACTGCTTATCAACAATTTAAAATTAGAGTCTTGTTCAAAAATTACTCTAATATTATTCCTGGAGGTGAATATAAATTAAGAGCTTATTTATTAAGTGATAAATGTGGAAGAATTGGAAAAAATTATGGAAATTTAATAGTTCGTATTTCAAAAAATGATTCTGAAAAAAAAAATGAGCCTTCTTTAAAGGATAATTTTCATGATGATTTTAATTATAATGAAAATGATAAAGATAATAATTATGAAAAAGAATATGATGATGATTATTAAATCTTATAGTTATTTTATTTCATGAAAAATATATTTTTTTATATTTTTGATTTGATTTTTTTTTAATTATTAAATATTTAATATTTTATGACATCAGATTCTACATTCTTATCTTTAAATATCATAATAAAATTATAATATAAATAATTCAACTATATACAAACATATAAAAAAGATGAAAATAAAATTAATAATTTTTTCATTTTTCCTCTTTCAATTCATTTCATCATCTGAAGACAAATATATAGAATTTTCCTTAAAATCTGAATCAGGTCTTATTTTACCAAAGCCTTTTTTTTTAAATTTAACAATAGGAGAAAAAACAATAAAGCCCTTATTATTAATAGGAAGAGGATATAATATATTTACTCCTTCTGATAATTGTGATAATAAATTAATATGTATAGATCCATCAAAAATGAAAAAACTAAATAAAACAATTAATGATATCCTTTTATTTGATATGAAGTTTGGAGGAAATTTATATGAACATGTAATGAAATTAGGTTCATATAATTTAGGGAATTTAACTTTTCTTGCTAATAAAGTTGGTCTTCCTTCTTCTTTTGATTTTCTTGTTTCTATTGGTATTAATAAAATTTTTTCCGGAGTTTTTTCTTTATCTGTTGAAAATTTAAATCAATTAAAAATTAATGGGAAAATAAATAATAATTATATTAGTATATCTGCTGTTAAAAATAATGAAATTAAAGTTATTGTTGGTGGTAAAAAAGATGATAAAAAATATGAAATTGTTGGAAGTTGTAAAATGAATAATTCTCAATTTAATTTAACAAAAGTATATATTGCAAAAAAAGAAGAAATAATAAAAAAGACATATAAAGCAATTTTAGATTTAAATGAATTAATAGAATTATCATTTGCTCTTCCTCCTGAAATTATGTTAGGATCAAAAGAAAAAATAGCAAAAATTGTTGAATTTTTTGGTGATACTTGTAAGAATTATTTAAATCTTGGATTAATTTATCAATGTTCTTCTTCTGAAATTATATATTTTAATGTTGGGGATAAATTATTTGGAATGGATCAATTAATTTTAATTGGTCTTCCTGATCTTTTAAGTAAATCTTTTGATCATATTTTAATTGGTCCTTCTAAAAATGTTAATTATACTTTTGATTATGAAAAAAATGAATTAAATTATTTCTCTGATGTTCAAAGTTATGTTGTTAATGACCCTAGTTCTTCGAATCTTGGAATTATTATTACTATTATTATTATTGCTTTACTTATTGGAGGGGGTATTGGTGTATACTTTTTTGTGAAGAAAAAAAGAATTAATATTAATTCTGGAACTTTGATTCCTCTATAATTAAATAATTTTACTTTTGTTTTTAAAGAAATTTGATTTTTAATTTTTGGATTGATTTTTCTTTTTTATTTTCAATGCTTTAAAATAATAATTTTTTTTATCTTAATTGAAAATAAAAAAAATTAAATAATTATTTATAATATTAATAAATATCGAATTACATAAAAATTCTTAATTTTATGAAAAGTTGACATTTAAGAAAAGATAAATAATCTACCATCTAATTATCTAATATAATAAATTAAATAGTTTTAAAATTTATTTTCATATTAATAAATTTTAAAACAGTTTAAATAACAATTAATTAAAATATTTTAATTTGAAATGAATGATTGTTCATTAATTCTATAAACATCATCTTCATTGAAAACACTTTTCATTTCATTTTGAGATAAAGTAAGAAGATAATTCATTGTTTTAACATCTAAATCACAAAAATGTAAAATAAGAATTTCACAATAAATTAAGCATCCAAAAAGTGAAATTAATCCAATAATTAAATCTATATAATTAAATAATTGAAAATTTAAATGAAATAAAGGATAAAACATTTCAAAAAGACATAAAACTAAAACATGATGAATAGCTCTTAACTTTTCAAAAATTTGACATTTAGTATGAGTATATAAAACACCGTTAATAAAATGAAAAAATAAAAGACCATAATCTAATAAATTAAATAATTTAAAATTTATTTCTATATTTTTCATATATATTATTATTAATATAGAAATAAATTTTGGAATTCCTTCAAACATTATTATAAAATACATATTTAATAAATAATTTCTATTTAAATATTCAAATAATAAAAGTGCAAATGCAGAAAGATGATATTTAATAAATAAAAGAATAAAAAGTAAAATTCCAGTGAAAATATTTTTATTTGAAATAAAAGAAAATATTGAAACATTTATTATATTAATTAAAAAAATAAAGAAAGTAAAAATATAATGATTTAATTGTTCTTTGTAAAAAAATAATAAATCATTATAAATAAAAGCAAATGAAAGAAATGTAAAACTTTTAATTCCATCAAAATTATTTTTATATTTTGAAATTATTTCAATAATAAAAATATATATTGAAAAATAAATGCAAGAACAAATAATTAATATAATTATATTTCTTATTTCAATCATTTTTTCATTCTTTTTTTTTGAGATATAAATGTTTTTTGTTTGATATTTCTATTTTCACCATAAAATTTGATTTTAATAAAATAAATTATTATCATTGACATTGTTGATAAATATTTTATAAGGCTTGTTAAATATGATATGTTAGTTTCATTTTCTTTATATTTATTTTGTAATAAAGTTTTTGAAGTTTCTTTTAAACCATATGTAATTGTACAAAGAATTACATACCAAATTTCAGATCTATAATGAAAAGTAATTAACATTTAATTAATTAAATATTGTTTTTTTAAGTTTTTCAATATAAAAATCAAATTTTTTTCAAATAATTTAAATTTAATAGAATTATTGGTTTTAGGAAAAATTCAAATTTTCCCAATGACTTTTCAGAAAAATAGCTAGAAATAAAAGAAATAGATTAATGGAATGAGAATAAGAGTTATATACCAATATTAAAAGGCTTTTATTACTTTTATCATTATTAAATCTTAAAATATAGATGTAATATTGAATGATATAACACAAAGTAAAATTTAGAAATTATAATTTTTTGGAAAATTAAAATAATAAAATACTTTTTATTTAACTTATTATCAAAAATAAAATTATCATATAATCTTCATAAGGAATATAAAGGAAATAATATCAATAGTATAAATAATTAAAAAAACTAAAAAAAAGAGCAACAACATCAATATTTTTAAATTTTTTAACGCAGTAGAATGAATATAATAAATAATTGAGGAATAGAAAAAAACATAATATGTAAAATATTAATAACTCGCATAGTAACAATATTATTATATGCATTTTTAGAATATTTAAAAATATTTATGTACTCAATTGAAAAAAAAGAAATTAAATGAAAATAAATATATAATAAAACACTTATTTTTATTATTGGAATTACCATTTTTTCATTGTGAAACATTATATTTATTATTCTCACAAATAAATTAATTTCCTTATAGTATTACTAATGTTAATCTTAAATTCACTTTAACAATTCCAATTATATTATTAATTATTATTTGTTGTAAATACTAATGTTTTTCCTTCCATAAATTATTTTTTAAATAATATTTTAATTTTCAAATTTTTTATGAATAAATTTCTATATTTAATTATTCTTTTTTGATATTATGAGACAAACTAAATCATTCAAAAATGTTAAAAACAAAGAAAAAGGAAATTTTAAAAATTTAGAAATTTTTAATGCTTTATCTTTTAGACAAAAAGATAATGAAATACCAAAACATAAAAGTAATAATAAAAATAACATTAAAAATAATATGAATAATAAAAATAAATCACAACCTAATTTAATTAAAGAAGATAAAATAAAAAATAAAAGAAAGAAAAATTTAAATAATTCATCTCCTTCTGAAAAAGAGAATAATCAAATAAATATTAGATTAAATATTAATAGTGAAATAATAAATAATAATTATTCTAAAAAAGAAAATAAACAATATGAAGAAATAATTAAAAAAAAAAATACATTAATTTCTTCGTTAGAAAAAGAATTATTCGAAATAAAAGAAAAAATAAATAAATGTCAAAATAAAAAAAAAAGGATAAATTCAGTTGATTATATAGAAGAAAAAAATATAAATAAAAAAATAATAAATAATAATAA
>JAEEGK010019409.1_pt1 | contig 14586 bp, 7 predicted proteins | sample 8958771 | NCBI WGS metagenome assembly JAEEGK01 (sample SAMN16246547, study PRJNA631951) | gut metagenome | biome: gut microbiome; feature: rumen; material: SC-attached | host: Bos | place: Iran: Karaj | collected 2018-10
CGGCCTCAGCCTCGACAGGCTGGGTAGCGGTCTCGGCCTGGGCGGGTTCAGGCAGCGCTACAGGAGCGGGAGTCACATGGGCTGGTTGGTTGGTCACTACTGCTGCTACACTCTTGGGGTTGGCAAAGGCCAACAGCGCCAATGCTATCACGGGCACCACAGCCAGCGCACGCAAAGTATTCCATCGGCTGCTTTTGTTCATAGTCATCATACGGATTCGTTTTTTTAGAGATTGATAATTGAAGTTATTGGCCATCGAGAATAGCTTGTCCCCGACGGACTTTCGTATGAGCAGCAACTGGTACTGCTTCACGTCGACGCCTTGGTTAAGAACGGCCATATCGGCCTCATATTCATGCACTTGACGCAACTCACGGCCCAACAGCCAGGCGGCAGGGTTCCACCACTGGAACAGAGTAATCAGCCCTAAGAACATCACATCCCATGAATGCCGCAGGTCGATGTGCGCCTGCTCGTGGATAAGGATTTCACGCGGGTTGTCGCGATAGTCCTGCTCGTTGATCACGATGTGACCAAAGTAACTGAATGGGGATATGTCGCCGGGCACCACATGCAGGGTGGCGCCGTTGGGAAGCGCCTCGCGACGGCCATTCTTCATCAGGCGGCGCAGGTTCCATTGGCTATGCAGCAGCCATGCTGCGACCAGTGCTATCCCAATGAAATAGAGCACGGTAGCAATACCCATCACGCTCCAAGACGACTGCTGGGCGGCCACTTGAGGAGTATTGGGCGTAACAATCAGGTCCTCGAGCACCACCATCTGCTGGGCAACCGGTGCTGCGGCATCTAGCGACAGACGCATCCACGGCAGCACCATCGCTAGCGCCATGACCGTGAGCAGGGCAACGCGGTTGAACCGGTGGAACGTCTCGCGGCTGAGCAGCAGCTTCCACAGCAGGTAGAAGGCGATGAGGCAGAGGCCAACCTTTATTTGATAAATGAGTAACATAGCGATAGAGTTTTTACTGTTGGTTGCTCTCTTCTACTTCACGGATGAGTTCCTTCAAGTCCTCCACGCTAACCTTCTCACTCTTGACCAGGGCCGAGACGGCGCTCAGGTAGGACTTGCCGAAGAACTTGTTGACCACGCCCTCCAACGAGCCGCCGCGGTACTCCTCGCGGCTGATGCGGGCAAAATACTGGAAGCAGCGGGCCGTGATGGCTTTGTGGCCCAGAAAACCCTTCTCCTCCAATATCTTCATCAATGTTGCCAAGGTATTCACATGGGGTCGGGGCTCGTCATAGCAGGCCTGCAACTCGCGCACGAGCATGGGGCCATGGTCCCACATCCGCTCCATGATTTCCTCTTCTTTTTGTGTCAACTGTTTCATTTTTCAAGCCTTTATTAGGTTTTACGATGCAAATAAACTAAATGTTTTAGTTATAAGACAAATTATTTTAGTTAATAAAACTAAAAATATTAGTTTAATGCGATTTTAATGGCTAAAAACTACCGTTTCCGGTAGCCTTTGGCGCTTTTTGCCCGCAAATAGTGATGGTTTACGCTATTTGGCATGGGATTTGCTGATTGGTGTGTAGCAATTGATAAGGATTTTAAAAAGAAAGGAGTGTAAGATGTCACTGTTTAGAGTATTACTATCGATTATTTTCCCGCCGCTGGCTGTGCTGGACAAGGGATGCGGCTCGGTGCTGATCGTGCTGATTCTCACCTGCGCCGGTTGGATTCCGGGCGTGATCGGAGCTCTGGTAATCCTTAACAAGGACACCAACACGTACACTTATCGCTCAAACACGCCTACTTATCCCACCTATCCAACTTATCCGACTTACCCCCGCAACCCATAACCGCACGCGCTGCGAGCATTAGCGAGGCTGTCCCTAACGGGAAATAGTATTGCGTTAAATACCCATCGGCCACTTCTAACTGTTGGTATATTATTGGCCGGATGGGTATTTTTGTGTACCTTCGCGGGCATGAATCGGGAGATATTGAGGATTGCGTTGCCGGCGATTGTAGCCAACATCACCGTGCCGTTGCTGGGCCTGGTGGACACCGCCATCGCGGGGCACCTGGGTGACAAGGTCTTTATCGGTGCCGTAGCTGTGGGCGCGATGATGTTCAACCTGGTGTATTGGAACTTCGGGTTCCTGCGCATGAGCACATCGGGCATGACGGCACAGACGTGCGGCAGCGGCGACTTCCACGAGAGTGCCAAGCTGCTGGGCGAGTCCACGGCGCTGGCCATCGTCATCTCGGCCCTCATCATCGTGCTGCAGTGGCCCATCCGCCTGCTGCTGTTGTGGATCATCGGACCCTCGCCAGAGGTCACATCGCTGGCTATCACCTATTTCACTATCTGCATCTGGGGCGTACCGCCCGTGCTGGTGATGATGGCTTTCAAGGGGTGGCTGCTGGGTATGCAGGACTCCCAAAGCGCGATGTGGATCTCCATCATGACCAATGTCTTTAACATCGCTGCCAGCCTGATTTGCGTCTATCTGCTAAAGATGGGCTTTGTGGGTATCGCCGTGGGCACACTGGCGGGCGAATGGCTGGGACTGCTGTATGCCGCCCTGACGGTGCAGCGCAAGTTCCCGCGCCTGAACGGTCTGCTCGACTGGCGCCGTGTGTGGCGTTTCAAGGGCGCCGGACGCTACTTCAAGGTGAGCCGTGACATCTTTGTGCGCAGTTTCCTGCTGATGACCGTCAGCCTGGCGTTCGTCTCCATCGGAGCCCGCAGCGGCGACCTCATCCTTGCCGTTAATGCCTTGATTCTTCAACTTTTTACCCTCTACAGCCACTTCATGGACGGCATCGCCTTTGCTGGGGAGGCCGTTGTGGGCAAGTATTACGGCATGGGCGACATGGGGCGCATGAGGCGTTGCGTGCGCCTGCTGTTCGGTTGGGGACTGGGTGTGGCAGCCGTCTTCACTTTGGTTTACTCGTTCCCGCGGGTGGCCTTTTGGCTGCTGACCGATCAGCAGAGCGTCATTGAGGCCGCCATGGACTACCGCGTGTGGTGCGCGCTGATTCCTGCTGCCGGCATGGCCGCTTTCGTTTGGGACGGTGTGTTCATCAGCCTGACGCGATCGATGGGCATGCTCATTTCGGCATTCATCTCCTGGACGCTGTTTTTCATCATCTACTGGATTACCCCCGAGGCATGGGGTAACAACCGCCTGTGGATCGCCTACCTGAGTTTCCTCGCCCTGCGCGGCATCATCCAGACCATCCTCTACAGCGGCTACCTGCGCCACGGCGTGTTGGAACGCTAAAACATACTCCTTCGGTTCCCTGCAAGGTTGATTATTAGCAACTTAGTTTGTATAAAACATGTAGAGACGCAAAATCTTGCGTCTCTAATCATGTGGCATTTGTTCCCGAGACGCAAGATTTTGCGTCTCTACTGTAATCAATTGAGCAGTTTGTCAATCAGGGCGGTGACGTCGGCGATGTTGATCTCGCTGTCGCCGTTCACGTCGGCGCAGAGGGTGCAGGTGGCATTGCCGTTGCTCAGTAGCATGTCAATCAGTGCCGTGACGTCGGCAATGTTCACGTCGCCGTCATGGTTCACGTCGCCGATGGCGTAGTTGTGCTCTTCCTTCATGTACCAGAAGCTGGCAGTGCCGTCCTTATTGATGACCATCTCGGTCACCGGCTTGCCCAGATAGCCGGCCTTGCCGGTGATGTTACCCATCTGGTCCATGTTGAGCACGGTGGCTGGCGAAGTCTCGTCGGTCAATGCGGTGCGGCCATATTGCGGCCATGTGTCGCCGCTCTCGCTGTATTTGCTCAGTTTGTTGTCGGCAGGCAGCAAGGTCACCAGCTGGATTTTGTCGTTGTTGGGTTTGTTGTTGGTCCAGTAGCTGGGGCTGTAGGTGATGTGGGTCACCAGGATGCCCGTGCCAGGCAGAGATCTGTCCCAACCGGTGCGCTGCCTGTTCTCAAAGATGAAATACTCGTTCTTGTTCACATCGCTCACGATGCACACTGCCTTGTCAGACTCCCTTGTCTTCTGGTTCCATGCGGGCAGGGTATAATAGGTATTGGGCTCGGGAGTGATATAATTGACCCATCCCATGAACACCTTTTCATAGGCCGAGTAACCCACGGGCGAGTAGCTGTCGTTGGCATAGCAGCCCAGGCACATGACGTCCCAGTTGCCCATGCCGTAGTTGTCGTTGTTGCCCGTGTCGTAGAGGTCGGGAAGTCCCAGGCAATGGCCAAACTCGTGGACGAAGGTGCCGATGCCGTCGATGGACTTGCCGTTATCGTTGCTGCCGTGCAACTCGTTGAACACGGCAAAGTGGTTGACGTAAGGGTCGCCAACATTGGGACTGAAGGCGCCATTGCCGCCGCGAGAGTAGTACTTGGCGGCATCCAGCGTCCAGTTGCAGGGCCAGATGGCCTCGGGGTGGTAACCCGATGCCTGGGCCTCGCCCACACCGGCAAAGATGACGATGACCACGTCGCAGTAGTAGTCATTGTTGGTGTCGTAGGGCTGGAACGACACGCCGTCGGCAGCTGCCAGCTGGCAGGCCTCGGTCACCAGCCAGCCGATGCCCTTGTCCTTGGTGCTGGAGGTGCGGCCGCCGTAATACTCGCGGTCCTGGGACAGGCTATAGATGCCATACACGTCAAACACGGGCTTGTACATGCCGTTGGACTGGTCGTGGAAGTACTGGCCCACGCTCTCGTGACCCGTGAGCATCGATTCGATGATCTGATCGGGGGTGTGATTGAACTTCTTGTCCTGAAACTCCACCAGAATGATGGGAATGCGGCGTTCGCCCAGGGCGGGCACATCGGCGGTGGCATTGCTGCCTGTGGCACCCAGCTTGCCCTTGGCATTGGGCATCTTGTAGGATTTGTGTGTCATGCCCAGGTGGCTGCGTTGGGCAGCGACAAAAGCTTTCTCGGTAGCCGTGCGTTGCTCGGGATTGTGGGCACGCATAGCCGTGAGTCCCGTCAGCGACGAGATGTAGTAGAAGTCGCCGTCAGCGCCGCGTTCGACAGCCAAGCCGTCGGTGGTGAGAAGGGCATTGTTAAAAGCATTGCCCACGGCCTGAATCTTCAAGGTGGTGCCATCGCTTTGGGTCATGGTGTGCCAGCCTGGCTTGGCGGGTACGGCAAGAGCCAATGCTGTGTAGCACAGCATTGTAAACAGGATAATAATGTACTTTCTCATCGAAACTGGTTTGATGGGGTTAGTGTTAAATTGATTATTCTGCAGATCGGTTGAAGATGCTACAAAACAATGAATGATAGAATAGTTAAGCAGTTAAACTGGGCGCAAAATTAGACATATAAATCCAATTTACCAAATAACTGAGCCTCAACCCTGCTGTTCACCTCCCATCCGCAGCATATAAACCAAGAGGCCTTGCCGTAATGATGGCTCGGTATGTTGACCGTGCTACGCACGGGAAATTAACCAAATCTTTTATTATAATTTGAGAAATTTCCCGCCCGCAGGGCGGTTATCTTCCGGCAATGAATTACGGCAAAGCCTCTAGTGTTGAATTGGTCGGTCGGTTACCTAGATCAGTTGCGGGTGAGCAGTTTGTCGATCAACTCGGTAACGTCGGTGATGCTCACTTTGCCGTCGCCGTCCACGTCGGCACAGATGACGCAGCACTCGCTGGCGCTGTTCAGCAGGTAGTCGATCAGGTCGGTGACATCGGTGATGGTCACCTTGCCGTCATGGTTCACGTCGCCCGTCGCGTAATCGTGTCCAATTCCGGTCAGGGTCACCTGCTGGACGTTGCTCCAGGGGCTCTCGGTGCCGTCGGCAAAGACGCTCTTTACCTTATATATAAAGGAGCCCTCGGCCTCGAGGTTGCGCACGGTGTAGAACTTGTCGGTGATGCCGGTGATCAGGCGGTAGGTGGCGTCGCCGGTCTCGGTGGCCTTGTAGGAGAGTGCCGTCAGGTCGCCGGCATAGACGGTGACTTGACGGATGCTGCTGTAGTCGGTCAGCGACTGGATGGTGGCCTTATCCCAGTTGGCGCAGTCCAGCACGATGGTATATTCGGTCCAGGACTGGTTGAGGGTCAGCTCTTGGGAATCGATGCTGGTCGATACGCTGATTGTCGAGTTGTCGTAGTAATAGGATGCTGCCCTGATGACCACGGTCATCTTGTCGTACCCCGTCAAGTTATAGGCCGGAGTCGAGATGGTGCCCTCATAGGCGACAAGCAGCGCACCGCCATAGGCGCCCAGATAAGAGGTCGCCGACCATCCCTCGGGCAGGTAGTCACCATAGTTGCCGCTGATGTCGTCCAGGGCCTGGCCGTCCTCGGTCAGCACGTCGGGCACGTTGCTGAAGTCGGCCGTTTCCAGCAGGTCAACCACGGGTTTGGGGCTCACCTCCAGGGTGTAGCTGGCCACGTTCTGGGCGGGAGTGATGTCGGTCCAGTCGGCACGGAAGCCGGTCAGGCTGATGTAGGCTTCGTCGGCGGCCAGCATCACGGGGGCATAACCCTCGATCAGGCCATGGCCAGTAACGGGAATCACCACATCCTGGGCACTGGGGCTGCTCAACGTCAGCGTGGCGCTGTAGTCCTGGAGGGCGGCGGGAGTGAACGTCACGGTCACTTCCTTGCCGGTCGAGGCATCGGCACTGGTGATGACAGCCGTGTTCACGCTGAACACGCCGCTCGGGTCGTCGAGGGTAACCGAAATGTTGCCCGTCAATGCTTGGCCGAATACCTTGATGGTTTGATCCCCACTGGCGGTCATCATCACGTCACCACAGTCGATGGCATCGGCCGTCACGGTGATGGTGGGCGTGGTGACCGAGCCTTTCATGTACCAGAAGCTGGCTGTGCCGTCCTGATTGATGACCATGTCGGTCACGGGTTTGCCCAGGTAGCCTGCACGCCCAGTGATAGCGCCGCGGGAGTTCATGTTGAGCTTTGCGGCGGGCGTGGATGTGTCGGTGAACTCGGTCTTGCCGTTTTGGGGCCACAGGTCGGTGGCCTCGTCATAGTAGGACCAAGAGTTATCGGCGTTCATCAGGGTCATCAGCTGGATGTCCTCATTATTGGGAGAATCGCCCCACCAGCGGTCGGCATTATAGGTAACATGGGTAATCATGATGCCTTCGCCAGGGGCATAGCGGTCCCAACCCTGTTTCTTGCGGTTCTCGAGAATGAAGAACTCGTTGCTGTTCAGGTCGCTCGTGATGCACAGGGCTTTGTCGGTCGAGGCGTTCTTCTGGTTCCACACGGGCAGGGTGTAGTAGGTGCCGGGATTGGGGGTGATCAGCTCAATCCAACCCATGAAATTCTTCTCGTAGGCCGAGTAGCCCGGCGGCGTGAAGCCGTCGTTGTTGTAGCAGCCCATGCACATGATGTCCCAGTCGCCCAGGCCGTAGTGGTCGCCGTCGCCCGTGTCGTAGAAGTCGGGCAGTCCCAGGCAGTGGCCGAACTCGTGGGCAAACGTGCCGATGCCGTCGATGGTGGTACCGTTATCGTTGCTGCCATACAACTCGTTGAACACGGCAAAGTTATCCACAATGGGGTCGCCGCTGCTAGGACGGAAGGCACCATTGCCGCCCGAGCCGTAATAGTATGCCGCCGACAGGCTCCAGTTGCAGGGCCAAACGGCCTCGGGATGGATCCACGAAGCCTGGGCCTCGCCCACGCCGGCATAGATGACGATGACCACGTCGCAGTAGTCGTCGTTGTTGGTGTCATAGGGCGAGAATGCCACACCGTCGGCTGTCGCCAGCTGGCAGGCCTCGGTCACCAGCCATCCCAGCCCCTTGTCATTGTCGTTGCCCTGGTGACCGCCGTAGTACTCGCGGTTCTGTGACAGGGTGTAAATGCCAAATACCTCAAAATCGGGCTCATACATGCCATTGGACTGGTCCCTGAAGTACTGACCCACGCTCTCGTTGCCCGTGAGCATGGCGTCGATGATGTCCTGGCGTGTGTTGTTGAACTTCTTGTCCTTGAACTCCACCAGGATGATGGGGATGCGGCGCTGCCCAAGGGCGGGAACGCCGGCTTCGGCATTGCTGCCGCCCACGCCCAGCTTGCCCTTCTCGCGCGGCATGATGTAGGGCTTGTTGGTCATGGTCAGGCTGCCGCGCTGCACGTTGATGAAGGCGTTTTCGCTGCCGCTGCGCTGGTCCACCTCGTGGGCGCGCACCGTGGTCAGGCCTGTCACAGCCGAGATATAATAAAAGTCGCCGTCGCTGCCACGGGCTACCGTCAGCCCGTCTCGGGTCAGCAGGGCATTGTTGAAAGCGTTACCTGCGGCCTGCACCTGCAAGGTGGAGCCGTCGCTCTGGGTCACGGTGTGCCAGCCTGGTTTGGCGGGCACGGCCTGTGCGATAAGTCCCATGCACAGGCAAAACATCAAGATAAAGAGATTCTTATTCATGTCTGGTTCTCGTAAAAAAAGTTATATCCCGCAAATTTAGGCCAAAAACCGCAAATTACCAACTTCAGCAGGATAAAGGGGCTTTTCTTGGGCCATTACGGTCGCTGTGACGTCACCGTCAGGGCGGGGCAGGGGGTGTAACCCGGAACGGTGGCTCAGGGGACTGGAAAAGTGTTAAAAAATAACAACGGGGCAAAAAAAGCGGCCGATTTTTTGCCAGTTCGGCAACTTGCCGTAACTTTGCATAAAAATTGAATATAATTACCTTTTTCGAGGGGTCATTTTTGACTGGAAAGCGTAAATAAAGTTTAATCTAAATATTTGAATATCAATGGAATTACCATTTGCTGAATCTTGGAAAATCAAGATGATCGAGCCCCTGCGCAAGAGCACCCGTGCCGAGCGCGAGCAGTGGCTCAAAGAAGCCCACAACAACGTGTTCATGCTCAAGGCTGAGCAGGTTTACATCGACTGCCTGACCGACTCCGGTACCGGCGCGATGAGCGACCACCAGTGGGCCGAGATGATGCTGGGTGACGAGAGTTACGCCGGTGCCACCTCATTCTACAAGTTCGAGAGCGTGGTACAACGCATCTTCGGCTTCAAGTATGTCATCCCCACCCACCAGGGCCGTGCTGCCGAGAATGTGCTGTTCTCTTATCTGGTGAAGGAAGGCAACGTCATTCCCGGTAACGCCCACTTCGACACCACCAAGGGTCACATCGAGGCCCGCAAGGCCAAGGCCATCGACGTCACCATCGACGAGGCCAAGGACACCCAGCTCGAGCTCCCCTTCAAGGGCAACGTTTCGCTCGAGAAGCTGGAGAAGGTGCTCAAGGAGAACGAGGGTAATGTTCCCTTCATGGTACTGACCGTGACCAACAACACCGTTGGCGGTCAGCCTGTGTCGATGCAGAACATCAAGGACACCTGCGAGCTGTGCCACAAGTATGGCGTGCCCGTAGTGATGGACAGCGCCCGCTTTGCCGAGAACTCCTACTTTATCAAGACCCGTGAGGAGGGCTACGCCGACAAGACCATCAAGGAGATTGCCCGCGAGATGTACTCCTACGTTGACGCCATGACGATGTCGGCCAAGAAGGACGGTGTTGTGAACATGGGTGGTTTCATTGCTACCAACAATCAGGATTGGTACGAGGGTGCCAAGTTGTTCTGCATCCCCTTTGAGGGCTTTATCACCTACGGTGGTATGAATGGTCGCGACCTCAATGCTTTGGCAGTCGGTTTGGACGAGAACACCGAGTTTGAGATGCTTGAGACCCGCATTCACCAGGTTCAGTACCTCGCCAGCAAGCTTGACGAGTACGGCATTCCTTATCAGCGTCCCGTTGGCGGTCACGCTCTGTTTATCGATGCCGACAAGGTGCTCTGCAATGTTCCTAAGGAAGAGTTCCCCGCTCAGACCTTGACCTGTGAGCTCTACCTCGAGGCAGGTATCCGCGGTTGCGAAATCGGCTACATCCTGGCCGACCGTGACCCCGTCACCCGCGAGAACCGCTTTGGTGGTCTCGACCTGCTGCGCCTGTGCATCGCCCGTCGCGTTTACACCGACAACCACATGAACGTGATTGCCGCTGCCCTGAAGAATGTATATGACCGTCGCAACGAGATCACGCGCGGTGTTGCCATCGAGTGGGAAGCTCCCCTAATGCGCCACTTCACCGTGAAGCTCAAACGACTGGGCTGATAAATAATACTTCAATACCATTAACAGACCATCTGTATGCGACGGCGGGGAATGCCCCCGCCGTCGTTGTTGTTTAGTGCCCCTTTTTGAAACGGTAAGGAAAATTTTTACTATTTTTGTAGCTCAGTTGATGAGATATGAGCACAATCGTTCGAGCCATAGTATGCCTTCTTGCCGTGATGGTGGGGTTGCCTAGCCTTGCCCTGCCTGCCCTGCGGGAACACAGCAAGTGGCTTGACCTGCCCCTGGAACGTCTCATCGGCATGGCCGACAAGGACTTTGCCAACGGGGGCAGCAAGGACACGGCGCTGATGTGCTACACCATCGTCGCCAACCGCTACGAGCAATCGATGTCGCTCGACCACAAGCGGCATTGCAAGGATGCCAACATGAGGCTGTGGTCCATCTACTTCTATGACTTCTACGATTATCCCAAGTGCTTTGACTGCCTGACGCGTGCCCAGGAAATCGCTACCCAGGCCGGTATCGAGGATGCCAACATCTATCTGGGCTTCGGGTGCATGTACCAGACCATTTCTGAGGAGTGCGGCAACTATGAGCTGGGCACCACGGCGCTGGACTACTACCGCCAGGCCCTGGCCGTGGGCTTGAGGACCCACGACGATGAGCATACCGACATGGCTTGCACCGACGTCCTGTCGATGTCCTATGCCCAGGGCGGCCTCGACCAGACCAACAGCATGTGGAGCCACTACCTGCAACTGCCCGAGGACAATGCGACGTGGATTCTGCGCCGCTACAACAAGATGCTCTATCAGGCCCTTAAGAGCGTCGAGCACAAGCAGTATGACCAGGCCATTGCCATGTATGACCGGCAGTTGCAGCTCATAGACACCACACGCTATTCCCGCCTGATCTATTTCACCCATGTCGAGAAGGCCAAGGTCCATGCCATGCAAGGCGACTATACGCGCGCCATCGCGGCGTTGAAGCAGAGCGAGAAAATCGCCGTAGACCTGGAGATGAAGGATTGCAAACTGGAGGTTTACGGGATGCTGTCGCAGTACTACCAGCAGCTGGGTGACCGCAACGCGCGCGAACATTACTATAACCGTTACACGATGCTTAAGGACACGCTCACCAACTACCAGCAACTGGCCAGCGTGAGCGAGATGGAATTCCGTGGCGAACTCAAGGACATGGAGCAGGAGATGGCTGCGATGAAGCAGCACCGCGAGGTGATGAACATCGTCACACTTATCTCGCTGGCATTCCTGCTGGTGTTGCTGGTGATGCTCTACCTCGTGTACAGGAAAAACGGTGAACTGACGCGTTCCAACCAGTCCCTGTACCAAAAGAACGTGGAGATGCTGCGGGCCGAGGAAGAAGAGCGCCGCATGCGCCGCCAACTGCAGGACAAGGAGTTGCATGTCGAGGAAGACAACCGGCCCGTAGCCGATGCCGGCGATACCACCGATGGCGCTGGCGACGAGGACGCCGATACCGATGCCGCTGTCAAATACAAGAGCAGCCACTTGAGCGATGCCGACAAGCAGCAACTGCTGGCGCGCATTCTCGAGGTCATGGACAACAACGACGAGATTTTCTCGCCCGATTTCTCACTGGAACGGTTGGCCATGCTCTCGGGTTCCAAGTACAAGTATGTGTCCCAGGTCATCAACGAGCACTATCAGCAGAATTTCAACAATTTCCTCAACTCCTATCGCATCAAGGAGGCGTGCAAGCGCATGGGCGACATTGAGCACTATGGCAACTACACCATCGAGGCCATCAGCGAGAGCGTCGGTTTCAAGTCGCGCTCGACGTTTGTCTCATCGTTCAAGCGCATCACCGGCCTGACGCCGTCACAGTACCAGCGCATGGCCCGTAAGGGCGTCCAATGACCCATCCGTTGTTTTTGACGTACGAAATGTTGCCCGAAACTACTGTTTTCGAGCATTTTTTTGTGTGAATTGCCGAAATTCGTACAATTTGCCCTACCCGATGCCGTGAACAAGTGTCGGGGAAATAGTATTTTTGCGATGTGTAATTCATTGCCGTCCTCTCGAGGCGGCAGCAATATCAACATTAAACTTATAGGATCACATGAGAAGACCAAGAACCTTACTCGCGTTGCTCGCGCTGGTGGCCATGATGGCATCGGCCGGCGAGCAAAACACGACCTACATGGCAGCCCCCAAGGCAGTCAAGGAGGTTGTGAAGACCCAGCAGAGGGCCAAGATGCTCCCTGTCAAGAAGGCCGACTCCAGAATGAAGGCACCCGCTGCCGATCAGTTCGAGGGATTGACCATGTTTGTCAATCTGACCAACTCTGACGACTGGGCTGGCTATGGCATCAGTTCGGTGCCCTACGGCATCTATTCTTACACTATCGGTGCTGACGCCGGTTTCCAGGCGCTTGCTACCGATTTACGCTATGACTTCATGGCCAGTGCCATGGGACGTGACCAGCTGGTGGGTGCAAGGCCCATGGAGATGCTCGGCACGCTCAACGGCGTTGAGTATAACGGCTTGAGCCGCGTCGGGTACAACGAGCTCTGGTCGCAGATTTATCAGCCTGTTGATTACAGCTATATCCCCTCGACGATGGCCTATGATGTGACCAGCGACAAGTTCTACTCGATTCAGTACAACAGCGACCTCACGGGCCTCAACATGGCCGTGTGGAACCCCGAGACCCGCATGTTTGAAACCATCGCTCCCTGGCCCAACAGGTTCCAGCCTCTGACGCTGGGATTCACGCCCAACGGTGACATGTACTGTGTGGGCAGCGACGGTGAGTTCTACCAGATGGACAAGGACATGGGCGAGGCCCGCTCGGTGGGTACCCTCAGCGTGATGCCCACGTTGTATGTCCAGGGTATGGGCTATGAGCCCCAGAGCGGCTGCTTCCTGTGGATGGCCGTTACCCAGCAGGGCTCGGGCATCTATGCCATCGACCCCTATGATGCCAGCGTGACGCTCGTCAAGGAGTTGACCGGCAATGAGCAGGCTTCTACCGTCTTCTTCGAGGGCAACAAGGCTCCCGAGCTGGCTCCCGCAGCCATCAGCGACCTGGCCTTCACCTTCGACGGCAGCTCGACCAACGGCGTCATCAGCTTCACCGTGCCCACGACGGCCGTTAACGGCAGTGCCCTGAGCGGCAATGTGCGCATGACCGTTTGGCTCGATGGTGAGCCCATTGCCAACTATTTACCTGCAGCTCCCGGCAGCCAGCAGTCGTTCAACTGCGAGGTGAGCAACGACAACCACTATGTGTATGTGCTGCTTGAGAATGCCGGCGGTTATTCACCCGTCAACTATGTGTACACGTTTGCAGGCTATGACACTCCGCTGCCCGTGGCCAACCTCACCTTCACCGTCGAGGGCGGTGTGAGCCACCTGACGTGGGATGCTCCCGCTACCGGTGTCAACGGCGGTTACCTGGAGAACGTGACCTATAACGTGGTGCGCATGCCGGGCAACGTCCTGGTTGCCGAGGGCCTGAGCGCTTGTGAGTTCAGCGAGACCCTGCCCACCAAGATGGAGCGCTACTACTACATCGTCACCCCGTTCAATGCCGACGGCAAGCAGGGCGAGCAGGCTGTTTCCAACGCCATCCTCACCGGCAACGCCTTCATGCCTCCTTATTTCGATGACTTCAGCGACGCATCGACCCGCGACCTGTGGACCGTTGTCAATGCCAACAACGACGCCAGCCAGTGGGGTTCGGTTTATACCTGGACCTTCAACGACTACAACGGCTGCTGGGGCATCAACACGGGTCCCTACAGCATGGGCGATGATCAGGATGCTGCCGACGACTACCTGATTTCTCCGGGTATCGCTGTAGAGCAGGGCATCTCCTATGCCTTGATTATGAACATGCGCAACACCTTTGCCAACTACAAGGAGCGCGTGAGCCTGATGATCGGCACCGATCCCACCGACGTTTCCACCTTCAGCGTGCTGGATGTCAACGAGGACTATGATGTGAACGGCACCCTCGCCGACTGGGAAGTTGACTTCCAGGTCGAGGAGACAGGTACCTACTACTTTGCTGTGCATGTATTTACCCACAGAGAGGACAATGCTTCGGGTATCTTCGTTTACTCGATGGCACTGAACAAGTTGGGCGTGAACGAGGCTCCTGCCGAGGTCACCAATCTGACCATCACCCCCGATGAGGCTGGCGAGATGGTTGCCGACGTAACCTTCACTGCTCCCGCCACCACGCTCGACGGCAACACCCTGGCAGGCCCGCTGACCGCTAACATCTACCGCGACGGCGGCGAGGTGGCTGTGGCCCAGATTCCCGTTGAGGTGGGTGGCAATGCCTTGTGGACCGACAACACTGTCGAGGGCGTGGGTGTACACACCTACACCGTGGGCGTCAGCAATGAGGCTGGCGAGGGCAAGCGCGTGAGTGCCGAGGCCTTTATCGGCGTTTACACCGCTCCCTATACCAACGCGTTTGATACCGAGGCCGACACGCGCGACTTCATCACCGTCAACGACTCGTCGGTTTACAGTACCAACGAGT
>JAEEGK010019411.1_pt1 | contig 14585 bp, 13 predicted proteins | sample 8958771 | NCBI WGS metagenome assembly JAEEGK01 (sample SAMN16246547, study PRJNA631951) | gut metagenome | biome: gut microbiome; feature: rumen; material: SC-attached | host: Bos | place: Iran: Karaj | collected 2018-10
AGATTTCACTGACACGTAAGGGCTATGTGGACAAGAGTGGACTGGAGTATACTGTCCGGCATAATGTGACGACACGCGATACTGTCACAATGGAACGTGTGAAGTATGTGAAGCCTCAAACTTTCTACTTCGGAGCAGGCTATACGGCCCGTCAGTTAGGTGGTGTTACGGCATTGGCTGGTGCAACTTATAAGAATATCGACCTTCAGTTAAGCTATACTTTCGGATTGGGCAAGTCTGACGAAGTGCCCTGGTATACTCAGGAACTGAAGAACGACTACGGTATTGTAACACAAGAAGGCGATCAGTATCTAAGTACGATGACTTATAAACGCTCGACATTGGCCCTGAAGGCTGGCTACCAGTTTGAACTGACGGAGCGCTTAGGTATCACGCCGCAGCTAGGTGTTGAGATGGAGCGCCTGTCGGGTACCGTGGAGAATGGTACGAATGCCTATGGCGACGGAGCTACGGCTTATTGTGCCAGCGTAGGTGCTAAACTGGTGTTCGCACCGATTGAACGTGTCTATGCGTTTGTCAATCCTGCATTCTCTGTAGCCGTTTCGAAAGATGATAACTTCAAGAGGATTGCTGATAACAGTGATATCAAGGCCGGAGGATTCATGATCACAATGGGAGCGATATTCAATTTCTAATAGACACCAAAATAATGAAGATATGAAGACAAGAAATATCATAGCAATACTGGCTGCACTGCCTCTCGTGGCAGGTGTTATCAGCTGTAAGTCAGATGATGAGACGATGGCAAAGCCTGCCAAGGAAATGTTGCGTGTGATTGGTGGCGATATCGAGATACGCTCAGGCGAGGAAAGCGCTGTTGTCACCGTCAAAGCTGACTGTCATTGGAAAGTGCAAAATCTTGAGACAACTCAGTTTGATGGTGAATTGACGGTACAGCCTCGCGAAGGCGAAGGTAACGGAACGTTGGTCATCAGTACTAGTCAGAACCTGTCCAATGCTGGCCGTAAGGCCACGTTTGATTTGGTGTCTGATGGTGGCCTCAAGCAGCGTATATCCATCGTACAGACTGGTGGTGGCGATGCTTTGAACATTTCCAAGAAGACGCTGACCTTCGATGCAACACCGACAGCTTCCCAAGTGTTGACCATCAATAGTAATACGAATTGGCGTATTCAGGTGCCTGCAGGCATTAATTGGGTGCACCTTGACAAAACCACAGGTAGTGCTGGCGTAGAGACCGTTCAGATAACCATCGACAATGCGGTGACTGATGCTGTGCGCACGGTCAGCTTGCCCATCGTCTATGGCTCAGGAAGTACAGAGGTTACTGTTCAGCAGGTGGGCATGAGTGTCATTACATTGAGTGTAAACGCCGATCACTTTGGTAATTTCTCGCCAGAGGGTGGTATGCAGGAGTTCAATGTCATCAGCAATGCTGCCTGGCGCGTCTATGTGCCTTCATCGGCCGCATCGTGGCTGAGTGTTGATTCTACGACGGTTGAAGGTGTTGGCAATGGCCATGTACGTGTCTTTTGCGATGCTAATAGTGACAGGCAGGAGCGCCTGTCAACGCTCATTGTGGTGGCTGGAACCGTTAATCCCAAGCAGGCTAATGTGCTCGTTCAACAGATGGGTGGCTACGATGATCCTCATCATGATCAGGGACAGCAGGGCATAGTGTCTATCTCTGACTTGAAGTTTAATCAGCAAGAGGTGCGTGCGACGGAAGCGATGGCCATATTTGAGTTCGAGGCTCCGAGTGAAGTACAGAGTTACGGCTATTGTTATAGTAAAAGTTCACAGATGCCGACTGTCAATGACGAAACGAAGGTGGTCGGCAGTGGCGGTACTCATGGTTTCGTGGAGTGGTTGACGGGACTGGAGCCGATGACTACCTATCATGTGCGTGGCTTCGTATATTATCAAAACAACGTCTATTACACGCCTAATGTCATTTACTTTACCACGCCGCAACAGTAATATCAATTAGGAGATTATCGATAATAACAGATAAGACGACATGAAGAGAATAATATTTTGTCTGCTGACGTTCTTGCCGCTTTGGGCATTGGCTCAAACGGCTGATCATGCAGAGGAAATCAAGAACAACGCTGACCTTATTTGGGGACAGGGCTATGGTGCGACGGTGAAGGAAGCCGACCGCCAAGCTTTGGCTGACCTGATGAGTAAGATATCGGTACAGATTGAGAGCGACTTCGTGATTGACGAGCGTGAGGTGAATACCGCGGCGGGCAACGATGCCCAATCGACGGTACAGAATGTGGTACGTACCTATTCACAGGGTACGCTGAAGAATACGCGCAGTGTTATTGTCAGCGAGGCGCCAGAGGCTGCCGTCATCCGTTACATCAAACGTGCGGAGCTGGAGAAAGTGTTCAAGGACCGTGAAGAGAACGTGCTCAGCTACGTCTATAGTGCCCGTAACGCCGAAAAGGCTGGACGCATTGATGCTGCCCTACGCTATTACTACTGGGCATCGTGTCTGCTGAAGAGTCTTCAGAATCCTTCTCAGGTGAAATTCTCGGAAGACGGTGTGAAGTACCCGATGACGATGTGGATTCCTGAACAGATTCGCTCGATACTGAGTCTGATAAAGGTTGAGGTAACCAAGATAGAAGGTCAGAATGTCAGTCTGATGTTCACCTACAAGGACAAACCCGTGACCAGTCTTGACTTCCACTATTGGGACGGTCAGAACTATAGTAACATCTTCTCTGCCAAGGATGGTATGATGGAGGTGGAGATGCGTCCCGGTGCACCGACGAACAAGTTTAATATCCAATACGAGTACGAGTTCAAGAGCCAGATGCGTCAGGATCCTGAACTGGAGCAGGTCATGAATATCTTCAATACCGTCAACTACAAGGAGGCGACGGTGACCGTGCTCTCTGGCAACAAGTCGGAGCAGAAGCAGGCGCAGGCTGTCCTTCAGGCGGCTGTCTCGGATATGGGTATGGCTACCCATGCCGTTCAGGTGGCTCAGCCCAAGGCCTTCGTGAAGAATATCGACAAGGTGGTGTCGGCTATCAAGCAGAAGGACTATCAGTCGGTGGCTGACCTGTTTACTGCAGAGGGCTTTGCGATGTTCGACAAACTGGTACATTACGGTAATGCCACAGTGTTGGGTAATCCCGTCCTGCAATTCTATCAGTTAGGCGACCGTACCATCTGCCGTTCGGTGCCCATGAAGTTTACGTTTAAGAACAACAAGCGTTCTTTCGTGGAAGATGTGACCTTTACATTTAATGAGGATGAGAAGATTGAGTCGGTGGCTTTCGGACTTGACAAGACGGCACGTGACGACATCTTCCAGCGCGAGGCACCGTGGAGTGAGGACTCCCGCATGGTCATTGCCACCTTCCTTGAGAACTATAAGACGGCCTTCGCCTTGAAGCGTCTGGATTATATCCGCAGCATCTTCGACGACGATGCCATCATTATTGTCGGACATGTTACCAAGCAGGCCCGGAAAAAGAACGAGGACCAGCCGTTTATAGAAAACGAGATGGTGAAATATACCCGTCAGGACAAGGAAACCTATATCAAGAATCTGGAGAAGAGTTTTGCAAGCAACGAGTTCATCAACATCCGGTTTACCGATAACACCATCAGCAAGATGGGTAAGGGCGGCGATACTTTCGGTATTCAGATTCACCAGGACTATTATTCGTCCAGCTATGGCGATACAGGCTATCTGTTCCTGATGGTTGACCTGAACGAGATTGATCAGCCATGCATCAAGGTGCGTACCTGGCAACCCAACCGCGATCCGAAGATTAACGGAGACTTTGACCGTGACGATCCGTATTACGGATTGATATACGGTGGAAACTTTGATTGAGAATAGAATTAAAATGTAACATTAAAAACAGAAAGATTATGAAGAAATTACTATTGATGCTGATGGCTGCTATGATGTTGACCACAGCAAATGCTCAGGAACTGACGAAGCAGCAGGCAAAGGCTGTGAAAAAGGAAGTAAGCAAGAAGCTGAAGGAACTTAGGAAAGGCGGTTTCGAGATTTTTGGTTCGTCAAGGACGTTGGAGACCATGCTGACCAAGCACTACACCACCCTTGAGGCTGAAGGCGATGACGTAACCGAAGTAGTAGGCTTCTCAACAGCCAAGTCGGCCAATCTGGCTGCTACTGCAGCCCAGAACAGTGCTGCCAACCGTTATGCTACAACTGCCGGCCAGTTGGTAAAGGGTCGTGTACTCTCTGATATGGCTTCTGATGTTGCTAATCAGGAAGCAGAGTTCGATAAGTTCTATGCTGCCTATGAGGGAAAGGTCCAACAGGAGATTCGCGGTGAGTTGCGTCCCAGCTTTAGCGTGAAGTGTAACAACGCTGACGGTACCATCTCCGTGCAGGCTTTCTATTTGGTAAATGAGAAGGCTGCCAGTCGTGCCCGTATCAAGGCATTTGAACTTTCTAAGAATGAGTCAGCTGCTGCACAGAAGTATGCACAGAAAGTTTCTGATTTCGTTAACGAGCGTGTTGTACCAGCTGAATAAATAGAGTTATGAGTGACAATAAAAACAATCAGCTACAGGTAGAGCTGCCTCAAGATGTAGCTCAAGGCGAATATGCCAACTTTGCTATCATTACCCATTCAAGTAGTGACTTTATCATCGATTTTGCCCGTGTACTGCCCGGCGTGCCAAAGACACAGGTGAAGAGTCGTGTGATTCTGGCCCCTGAACATGCCAAACGTCTGTTGGGTGCTTTGCAGGAAAACATCGTGCGTTATGAGCGGGAGTTTGGACCAATCAAAATACCCCAACAAGAGCCAAGAACGGTAGCTCCTTTCCCTGGCGGTAAGGGTGAAGCATAGTAAAACTGTAGTTTAAAAAAGTTAAAACGCTTATTTAATGTTAAAAAGCATTAAGTAAGCGTTTATTTGTTTATTATATATTAGGTGGAATCAGGAAAAGTTTGTACCTTTGCACCCCAAAAGCGCCCAAAGTGTGGGTGCACTATGTCTGATAAATAACATATACATAATATATAATTAATTAAAAAACAAACAATTATGCCTACAATTTCACAATTGGTAAGAAAAGGCAGAAAGGTGCTCGTTGACAAGAGCAAGTCACCCGCTCTGGATTCATGTCCTCAGCGTCGTGGCGTTTGCGTTCGTGTCTACACAACGACCCCCAAGAAGCCTAATTCGGCTATGCGTAAGGTAGCCCGTGTTCGTCTGACTAATCAGAAGGAAGTTAACTCGTACATCCCCGGAGAGGGACACAACTTGCAGGAGCACAGCATCGTGCTGGTTCGTGGCGGTCGTGTAAAGGACCTTCCCGGTGTACGTTATCACATCGTACGTGGTACGCTTGATACCGCTGGTGTTGCCAGCCGTACACAGCGTCGTTCTAAGTACGGTGCTAAGCGTCCTAAGGCTAAGAAGTAATAATCGGAGAAGATTAGAAAGCCTACAGGACTCCGCCTTATATAATAATAAGGTATAAGTAATCAAGTAAAAAACGTTTTGCTGGAGAATTGTTAAAGACAGGTTGAGTAAATGCTCATGAGCGAGCGTTGAAGAACAAGAAAGAACAGCCCCAAGCAGACATTAATTCAAACAAGAAAAAATGAGAAAAGCAAAACCAAAGAAGCGTGTGATCCTTCCCGATCCAGTCTTCAACGACAAGAAAGTGTCGAAGTTTGTGAACCATCTGATGTATGATGGCAAGAAGTCTGTCTCTTATGAGATTTTCTACAATGCACTTGAGACCGTAAAGGGCAAGATGCAGAACGAGGAGAAGTCAGCTCTGGAAATCTGGAAGCAGGCTCTCGACAACATTACTCCCCAGGTAGAGGTTAAGAGCCGCCGTATCGGTGGTGCTACCTTCCAGGTTCCTACTGAGATCCGTCCCGACCGTAAGGAGAGCATCTCAATGAAGAATATGATTGCGTTTGCCCGCAAGCGCAGTGGTAAGTCTATGGCCGACAAGTTGGCTGCTGAGATTATGGATGCCTTCAACAATCAGGGTGGTGCTTTCAAGCGTAAGGAGGATATGCATCGTATGGCAGAGGCTAACCGTGCATTCGCTCACTTCCGTTTCTAATGATTATAGGTAAATAAGATTAAAAGGATAAAGAAATGGCAAATCGCGATTTACATTTGACCCGCAATATTGGTATCATGGCCCACATCGATGCCGGTAAGACCACTACGTCTGAGCGTATCCTGTTCTACACAGGTAAGACGCACAAGATTGGTGAGGTGCACGATGGTGCTGCTACCATGGACTGGATGGCCCAGGAGCAGGAGCGTGGTATCACTATTACTTCAGCTGCTACCACTTGTAACTGGAAGTGGAACGGCAAGGAGTACAAGATCAACCTGATCGATACTCCGGGACACGTGGACTTTACCGCTGAGGTAGAGCGTTCACTGCGTGTGCTCGACGGAGCTGTTGCTACTTACTCTGCTGCTGATGGTGTTCAGCCCCAGTCTGAGACTGTATGGCGTCAGGCTGATAAGTACAATGTTCCCCGTATCGGTTACGTTAACAAGATGGACCGTTCAGGTGCTGACTTCTTCGAGACTGTTCAGCAGATGAAGGACATCCTTGGTGCAAACCCCGTTGTTATTCAGGTGCCCATCGGTGCTGAGGAGAACTTCAAGGGTCTGGTTGACCTTATCAAGATGAAGGCTATCCTGTGGCACGACGAGACCATGGGTGCTGAGTACGATGTTGAGGATATTCCCGCTGATCTGCAGGCAGAGTGCGACGAGTGGCGTAACAAGCTGCTCGAGGCTGCTGCTGAGTACGATGAGGCTCTGATGGAGAAGTACTTCGACGATCCCGATTCAATTACTGAGGACGAGATTATCGCTGCTATCCGCAAGGGTTGTATCTCAATGGCTTGCACGCCTATGCTGCTTGGCTCTTCTTATAAGAACAAGGGTGTTCAGCCTCTGCTCGACTATGTTTGCGCTTTCCTGCCTGCTCCTGTTGACGTGGAGATGGTGATGGGTACCAACCCCAGCACCGACGAGGAAGAGGGTCGCAAACCCAGCGAGGACGAGCCTACTTCAGCTCTCGCTTTCAAGATTGCTACCGATCCTTATATGGGTCGTCTGGTATTCTTCCGCGTTTACTCTGGTAGCGTGAAGGCCGGTTCTTACGTTTACAACCCCCGTTCGGGCAAGAAGGAGCGTATCAGTCGTCTGTTCCAGATGAACTCTAACAAGGAAATTCCCATGGAGTCTATCGACGCCGGTGATATCGGTGCAGGTGTAGGTTTCAAGGATATCCGCACTGGTGATACCCTCTGCGACGAGGAGAAGCCCATCGTGCTGGAGTCTATGACCTTCCCCGACACTGTGATTTCTATCGCTGTTGAGCCTAAGTCTCAGGCTGACGTTGCCAAGCTTGACAACGGTCTGGCTAAGCTCGCTGAGGAAGACCCCACATTCACCGTACGTACCGACGAGCAGAGTGGTCAGACCATTATCTCTGGTATGGGTGAGCTCCACCTCGACATCATCATCGACCGTCTGAAGCGTGAGTTCAAGGTTGAGTGTAACCAGGGTAAGCCTCAGGTGAACTACAAGGAGGCCATCACGAAGACTGTCATGAACTATCGTGAGGTTTACAAGAAGCAGTCTGGTGGTCGCGGTAAGTTCGCTGATATCATCGTCAACGTTGGTCCTGTGGACGACGATTGGGACATCAAGGAGAACGGCGGTCTGCAGTTCGTGAACGAGGTAAAGGGTGGTAACATCCCCAAGGAGTTCATCCCCTCTATCCAGAAGGGTTTTGAGGCTGCAATGAAGAACGGTATCCTCGGTGGTTATCCCGTTGACTCGCTGAAAGTTGTCGTTGTGGATGGTTCGTTCCACCCCGTTGACTCTGACCAGCTGTCATTCGAAATCGCTGCCCAGATGGCTTACAAGGCTGTTTGCGCTCAGGCTAAGCCCGTACTGATGGAGCCCATCATGAAGCTCGAGGTGGTTACACCTGAGGAGAACATGGGTGATGTCATCGGTGACCTGAACAAGCGTCGTGGTCAGGTGGAAGGTATGGAAGAGGCTCGCTCTGGTGCCCGTGTCGTTAAGGCTAAGGTGCCCCTGTCAGAGATGTTCGGTTATGTAACTGCTCTGCGTACCATTACTTCTGGTCGTGCTACCAGCTCTATGGAGTACAGCCACCACGCTCCTCTGTCTTCAGCTTTGGCTAAGGCCGTACTCGAGGAGGTTAAGGGCCGCGCAGACCTCGTATAAAGAAAACGTGTGTGGGGCGGTTCTGCCGCCCCATCCATAAAACTCTTCGCTGAGCAAATGACTCTTTAGCGGAGAACAATATTAACAATTTAAACAAAAGAAAAGACAATGAGTCAGAAAATTCGTATCAAACTGAAGAGCTACGACCACAAACTCGTAGACAAGTCAGCAGAGAAGATTGTGAAGGCTGTCAAGGCTACTGGCGCTATCATTAGCGGTCCAATTCCCCTTCCCACTCACAAGCGTATTTACACCGTTAACCGCTCTACCTTCGTTAACAAGAAGGCTCGTGAGCAGTTCCAGCTGTCAGACTACAAGCGTCTGATTGACATCTATAGTTCAACAGCTAAGACTGTTGACGCTCTGATGAAGCTTGAACTTCCCAGCGGTGTTGAGGTTGAAATTAAGGTCTAATAACCCATGTGACAATCTGATAGGCGTATCCGGTAACGGGTACGCTTTTTTTTGTGTAAATTCAGTGAAATTGGTGGACAATTTCACTGAATTTAGTTAGCAAATATACAGAATTTACTTGAATATCTTCTGGGCGAACATGGTCAGATAGATGCGCCAGTTGCGCCAAATGTGACCGCCATCGGTCTCTACATACTCGTACTTGTAACCCTTGCTGTCCCAATAGTTGCGCAGGTCAACAGTAGGCTGATAGAGGAAGTCGGTCTTACCCATACCCATCCAGTAAAGCTTGGGCTTACTGCCAAACAGTTTGGCTGATTGTCCGGCAAAGTCGGGGTCGGCTTTAATCTGGTCGGCAAAGGAACCCTGCAGAATCTGGCCTTTACCCAAATGCAGACCAGCTGAGAAAAGGCCGTAGTAGTCGAACGTGGTGGGGTAGAGTAGGCTGACGTGGAAAGTATGACCACCACCCATCGACAGACCGCAGACGGCACGACCTTCGCGCTTCTTGATGGTGCGATAGTTAGCGTCGATGTAGTTCACGATATCCATGAAACTTTCGGGAATGGTTGCAGCGGCAGGCGTCGTAGGACCTGTTCCGCCATCGCGGAAGCCAGGGGTGTACATACCGAATGACCATTCGCCGGGAGCAGCCTGGCAGTTGGGGTTGCCGTTGGGCATGACAACAATCATGGGCTTAGCCTTACCAGTGGCAATCAGGTTGTCAAGAATCTGAGCCGCACGGCCGAGTTCGCTCCATGCATTCTCATCGCCACCGGCACCATGTAACAGGTAGAGTACGGGATACTTGCCACCCTTGTCGTAACCGGCAGGTGTATAGACCGTCATGCGGCGCTGCATTTTCAGTGTAGGACTGTTGTACCATACCTTCGAGAGGTTGCCGTGAGGTACTTCGTTAACCTTGTACAAATCCCCCTTGTCGCCCTTTTCGTTGCTGACGATAAAGATGTTGGTAAACGACACGATATCACGGTTCACATAGATGTTGGCGGGGTCTTTGACGCCCGTCATTCCGTCGATGTTAAAGGTGTAGCTGTACATCTCAGGGGCCAACTTGTCGGTAGTGTAGCTCCATACACCGTTCTTGCCTTCCACCAGTTGAGCCACGCCCGGTGCCTCGTACTTGCCATAGCCCGGAATGTTCATCTGCTGTGTGGGTAGGAAGTCGCCAGTCACCTCGACCTTGACAGCCTTGGGGGCATACAGATTGAATGTGACAGTACCGTTGGCGTTGACGACGGGTGATTGTACGCTGGCACTGTTGAAGAGTTTCTCCTGTGCTTGGGCACCCATGCAGCAGAGTGCTGCCAGAGCCATAGTCATGATAGTTTTTTTCATAAGTTCTTACATTTTATTGTTAGATGTTGCAAAGATACGAAATAAATTCATATATGACGACAAAACGGCAAAGAATTAGTCTTATTTATATGATGAAGAAGATACTGTTGTTACTTTGTGCCATCCTGCCTGCTGTGGCTGGGGCACAGACGTTTGAGACGCGCTACGAACGCAGCGTCCACGACCTGATGAAGGACGTTGGCCAGCGCTTTGGAGTGAAGTTTAAGTTCGATTCGAATGTCGATACCGTGGGCAAGCGCCTGCCTTATGCCGATTTCCGCGTGCGTCCCTATTCGTTAGAGATGACGCTCGACAACATCTGTAAGTACTACGACTGGAACTGGTGGAAACAGAACGGCAACCTCTATAAAATCAAGCTGTACGAATATCCGCGCCGCCATGAGCAGGAGGGCAAGATGATGCTCGACTGGCTCTCATCCTTATATAGTAATAAGGAGCAATGGGAGGCTCGTCGTGACACGTTGCGCAAAGAAGTGCGCCAACGGCTGGAACTGGACGCATTCCTGGACTCGTGCGTCGTGACAAAAGACAAGAAAGCCGTGAGCACGGGCTTTCAGGGCAATCTGGAGCGACCTGTCATCCTGTCGAAAATCCGCAAGCACGACGGCTATACCACGCAGAACATCTGCATCGAGCTGACGCCCGGTCAGCACCTCTTCGGTACCATCTATGCCCCCAACCCCTCCAAAAGGAGGGGAGCTAAGAAGCGCAACAACTCCCCCTCTACTTGGAGGGGGCGGGGGGAGGCTTTCCCCCTCATCGTCTGCCCTGACGGTCACTGGCCCTATCGCTACCGCAAGGACGAACAGCAGCGACTGGGCACATTGGCCCGCATGGGAGCCGTCTGCGTAGATTTCGACCTCTACGGATGGGGCGAGAGCGAGAAGGAGGTCGGTACAGACGCCCACCACACCAGCCGTGCCCATGTCTATCAGGCAGCGTGTGGCTATATCCTGCTGGACTGGATGCTTACCCATCGCAAGGACATAGACACTAAGCGTGTAGGCGTGATGGGCGGCAGCGGCGGCGGTACCCATACCGTGTTGCTATCCTTGCTTGACGACCGCGTCACTGCCTCAGCCCCTGTCGTCCATCTGGCCTCGCATTTCGACGGAGGCTGTCCGTGCGAGAGCGGCAAACCCGTCCAGCTTGCGGCTGGCGGTACGTGTGAGGCAGAACTCGCTGCAGTCATGGCCCCAAAGCCCATGCTGATAGTGTCGGACGGTGGTGACTGGACGTCAAGCGTCCCCACGCTGGAGTTTCCCTATCTGCAACGTGTCTATGGCTTCTATGGTGCTCAGGATAAGGTGCGCAATGTCCACCTGCCTACCGAACGTCACGACTTCAAAGAGAACAAGCGTCAGGCCGTCTACGACTTCTTCATCGATGTCTTCGGACTGGACCGCTCAATGCTCGATGAAAGCAAGATAGAGATAGAACCCGATGAAGCACTCAAATCGCTGTACAAATGAAATTCATAGCCTTTGTCACCCTCTTTCTGGTTGCCTGTCACTTTGCTGTAGCTCAGGAGAGCCACTATCATAAGGGTCTGCGCTCGCAAGCAGACAACGACAAGATGGGAACGGTGGGTGCTGACCCGCAATTCAATGGTGGCGGCATCTTCTGGTCGCGCGTCCGCAACGTCGATGATGTCGCTATCACCCACGAAACCCACGAGGATACCGTAGCACGCATCAGGGATTTTACAGCCTATTGTCAGAAGGCGTATGATGCCTACGAAGCGAAGGACTACTACCATACCATAGTCTATGGCGACAGTGCGTTAAAGAAACGATACCACACCCCTGATCTCTACTATTTCATGGGCGTATCGTTTGAACACTACAGCGACTACAAAAATGCCGACTGGGCCTATAAGATGGCTATGAAGAGCGGCTACACCAAGGCCTTTGGTGAATATCCGAAGTTCCAGGCCCGCATGAAACAATACAAGGCTGACGAGAAGCAGCGCAAGAAGGAGGAGAAACGTAAAGCGAAAGCAGCAAAGAAGAGGCTCAAGGAACATTGAGCCTTTTTTCGACTTAACATCCGCAGACCTTATGCGTATATAAGTCAGCATGACCCGACAAGCATTTGAACATATTGCCCATGAGCTTCGCCCCCGTCTGAAGGACATCGGACGGCGATTCTTCGGTGACGAGGACAGAGCCGAGGACATAGCGCAGGAGACCCTGATGCGGCTTTGGCTGCTGCGCGACCGCATAGCCCCGCAGGCAGACATAGAGCCGCTGGCCGTCAGAATGGCCAAGAACCTGTGTGTCAGTGAGTGGCGCAAGCAACAAGTGAGACAGGGACAGGCTGTGCGCGTTGAGATTGTAGCCCATGAAGACATTGAACATCATGTGGAACTCAAGGAAGAAATAGAACGATTGCGCCATGCCATCAGCCTTTTAAAGCCCGCCGAGCAACGTCTGTTCCGTATGCGTCACGAGGCAGAGATGGACATCAGTCAGATAGCTTCTGCTACTGGTATCGGGGAGCGCTCTGTCAGTGCCATGCTCAGTACTGCAAAACGTAAACTACAAGAAATACTTACCCGGAAAGGAGGCCTACAATGAAAAAAGACCTGATAGAAAAACTGCTGAACGAGCAGACCACACCCGAAGAGGAGCACCTGATAGCCCAAAGGCTTCAGGAAGAAGAGGATATTGAGCAATGGCTCAAAGAAGACGAAACGGAAGCGTACGACCGTATTGTCAGTCAGCGTAGTGCCAGGCGAAGCTACATCAGATGGGCTGTTGCGGCATGCTTTGCCTTGCTTATTGCAGCGGGTGCCATCGTGCTTTGGCCCCAGGAACAAATCGACGACGCTATCGCTGAACAAAAGCCGGAAGAAGTCACCACAACCGTCGTCCGCGATGCAGAGCCCGCTATGGCCATCACTGCGTCAGCCAAGCCTACAGTAACAACCAAGATGCACAAAATGCGCCTCAAGAATAGGACTACTGCTAACACCACCGACAGTCTGCAATACTACATTGCCCGTTTGGAGAAAGAACTGGAAAACGTCAACGAAAGTACCTATACGACCAAGGCTGAAGAGGTGCTGCGTGCCGATGCCCGCCTGCAGAAATTGGTACAACGCATTATGGTGGGCGAGCTGTCCAAAGACAACATGCCCTCAGAGGCCTTGAATACGAACAAAACAACGGAGGAACAGCCATGAGACGACTTATATTCATTGGAATAGTGATGGTGACGCTGACCGTCAGCGCCCAGACCACCAGTACCTACGGAGACCTTCGGGCCAAACTGCTGCACGTAGGACAGCAGTTTACAGGTCGTAACACTGTTAACGACCAAGCCATTGCCGTCGTCCTACGCGAACTGGCCAACAACTACCAAGGCCATCTGTCGCGCCAGCAGTTCAGGGAACTGAGAGACACCATCGAAGGGATGCGCAGCCGAATATCTGCGGAAACTTGGCGGACGGCCTTGAGCAACGCCGTCAAGACCTTGCAGGAGAAGACAGACACGCTCGACATCCAGCAGTGCATCCTGGACTACTACAAACGCGTGCCGCAAGAGCAGATATATGTCCACACGGATAAACCTTACTATGTGCCAGGTGATACCGTTTGGTTTCGTGCCCACTTGGTGGACGCAGTAACGCATACCCCTATCAGTCGTTCGCGCTATGTGTATGTGGAACTGCATGACCAACAAGCAGATACGCTGATGCAACGCATCAGCGTCAAGTGCGACTCGGATGGTGTCTTTGCCAATGCCATCTTGTTGCCCAAGACGATGAAGGGCGGTAGCTATACCCTTGCGGCCTATACGCAGTGGATGCGCAATTTCCCTGCCGAACGGTTCTTCTATAAGCAGTTGTTGGTGACAGGAACCGGAGCCTTGTCAAATACAGAGTCCGAAGCCGTCGGACTCCAAGTCCGAGCCCTGCGGACTGCCAGTCCGAAGTCGTCGGACTCAGAACTGGAGTTAGGACAAAGAAAAGGGCAGCTGCTTATCCAATTGAACAAGGCCACTGATGCCCCTCTCGCCTGTGTGCTCTACGGTAGCGGCAATCTTCTTGTAGCCGATTACACATCAGGAAAAGTGTTGTGCATCGACAGTCAGACGCTACGCCCGGGAAACGTCAGCATTGCGATGGTACATCGCGAGACGGGGGACATCGTGGCAGAGAGCCAGACAACCATCGAAGGTGGAGAACCGCAGGTCAACATCAGCGGCAACGCACGAACCCATAACGACCCGATGGAACTGGACATCACCCTCATAGGGGCTGACGGCACACCGCTCGGTGGTAGTTTCTCGCTGTCGGTGACCGATTACGACGTCGTAACCCCCGACACGATACAACCCACTATAGACAAGTATCTTGACCAACAATCTGCCGACTACCCTTTGGCTGATATGCTCAACGGAACGTATCCCCGCATCGACTACAGTTTCCAGACATCACAGACCATTACTGGGCAGATTCGTGGTACTATCTTCAAAAAAATCAAGAATCCCAAGCTGATGTTGGTACGGCCAGATACAGGATTCCGTCAGACCTTCGAACTTGGC
>JAEEGK010019416.1_pt1 | contig 14581 bp, 17 predicted proteins | sample 8958771 | NCBI WGS metagenome assembly JAEEGK01 (sample SAMN16246547, study PRJNA631951) | gut metagenome | biome: gut microbiome; feature: rumen; material: SC-attached | host: Bos | place: Iran: Karaj | collected 2018-10
TGCCAAGGCAGCCGAGATCACAAGAGCAGGCGGTCTTCCTACATACCCCACACCCGACAGAGCGGTGCACGCACTCGATCTTCTGAGGAAATACACCGTGCGCGGACAGATACCCTTCACACCCATGATCATGCCCAAGAAGTCCGGAAGGGCGGTCAGCAAGGCCATCATAGACAAGGCCAAGGCCGAGAACAGGGCATTGACCGAATCGGAAGGTAAGGAGATCTTCAAGGCATACGAGCTCCCCATCCCCGGAGAGGCTACCGTCACATCCGAGCAGGAGGCCGCAGATGCATGCAACAAGATCGGTTACCCCGTGGTCATGAAGATCATCTCACCCGACATCCAGCACAAGACCGATGTCGGAGGAGTCGTTGTCGGAGTGAAGGACGAGGCAGCGGCAAGGGCAGCATTCAACAAGATCATGTCATCCTGTAAGGCAGCGAAACCCGATGCGAAACTCGTCGGTGTCTCGGTACAGCAGATGGTCTCAGGAAAGGAGGTCATCCTTTCGATGATCAGGGACCCGCAGTACGGACCTGTCATCTCGTTCGGTCTCGGAGGAATCTTCGTCGAGATCCTGAGAGAGATCTCACAGGCACACGTGCCCATGAGCGAGGAACAGCTCGATGAGATGATCACATCCACCAAGGCATACAAGCTCATGTCCGGTGCACGCGGTATGGCCAAATCGGATATCGCAGCGATGAAGGATACCATCAGGAAACTTGTCTTCATCTCCATTGAGAACCCGGAGATCAAGGAACTGGAGATCAACCCCGTCATCGTCGGCGATGAGGGCAAGGGCTGCTGGGCAGTCGATGCTCTGGTCACACTCGTCAAGTGAGACTGAAACTTTGGGGGCATTGCCCCCGATTCCCATATTTTTGATATATCGCGATGGCCATACCTGAAATCATCATGGTTTGCAGGTATTGCGGCAAAGAGACCAACAAGGATTACTGCAGTTTCGAATGCAGGAAGGCCTACCTCGACTACTACGATGAGGAAGATAAGTTCAAAGGCCGCAGGAAGACACTTATCCTCATTTCCATCGCGGTATCGATCCCGTTCATAGTGCTGTTCCTGGGTGCCGGGATCACCATGATGTTCGTATTGATCGGTTCCGTGGTGATAACACACCCGTTCACCTCCCAGGAACTCAAGAAGAAACTGACCGTGAAGGAAGCGAAGAAAAGGATGATGATCAACGGCATCATCCTCATCATCATAGGGCTGCCGTTCCTGTTACTGACCCATTCCTGGCTCTTCTGAAAGATGTGCCTAACGCATATCTGGCACTGTCGATTGAAAACTCTAACTCTGCAACGTTGGGTATAATCTGATAACGTTGCAGATCCAATTTTTTCTGACTGCTGGCTACCCTTATTGGACAGTTGTTTTCCCTATTTGAGTATATAAAGAAAAATCATTATATAGTTATACCCCATTGGGTATATAATGAGCTGCGAACCTGATCAATGGGCGAAGGAATGGTTGGATCGGCAAAGGGCCGAAGGAAAGACGGGACTGACCGTCGAGAAACGCGGAGGGATGCACATTGTCAAATGGGCGACCACGAAATGGGATCCGGAGACGAAGAAGAGGAAGAAGATCTCCGAATATCGCGGAGTTCTGGAGCCGGACGGGACGATAGTCCCGCCCAGACCCAAGAAAGAGCCGATCATCATCGACAAACTTGCCGAAAGCGGTAGTGCTAGATTGTTGAAACTAACCACGGAACCGTATTTCGAGCATCTGAAGTTCGCTTTCCCGAGTGATTATCCCGAGATCATCGAACTCGTATTCGCCAGATGCCTCGGCAAAGGGGAGCTTTCCAAGGCCGGCAGAGTGTGGGACAACCTGGAGAATGTGTTCGGACTGCGTCCGAACACCTCTCCGGCCAGCCTTTCCAAGACCCTGCAGAGGATCGGGCAGTCCAGAGGTTCGCAGGATCTGTTCTTCGACAGGCTCAGGGACGGAGACTGCCAGATGGCGATCGACATGTCCGTCATCTTCTCCAAATCCAACGGGACGAAGATGAACAAGAAGGGCTACAACCGTTTCAGACTTTCCTGTCCCCAGTTCAACCTCCTGATGGGATGCGGGCTGTCCTCCGGACGCCCTCAGTACATGAAGGTCCTCCCTGGAAACAACAAGGAAGGTGCTGCGGTTTCGATGCTTGACGAGTTCGAGATCCCGAAAGGCACATTCCTGGTGATGGACAGAGGATATTCTGACAGCAAGTTCCTTGCCCAGATCAAGGAAAAAGAACTCGAATACATCGTGGCAGTCAAAAGGAACTCGAAAACCTACGACATCACCGACACGAAAGAAGGAATGTTCCGTTGGAGGAAGAGTGCAGTGGCCTTTGGCCACTGCGAGTGTGATCTCGGCTGGGCATACCGTTTCGAGAATCTGAACCACCGCAACGACGAGCTGGTCGATAACCTCTGGGCACAGGAACAGGGCAAGAAGAGGAACCTCAATTCGGAAAAGGCAGGGAATTTCATCGTTGTTTCTTCGAAGGAACTCCCAGCTCAGGAAGTCTACCGCATCTACAAGACCCGCTGCGAGATAGAGAATCTGTTCGATACCGCGAAGAACGAGCTGTCTGCCAACAAATCCCATATGCAGGATGATGCCCACGTCATGGGATTCCTGTTCATTGTCTTCCTTTCGTTGATCACACGCTTCGGAATCACGAAACTCATCGAGAATGCGGACCTTTTGTCAACCTACAGTCCCGAAGATGTCCTCGACATCTTCGGAACCATGAAGATCATCGAGAGCAAGACCGAGATCAGACAGGTCGTACCGAAGGATGTCAGAGACCTTGATGCAAAACTCGGTCTGTTCTGGTACAGCACACCCGAGGACCTTGAGAAACTTCAGAAGAAACCCAAGAAGAGGGGCAGGATGCCGAAGGCTTCACTCACTTCTTAATTTCTTATACCCCACGTTGCAGAGTTAGAGTTTTCACCTCAGGCGTTGAGTGCTCCTGCGGAGGGTGCGTTCGTGTAGGCAAGCTGGGGTGCGACGTGTACGTTGACGGTACAGGTTGCGGTGTTGGTGGAGTTCTTGGGATCTACGGCCTTGACAGTGATGGTGTAATCTCCTGCGTTGGGTGCAGTGGATCCGGGGGTGATGGCTCCGTTGGAAGCAACAGCGATGTTGGAGCTGGTGATTCCGGTTCCGTAGCTGTCGACGGTGAAGGTGGCTCCGGTGATGTTGGAAGTTACGGATTTCGCATCGTAAGCTCCTCCGACTGCCATGTAGAAGTCTCCGCCGGTGACGGTGATCGCGGGTGCGACGGTGAAGGTCACGGTCGCGGTCTTGGTGTTGGCGGAAGCAGCGGGAGTACCACAGGTGCTGTTTGCAGCAGTGTTGTTCTTGGTGACAGCTTTCACGGAAACAACGTAGGTTCCGGCTGCGATTCCGGTTCCGCAGGTGACTTTACCATCGGTGGAAACAGAAAATCCATTGGAGGAAGGGTTGGTGAAAGTGGATCCGTCCTTTGTGATTCCAGTAATGGAGTAGTTCATGCTGGCGTCGGCGAGTCCTCCGTTCCTGACGGTTGCGGAAGTGTCGGCATGTCCTGCATAGGAGTTGGCGGTCTTGTTCGCAAGGTTGACTGCATCCTCGACGACGAGGGTAACGGTCCTGCTGGCAGTGGATCCTCCGGTAGCGGCGGTTGCCTTCCAACTCTGGGAGAACACATAGGTTCCGGTTGCGCTGGGTGTTCCGGTGATCTCACCGGTCTTGGCCTTGACGGTCATTCCGTTGTAGGCGGTTCCCGCGGTGACGGTACCAGCGGTGCCGTCCTTGGTGACGGCAAGAGAAGTCATGCTGTCAAGGGTGGTTCCGGAAGGAACGGTGACGGCGGGAACGGAAAGGTTGGTGGTTCCCTTGATGGCGTAGATGGTGTAGTTTGCAGCGGAGATGTTGGTGAATGCTCCGATGGAAACGGTTGCCTGGACGGTCTGGACAGGAGTGGTGTTCAGGGTTGCGGTGATGGTGTAGTTTGCCTGAGCCTTGGCGGCAGTGGGGGTTCCGGTGATCTTTCCGGTGGAAGTGGAGAAGGAAAGTCCGGCAGGTAGGGTTCCACTGATCACATAGCTCTTTGCGGTGACTCCTCCGGCGATAGAAGGTGTAAGGTCGGTAATCGCGGTGCCGACCTTCGCATTGACGGTGGAGACATTGTAGGAAAGTCCGTAGGAGGCAACGTTGAAGGTGATCTCGTAGAAGACGGTCTGTGTGGGATTGGTGGTCGCTGCCTTCACCTTGACGTAGTATTTGCTACCGGAGAAGTCAGAGGGAATGGAGACGGTGACCTTTCCGTTGGAGACGGATGCGTTTCCTGAGGTCGCACCGAAGGTTGCGTTGTCAGCGGGCATGGCGGATGCACTTGCGGAGACAGTGACGGCAGGACTGAGTCCGGAAGTGAATGTAGGGGTCCAGGACCAGCTCTGGCCGGGCTGGATGTTGATGGTCGCGGCGGCACCGTCGTTCTCCTCGGTGAGGAGCATGGGGGCACAGGCAACACAGATCAGCATCACTACCGACACGGCGGCGATGAATCCCTTCTTGTTGTGGATGTTGGCGTTCATTGTATCAGTCCATTTTTAGATCGCAAGGATCCTCTGCAGTTGGTAACGGTAGGAAGCGGTGAACCAGTTGGCGAAATCCTTCATAACACCGAAATCGGTATCAGGATGCCAGAATACGACCTCGGAGTACGACGGGGCGTCATCGCCCAGGTGTCCGGTGCCGGTGGTCTCCGCGAAATAGTAGTTACCGTCGGAGAGCGTGTAATAAGATCCGTGACCGTTGTCGAGTTTCACAGCGACGGCACAATGGCCGGGATAGTCTAGCAGGACGCAGTCCAGCCCCATCGCTTTGATGATCGAGGCGTAGAGGACGGAGGTGTCCTCGCAGTCGCCACGGCCGAGGTAGAGGGTTTCCAGAGGGAAGGCCCAGAAGTCGTCCTGCCCGTAGAGGTTGCTGTCGAGTGCGTAGATGACGTTGTCCTGGACGAACCTCAATGCGAGATCGGCCTTTTCATAGTCTGAGAATCCGGCGGAACGGTCGAGAAGGATCTTGGAAATCTTTTGGATGCAGGGGGTTTCGGAAGTCACGAAGTCGGTGGGATATTCGGCGAAGACCGTTCCCATCCTGAGGACGTTCCTTCCCATTGACTCTCTGAAGTCCTGTTCGGTGATTCCAAGATCGACCTTCTCTCCGCAGATCCATACGGGTTTGCCGGGATTGTGGATGTATTCAAGGGATTGGGAACAGGCGTCGTCAGGAGTATCGGGAACCTCGACGACCATGGTGAACCCGTAGGTGAGGATCGCCACTATGGCAAGTATGATGGCGAAACCGAAAGGTCACAAACGAAGACCTCCCTGTTCTCTGAGTAGTCGACGGCTCCCTGGAAAACCGGTCCGGAGGAACCCCCGGAGACGGTTGAACAACAAGACGATCCTACCCTGCTCTCGCAGGAAGGAGCCGTCACGGAACCCATAGCCGCAGCTGGTTCGCATTGGGATGCACGGTGCTCGGCATGACGTTCCATGCATCACCGTAGGCAGGGTTGGTTTATCAAAAACAAAAAAAGTACCGTCGATGGCTTGTGTTCTGTTCGGGTTTCGGAGGAAATGGTGGAATTGCGAATGGTTTTATACTGTATACAACGAAAAATCGATGCTGGATGCTGTTTTCAGAAGGCTCCGGAAAAAGTGGTGGAAAGTATTGGGAGAAGTAATTGGGCCGGGTTGCCCCGGCTGTTATGGTTATTCAGGCAATGCCCTTTCCAAGATGACCAATGGACGGCTGTTATGTTCTACAACGGTGCATTCCACACCGTAAACCGAGCTAATGGTCTCTTCGGTAAAGACTTCTTGAGGTGGACCGACCGTATGGATTACTCCGGGTTTGGCCATCACGATGACCTTGTCGGCAAATCTCGCAGACAGATTAAGATCGTGACTGACCATCAGTATAGTCATGCCCACCTCATGAGCAATATCCCTCAGGGTTTCGGTCACATGCAGCTGATGGCGCGGATCCAGATTGGAGGTGGGTTCGTCCAGAATAAGCAATCTGGTGGTCTGTGCAAGACCTTTGGTGATTGCCACCTTCTGATGCTGTCCTGCTGAAAGTTCGTTGAAGTCCTGCATAGCAAGTTCCTTCACACCCATCATATTGAGTGCACGTTTCACGATCTTCCAATCGTATGAGGACGGGATTCCGTTCTTCTGATGAGGGTAACGACCCATCATCACAGTATCCATGACACTCATCGAGAACACCTCATTGGATTTCACGGGAACGAATCCCATGATCTTCGCCATGTTTTTCAGACTGATGTCCTGGATATTCACCCCGTCGATGGTTATAGATCCGGAGGAGATCTTGTGAATGCCGAGTATGCATTTCACCAAAGTGGATTTTCCGACACCGTTCGGACCGACGATACATACAAGGCCGGGTTCGTCAAGGATCAGATTGATGTCGTTGAGCACTTTCTTCGAACCATATCCGAAGTTCATGTCCTTTATTTCCACCTTCATGCCCAGACCTCCTTACGCTGGCGGATGATAAGCCAGAGGAACAGCGGACCTCCGATGAATGCAGTAACCACTCCGACCTCAAGTACGGCAGGAGAGAGGATCACGCGTCCGAGGTAATCGGAGATTATCATGAGTACGGCACCGAACGAGGCCGATGCAGGGATAAGGAACCGGTTATCGGAACCGACGAAGATCCTTGCGATATGGGGTGCGACAAGACCGACGAATCCGATGGTACCCACGAAACTGACAATGGATGCGGTAATCAGGGAGATGAGGACGAGACAGATGATCCTGAGCTTATCTGCATCGATTCCGAGGGACTTAGCCCCCTCATCTCCGGAAGACAGGATGTTGATACGGTTGGACAGCAGCATAATGGCTATTGAACCTACCAGGGTCACGGCACACATGACAGGGAATGAATCCCACTTCATGTTGTTGAGTGATCCGACCTGCCACCGATACAGGGATGCAAGGGCCTCGGGTTCTGCCATGAGCTTCAGAGCGGTGGTACAGGCACTGAAAATGTACATGACGGCCATTCCCGTAAGGATCATGCTTGTCGCATTCATCTTGCGGGTACGGGAGATTAGGAGAATAAGCATGGTCGGCACTAGAGAAAATACGAATGCCAGAAGGAGAAGGTCGAGATTATAGTCGAACAGGTGGACGTTGCATAGCATGGCAAGCGCGGCACCGAAAGCGGCACCTGCGGAAACACCGGTAGTGTACGAATCAGCCATCGGATTCTTCAGAGTACTCTGCATGACGCAACCGGCAACTGCGAGCCCGAATCCTGCGATGATTCCGATAGCGATTCTGGGCAGACGGAGATCCCAGACAACGTAATCATCGAAGTAAGCATCCCATCCGGACACATCAGGGTTTACAGCCCCGTTCAGGATATGGTTCCACAACACGGAGTAGACGTCGAAATAACCGATCGAATACCCGTCTTCCTGGGTGATGATGAATCCTGCAGACAGGAAGATGATTGCAGCACACAGAACTATGAAAAGAAGCCTGCGGACCACACCGATGTGGTACTGTTTTTCAAGGTTCACACTGCCCTCGTCGGACTCGTCCTCCGCCCACCTGCTGTAAAGTGAATCGTCCTGTTCAATCAGGTCCATGTTAGTAAGGTCGACGTTGCCCTTGTCATTCCTATCAGTGTTCAACCACTCTTTTATTCCAGCCATACGACCACTTGTTGATTAGAAAAACCGGGGGACGAACCCCCGTAAAGACGTTCAGATTGCGATGACGTTGTGGTTTGCAGCAACGTCGAACTCGAATCCGGGCATGAATTTGTTGATGTAATCCTGGAACAGTGCGTCAGGATTGAACTCGGCAAACTCTTCAGGATAGAACCATTTTGCCATGTACACGACACCGATGATGTAGGTGGTTCCCTGTCCGACGATGTTGTCGAGGACGTGGATCTCGGTACCGTATGAAGTGGTGAGGGGCTTGTAGTAATCACAAGTCATGTCGTAGTACTCTTCGTTGGTGTATCCCTTGAATTTAGCGTTGTCGAAACCACCATAGACGATGGAGACGATCATGTCAAGCCTGTCCTTGAGTCCGTTGACCCATTCCTCGGTTACAACGACATTGGTGCTGGAGGAGGTGAGGTTCTCCTTGATGAGGTTGTAGGAACCTGCTGCAATAGAGGTCTCGTATTTTCCACCACGAGGTCCGTTGAAGGTGGTCTGCCAGTTATCATACTGTCCCCTGGGGACAAGGACCTTGACAATCTGGTCGGGTCCGAGGTTGTTGACGGTTTCCTCAACCTTGTTGATAATGACGTCGCACCAGTCGACATACTCCTTTCCCTTGTCGTAGAGTCCGAGCATGAATCCGAGGGTGAGGGTTCCGGAGAGAACGTTGTTGTCCTCGAAACTGGAAATCCTGACGATATCCATAGAGGTGCGGTTCTCGGGAAGAGCGCTCTCGAGGGTCTGGCAGTAGATGGACCTGGTACCAGTAACGACGATGTCGGGGTTGTACTGGATGATCTTGGTTGCGGCAGGATCCTTCCTCTCGGAAGAGGTGAGGACGCCCTTGTCGACAAAGGCACCGTTGAGGTATGCGAGGGTGGAAGATCCCTCATCGACACCGATACACATGCTCATTGCGTTGAGGGTGACGAGTTGCTTGGTGTTCTGCTCGTAGGTGGAGATGATGGTCTTGACAGGATAGTGCATGCAGTTGACAGCACCGTCTACGTCGACGTAGTAAAGCTCCTGTTTGGGAGAGTCCTTGGTGGCTGCGATAAGGCTCTTCACCTTGTCGATGTCTGCCTGGCTGATTTTTCCATCGTTGTTTGCATCTGCCATACGGGCGGTCACGGACCACTCGGAAAGATCTGCGTTGAAAAGGATCTCGTTTGCTTTTCCGTCGATAATGTCCTGGATGTACTGAACGTCATCATTGTCCAGCTTGTCATCCATGTTGGCATTACCGAGGATCCAGAGCCTACCTCCTCCGGGGGCGGTAGTACGGGACGGATCGTTGGTGATGATGTCCTTGACACCATCATCGTCGCCATTACCCCTGGTAAGCAGGAAAGCTCCACCTGCTCCAGCTACGACAATGATCGCAACGGCGGCGATTGCCAGAATCTGTGCGTTCTTCATGAATAATCACTTGGATATATCATCCAATCGGGTCTACATTTTGTCTAGTTATAAAACTTTTTACGAAAACACAATGCTATGTATCCAATTATGGACAGTTTTTCGTGACTGAATGTAGAATTTGAGTGAAAATAGCTGTTTTAGCGACAATATTCAGCCAAAACAGCAAGGTAAACATGTTTGAGTAAAAATTTATTAGAAGTGGTTTGGAAGAATGCCTTAGAATTTCTCAATCGGACCGAGCTTGTAGAACGCCCCTCCACCGTGGACCTCGATGACAAGGACCTCTCCCCTGCGTCCGAGCAGGGCAAGTTCCTTCGCCCTTTCCTTCGCCTCGTCGAAGGTCTTTAGACTGCATTCGAGCTCGCCGTCAATCACAAGCAGATGATGTTCCTCGGAAAGCTTCGCCATGTCCCTTTTCAGGTCGGCGACTTCCTGTTCGAGCTCCCTTATCCTTGCGTCTTTCTCATCCATCATCTCGGGGCTCATCGGTTCCTTGTTGATAACATCATCCCCCGTCGGAGATCACTCGTACACCCCGTACACGATGCCGTATGCGACCAGACTGAGGCAGACCATGACGATCAGAGGACCCAGCTGTGCCTTGCAGATCATGCAGATGTTCCTGTCGGAAAGGTCCCTGCCGTTCAGATCCAGGGAGGTGTGGCTAATCTTCACCGGAACGGTATCGACCGATTTCGGAGGACGCGGGGGGTGGGCGAGGGAATTCCTCACCTCCCTGATGTCGGACTTCGCCCTTCCGAGACAGCCGGAGACCGACCTGTAGCACAGGATCCTCTCGGCGAACTCGTGGTTCCTGTAAGGGTCGGTGCAGTATCTCGAGAACACGGCGGTTATCCAGTCGTGGGAGGTTATGTAGGCCCCGTCGTAGGCGGGCAGGTATCAGGTCCTTATCACCAATCCTCAGACTCTTGCCGAATCCGTATCGTTGCATAAGGTCTGCCATGATGCAGTGTACTTCGAATATAGCTACAATCTGATCCATCTGTTGCAATCAAAGGACCGTATACACAGATTGGGTCTTGCCGGCGATCAATACACCCAGTATCATTTCTTAGAGACGGTATTCGATGGTGATACGGAGATGGTGTCTCTGGATGAGGAGATACATAACCGCCTCAATCATAAGGAACAGGTCATGCTCGAGGCCATAGAGAATGACAGTCTGGAGCATTTCACTACGACGAAGAAGGAGATTGAGGACATCCTATGGTCCATCGGTTTCGATAAGGAGATGTTCAAATGAAGAGGATCTCCGTCGTCGGTAGCCAGAGATTGGATCTATCGCCGGTCGATAGTTTCATCGGGAAGAGCTGTGCCGAGATCAATTCGGAACTCTCTTTGAACGTGAATCTGCATAGCAGAAGTTTCGCCAGATCTGTGATAGAAAGGATGTTGGTCAATCTCGGTGTGACGATAGAACCCGTGGATTATCAGTTCAAGATGATCCGTGTCGATCAGTACGGGAATGCCAAGAATCCTTCTCCGTTCAAGGTCACTGATTATCACACTATCATATCGGAGAGATGGGAATCATCTGAGTTCAGACAGTTGCTGACGCCTACCTACATCTTCTTTGTGGTCACCCACGGAGCACCTGATGGTTCTATATTCAAGGGATACGTCCTCCATGATTTCACAGATGAAGAGATGGAATCTGCAAGAATGGTATGGCTGGATACTCAAGAGAAGATTCGTAACGGTATGTATGACAGTTTCTTGACTGATAAAGAAACTGGAACGTTCTTCTTCAAAATCCATGCGGCCAATGTATATTGTCAGGTCGATGCTCCAAGATCGGGCCAGGAGATAACTCGCAGTTTCTGGATGTCGAGAAGGATGTTGTCCAGGATAATCTCCAAGATTCAATGATCCCCATTCAAAATATCTGATATAGTCGACACCACTTTCGGCAATTCCTTTTTGATTTCACATTCCCATATGATGATTACGGTCCACTCCAGTTCCTGTAGTTCAATCGTCTTCCTTCTATCGCGTTCGATATTCCGTTTGAACTTCTGTTCCCAAAAATCAATGTGTGTCTTAGGAAGAGGAAGATTGCATTTAGGACATCTGTGCCAGAAACAGCCATTAACGAAAATCGCCACCTTCTTTCCAGGGTATGCTATATCTGGTCTCCCGGGAACTTTCTTCCAATTCAGACGATAACCTGGGTGTCCTGCATTCCGAAGTGCCTTGCGAAGGATGACTTCTGGTCCTGTCCCCTTTCCTTTGTTGGATTTCATCACTTTTTTAGTGGTCTCATTCAATGGTGGAGGGTTCCTCTTATCCATGGCCATGTCAGAATGTCGTCCATGAAAAAAGAATGTTGTTGTAAAAAATAGAAAAAGTTTGATTGGTTCTCTACCGATCCGGTTCGAAGGTCAAGAATCCTTCGAACCTTCCATTTGTGATTCTCTCACAGAACATCAGTTATCCCTCATTTTCGTGAATGCCAGAAGTCTGACTGTGTCTATCAGTTTGTCCACGACATAATTGACGTTCGGGTTGTTCTCTTCCTTGAGTTCGAACATTCTCTCCGTTGCATCGTAGAGCATCCTGTAGGCCATCTCCATCTCCGGTATCGGCCTCTTGTCACCGTCGAGTCTCTCGTAAGAGATGTCCTCGATCGTCAATCCCTCATCGATCATCTTGTCCCTGAGTGTCCCGAGCATCATCTGTCCCTTCAGGGTCAGGTAGAATGTCTTCATCTTCTTGGAGGATCCGTTCACATGAGCGTTCTTCCATTCTACGAGGTCTCTCTCATAGAGCTTCTTCAGTTCGATCGACACATGCGCCCTTGTCTTCCCGATACATGATCCGATACCTGATTCGGTCAGTTCATACGGCATCCCGTACTGATTGAACTGTATCCCTTCGAATCTGCCCATGTGGAGCATCACCCTGTCTGCGACCGTAAGTGACATCTCAGAGCACCTCCGGCCAGTTACCGTCTTCGTCCAGCCTCCAGCTTGCATCGTCATCCACGATGCATCTGTCGATCAGTCCGTTGTCCCGAAGGTATCTGAGGTCTCCTTCTGAGATACCTAAGTCGTTTTGGAAGGATGTTTTGTAACAGGTTTCATCGCTGCCTATGCAGCTGTTCCTAGATCCATTTCTGTAGACCATTTTTACCAAACCTGTGGACGAACCACAGGACACGGCCGTGCGAGACGGGACCATATCGCTTGACCTGAAAAAAGAGGGGCAAGCCTTAGGTTACGTCGAGCATAGTGTCGTGGGAAGGCCGCAAGGTTGTGGAAAATGGATGAAAAAAGAGTAATCGCCCTCGGGAGTATCCTTCGGGCAGTAGTTCGTTCAAAGATCGATGTAACCGCCGGATAACTGTGACATCTCGTCGAGTTCCCATACTGCTGCAGCCCTTGCGAAATCCTGCAGGTTCTTGAGCGCTCTCCTCTCATTGAAGAACAGGGACAGTTCCTTGAACTGCATCTCGGTCACATAGAGTGTGATCTGGCTCATGTCCTTTGAATAGAACTTGTCCGCCCTTCTCTTGACCTTGGAGAGGTAATCATCGATCTTATCCTGCGATTCCTGTATCGCTCTCGGAAGATCCTTGGTCGTGTCATAGATGCTCTTCTCGTACCTATTGGTCTTCTTATGGATCTGTCTTGTGAAGTCCCTCACGGCGAAGAGAAGGAAATCGGCTCTGTCCTTGAACATCCCGATGGCGAAATTGTCTATCTCCTCGACTATCTCATCAGAAAGATTCACCGCATATTGGCCTGGTTTCAGACTTTTCTCAGCTTTAATCATCGATATTTGATTACAATTGAAGTATAATAATTATCTGGCTGAGCCCACAACCAATGTCTTACAACATTTGTAAAATGTCTATCAACATAAAATCTATGTTGTACAACATATTAAATAGCTGTAGATGCTAGTACTTCTGACGGGGTCTCCCGACCCGGTCACATAAACCATTTCCCGGCGTCTGTCAAGGCAGGCGTTCGGGAAGGAGGTTAACATGAAAACGAAAGGCAAAACACACAACGAGACTGCAAAGAGCTGCAGCGTCCACTGGGGAGACACGGACAGGATGACTGTCCCCGGTAGGAGCGTAACGGAACGTGTCGTAAACGGATTAACGAACGACGATTTCGAGAAGGAGGAGGTCTGAACATGGCAGGTAACCAATTCGCGGCCGATGTCAAGGACTACCTTGAGTACATCAAGAACAACTTCTCGAAGTCCACTTACCAGGAGAAGAGAAGGAAACTCAAGTTCCACTCCAACACCCTCTACGATCTGTTCAAGGAGAAGAAGATATCATCCTGCAATCCAAGGAAGATCACCGCTCGCGACCTCGATGTATATGTCATCTACAGACGCAGCATGGGCATCAAGGACTCCACTATCCGCAAGGACCTCTCCATGATAGGCGACGTCCTGAACCACTACGACAACAACGCCAAGGCGAAATACGACAGGGACTTCGGCAACAGGAAACCCAAGTCGTACGAGGGAAGACTTCCCCCGCTCCCCAACGAGACTATCGAACAGGTCTATGACCTTGCGAGAAGGACCACCAGCTGGCCCGTCCTCGAGGGGTGTGTGGCGATCATCCTCGGATGTGCTTCCGGTCTCAGACCTCAGGAGGTCAGGATGCTCTATGTGAAGGACGTCCACTACGACAGTCCGCGTCCCACCATCCATGTCGAACATGTGAAGGGTGAGGGCAAATGGGGCCGCTCAAGGAACGTCCCCATCAACGACGGGGTCGAGGACATCCTGGAGAAGTACATCAGGATGCGTGAGGTCCAGATCAAGAAGTACAAGGTCTTGGACACCGGGGCCATGTTCCCTCCCTGCAGGACCGATGACGAGTTCATAACACAGCAGTCATTGGGTAAACTGAAGGACAGGGTGGCAAGGACACTCGATACGCAGTTCGTCCTCAAGGACGCACGCCGCGCATTCGGTCAGAGGATGCTCGATGCAGGCGTACCGATCGAGTATGTATCGAAGTGCATGGGTCACGCTTCCGTGGTGACGACACAGAGATACTATGCCGATTACCAGGAGAATCAGGTGCTGAACTCGGTGTTCGGCATCATGGGCGGAGGTAAGCAGAAGGTTTGAGAACATCGCATAAGTTGGTTGTGGGTCCAATTCTGGATAGGTTGCGGACCCACACCACGTTTCAAATCCACCTTAAACGATTTCCCATTCACCCGCAAAACAAAGCCAGACATGGAAAAATCCATTGGTTTCCTTATGTTGTACAACAGAAAAAATCAGTGGGCCCCCCCGGATTTGAACCGGAGTCTATGCCTCCCGAAGGCACAAGTATACCAAGCTAACCCAAGGGCCCGTGTG
>JAEEGK010019418.1_pt1 | contig 14579 bp, 8 predicted proteins | sample 8958771 | NCBI WGS metagenome assembly JAEEGK01 (sample SAMN16246547, study PRJNA631951) | gut metagenome | biome: gut microbiome; feature: rumen; material: SC-attached | host: Bos | place: Iran: Karaj | collected 2018-10
AAAAAAAAAAAAAAAAAAAAAAAAAAATAAAAAAAAAAAAAAAAAAAAAAAATAAAAAAAAAAAAAAAAAATTAAAAAAAAAATTTAAAAAAAAAATAAAAAAAAAAAATGGAAGAAAACCCCAATTTTAAACAAGAAGAAAATTATTCATACACAATAAAATACATAATAGTAGGTGATAGTAGTGTAGGAAAATCAAATATTCTTCTTCGTTATAGTAAAAACACATTTGACCCATCTCATATGACAACATTAGGAATAGAATTTGCAAATAAAAAGATAAAATATGAAGGAATAAATTACAATATTCAAGTTTGGGACACAGCAGGACAAGAAAGTTTTAAAAGTGTAACTCGTGCTTATTATAAATCAAGTGCTTGTGCTTTTATTGTTTATGATATTACAAACGAAAAATCTTTTAATAATATTGAAAATTGGATTTTTGATTGTAAAAATTTAGCTCCTTCTAAAATTCAATTAGTTTTAATTGGAAATAAATGTGATTTAGAAGATAAAAGACAAGTTGATTATGATACTGGAAAAAATTTTGCTTCTTTACATAATATGCTTTTTTTTGAAACTTCTGCTTTAAATGGATTTAATGTTAATGAAGCTTTTTTGAAAAGTATTGAAGTTATTGATGAAAAAATTAGAAATGGGTTTTATGATGGAGAAGATTCTGCTGCTCAAGGTATTAGAAAAATTAAAAATGGAATTGATGTTAGTGGAGAAAGGTTTATTAATGTTAATAAATTAGGAAATACTAAAAAGGAAAGTTATGATTGTTGTAATTTTGGTTAAAATTTTTTTTTTTTCTTTTTAATAATTATTATAAATTTTTATTTTTTATATTTTTAATTTATTTATTTTATTTTATGTTATTGTTTTTTAAATTTTTTTTTATTTTTTTTAAATTTGAATATAGTGTTTTTTTTATATTTAAAAATCAATTATTTTTTTCTAAAAAATAAATAATTAATGGATCCATATATAAAAGAAATCGTTGATTATCTTGAATATATTGGAATTTTACCTAAATCTGCAATATCAAATTTTCATAATTTATATAATTCTTTTTTAACAAGATATTCAAATTGTGTTTCTTCAGAAAACTCAAATTCAAAAAATAGATTAATAAAATCTAATTCATCATCATTAATTTATTCATCTAATTCTAATAATGAAGAATTTATTATTCAAACTTTATCTACTTATATTATGAGTTTAACAATTACTCAAATCAAAAATATGTCTTCAAATATAATTAAAAAATTTTTTAAAAATAAAACAAAAATAAATGGTCGATTTATGAATAATATATTTAAAATTTATTCAAATAAAAAATTAAAAACATGTTTTCAATTTTGGAAAAAAAATTCATTTGATAATAATGATGAAATAAATAATAATATTATAAATGAAATAAATGAAATGAAAACAAATTTAAAAAACCCAATTTCAAATTTTAATATATTAAAAAATATCCAAAATCATAAATCAAAAAAATTAAAATCACAAAAAAAAAACATTTCAAAATCTTTTATATCAGATTCAAATAATAATAATCCAAGTAAAACAAAAAGGAAAAATAACTTTATATCAACATATAATAGTTTAAACAATTCAATAAATTGTTCTCAAAATTTTATAAAAAGACAAAATGAATATACAAAAAAAGTACAAGAAAACAAAGAAAAAGCAAAAAATAAAAGTGAAGAAGAATTACAACTTCTTTGTTCATTTTCTCCAAAATTATATGAAAATTCATTAAAAGTAAAAAGTAGATATTATAATAATATAATAAACACACCAAAATCATCATCAAAAAAAAAAGAAAAAGTAAAAACTTTATCAAGAGGAAAAAGTTATAGTAATTTAACTTCAGAAGTAACTGAAAGATTATATAATGATTTTACAAAATATAAACAAAAAAGAATTGATTTACAAAAATCAATTGATAATGAAAGAGGAATTACTTTTAAACCTAAATCTTATACTCAAAATTCTGGTTATTTAGTTGAAGGAAATTTTGGAGAAAGAAATAGAAAATTATTAGAAGATAGACAAAATTTTGCTTTTGTTTATGATTATTTAAGACAAAAGAAAATTAATGAAAATTCTATTGGAGGCGGATATCCTAATCAGTTAATTTATAATTATCTTCAAGGGAATAATGATATTAAAAATAATTTAGGTTATAATGAATTATTACCTGATTCTAATGAATGATTTTAAATAAATTTTTTTTTTTTAATTTTTATGAATTATTTAATAATTATTAATATTAAATTAAATATTTTTTCTAATATAATTTTTTAATTTGAAAATAAAAACTATCAATATATAGATTTCTTTAATAATAATTTCATATATTATTAATTTCGCTATTTTAAAAAGACAATATATAATTTTTAAAATGGATAATGTAAATAATAGTGTCTTTATTAGTTTAAGAAAATATTAAAAGTAATTTTTTTTATTATCTTTTTGTAGGTAATTAATTATAAATATTTATTTATGATATAATTAAATATAAAAAGATAATATTTTTACAAAATTCTTCAAAATATTATAATAAATAGTATTAAAAATAATATTTAAATTTTAAAGTTAAAATTTAATAATTATATTATTGAATAAAAAATTAATTATTATGTCTATTATTTTAATAGATGATATAATTTTTAAAAATATTTCCCAGGAGAGAATTTATAATTATTCATCAATTGTTTTTTTTATTATTTTAAATATGATTAGTTTATTATGTACATGTTTTTTTACTTTTTTCTATTATAAAATGCCTAATTATCAAAATAATCCAAATAGTCTAACTCTTTATTTAATAGTAATTCATGGAATATTAAATTTGTTATATTTATTTATTTTTGTGGAAATATACTTTTATAGTCCTAAAATTGTAACTATATTTATGAAAATATCTGCAATGTTTAATCCTGTTATTATATTCTTTTCTTATTTTTGGATTAGTTGTTTAACTCATAATATTTATGTTACTTATTATAATTATAAAAAAAATATTGATAAAAGAATTAAATTTTATAAGTTGCAATCTATTATTTATATTATAATAGTATACATATTAACTTATTATAATTTAGATTTTAATGAAACAAATATAATGGATAAAAAATTTTCATTTATTGGTTTTTATAAGAGTAATTTTTTGATATTATATTTGATAATTAATTTTGGAATAATTCTTTATATAATTAATAGATTATATTACATATTTAAAAAAAATACAACATTTTTTTCTTTAAGTACAGAAATAAGAAGAGAAAATACAATAAGAAAATTAATTACTTCATTAATTCAAAGGCACATATTTTGTATATGTTTTTTTATAATATGTTTTTTTCCTTCAAATTTATATATGATAATAAAAGAAGTTTTTGCTATTCAAAATTTTAGTATTTCTATTATAGATTTTATAACGTTAATATTAATTAGTATAAATTCAACATTTATTTTATTAGTTAAATTCACAGATCCTATAATGAAAAGTTTCATATGGAAATTATTTGTTTGTGAAAAAGAAATTCAAAAAAAAGATGATTCATATAAAAATTTAATAGAATTAACTGTATTTGGAGATTCAAAAAGTAAATTAAATAATAACCAAGATGACTTAATTTCACCAATAATTCCATTTAAAGAAAGACCAACAATAGTTGAAAGTGAATTTAGTTTAGATAATACTGAAAAAAATGATTTTAATTCTGTGCAATTATCAAAAAATTCTATTAATAATAAATTTTCTGAAAGTGGAAATTTTCATTCAATTAAATTATCAAAGAATAAATTTGTTAGTATTGATATTTCTAATGTAAATAAGAAAAAAATTTCAAATACTTTCATTGAGAAAAATCTAAAATTAGAACCAAAAAAAACAGAAATGTTAATAATAAATGAAGATACTTCATCAGAAAACAAAATTACCAATTCATTAATAAATAAAACAAAAAAAGTAACCTTTGAACCAAAACAATTAACAAAACAAGACGCAATAAATTCAGATGAAACCAAAAGTAATAAAAGTAAAGATGACTCAAAATTAATTTATGCAAATTCAAAAAATAAATCACCCACTATAGAAAGAAATGAAAGTTTATCAAGACGTTCAATTTTATCAAAAACATATCAAGGAATAGGAATTCGTCCCTTTGATTTTATGTATTATCATTTAGATTTAGATGATAATCTTTTAAGAATGATGGCAATTAGTATTTGTATAAATTATTGTAGAATATATGATAATAATTTAAAATATAAAAGTTACTTTAATTCATCTCTTCCTTGGAATAAACAATCTTTTTATGATGAAAAAAGTAAATGGATGGAATTTGATGAAGAAAATATTCCTGATTGGTTATCAGTAAAACAAGATGAAAGATTTAAACATTTTAATTTTAGAATTAAAACTTTTTCTCCTTTTGTTTTTCATCATTTAAGAATAATAGATAAAATTACTATTGATAATATAATTAAAAGTTTAGATCCAGTTAAAAATTTAACAAGTATAAATCAATTAAAAGTTTCTGGAGGAAGAGGTGATAATTCAATATTATCAACATGGGATAAGAAATTTATAATAAAAACAATAAATGAAGAAGAAAAAAATGTATTAAATAAAATGTTAAAAGCATATCATAAAAGATTAAGAGATACAAAAAGTATTTTATGTAGAATTTATGGAATTTTTAAAATAGAAGTAAAAGACAAAGGAGCAATTCATGTTATTTTACAAAGAAATATGGATTCTTTACCACAAAAAACTAAATTATTAACTTTTGATTTAAAAGGTTCTACTGTAGATAGACAAAGTATAAATAAAAATGATGAGAAATTAAAAACTGATTTATTATTTAAAAAATATAGTAATATTGTTCTTAAAGATATTGATTTAAAAATTTTGAAATTAAAATTTAATTTAAATTCTTATGATTCGAAAAATTTAATTAAATCAATTAATAATGATAGTGAATTTTTAGAAAAATATAAAATTACTGATTATTCTTTATTAGTTTTTGTTCATAAATATAGACAAGGTGATGTTAGTATTAGTTTAGGTAATTCTGGTGTTAATAAAAGTCAAGATAAAAAATATTTATTTGGATTTTCTATTATTGATTTTTTAGGTAATTTTAATTTTGAAAAAAGAGGTGAAAAATTAGCTAAAACTTTTGTTAGTTATATTAAACAATTGAAAGATACTAATTTTTCTGTTTTAGATCCTGCACAATATGGTATAAGATTTAGAAATTTTGCTAAAGATGTTATTCCTATTAATATAGAAGAAGATTCTGATTAATATTTTTTTTTGTTAATTTTTTTTATTATAGAATTTTGAGGTAGTTATAAATTTAATTTATTCTATTTTAAATTTAATTTATGATACTTTAAAATCTATTATTATTCTTAAAAATAATATTTTTTTTTAAACAATTTTTTTAAAATCAAAATTAAATTAAAATAAAAAAAAATTTTATAAATTTATTTTATATTACAACAATAAATTATTCATAAATAAATATATTAAATATTTTCAACTTCAAGATTATTTGAATTTTCATTATTATTATTATTCTCATTATTATTATTTTCTAAACTATTATTAATATTATCTCTATCTTGTAAATTTCTTCTTGAAGCTAAAGAACCATTTTCACCTATATTTACATTAGTATCTTCTCTTCTTCCAACATTATTATTATTATTTATTTCATTATTTTGTCTTCTTCTACTTCTAGTTCTATTACTTCTTCTATTTCTATTTATCATATTATTATTATTATAATTTCTATTTTGAATTTGAATAATTTCAGGATTAATATTTTCTGGCATTTTATCCCATGAATTTAATAAATCTTGATTACAATTAGGACAATGAATATTATTTTCATTTTTTCTCATATAACTACTCAAACATTTATAATGAAAAACATGATAACAAGGAGTTAAACTAATTTCATCAACATCAGTTTTAAACTCTTCTAAACAAATAGTACAATTAGAACCATATTTTTCATATTCTTTTTTACAAATTTTACTTCCTAAATATTTAGGATCATTTAACAATAATTCAATTATTTTTTTATTATTTCTTCTTTGGATATTTTCATCATTATAAGGATTATTAAAATTTCTTCTAATTCCAAAATTATCATTAATAATATAAGTATTATAATTATTTGATTCTCTTCTAAATTTCTTAGTAAAACAATAAATAGCCCAAACACAACAAATACAACCAAAAATAATAATAATGATAGTAAATAATAATACAATTTTACCATAATCTTTCATTTTTATTTCAATGTAAAAAGGTAAATCTGAAAAAGTTTCTTCGAATTTAATAAAAAATTGAATATATTTAACTTCATTATAACTTTTTTTAAGTATTTCATTATTTACTTGTTTATAATCATATGTACCATCATTAAAATAAACAATATATTCAATCAATAAATTATCTTTTAATTTTTTTATATAAAAATTGAAAAGAGTAACTGAAGTTTTATCACTTTCATATGTATAATAACAATATAAATTTAATAAACCATAATATCCTTTCACTTTAGGTAAATCAATTGTTATTTTATTTTTTGATTCAATAAAACTTCCACAATAATTTTCTTGTTTAATTTTTGATAATGAATCTTCACAATTTTTATAATTAATTTTCCAGTCTCTTTCTTGAACTATTGGAATTTTTGATATACATTTACTTAAATGTGTATTCCATTCACAACCACATATTATATCTTCTTCACCACATACTGAACAATTGAAACAATCTTTTAATCTTGTACAATCTAACACTGATGATGCAGATTTTTTTATAAGTAAAAAAACTAATAGTATTTTAATTGTTAGAGGAAAAAAGATTTTATTATACATTTATTTAAATATTTTTTATTTTCAATATATATGTTTTATTTTTATTCATAATAGTAATCATTTTTTTATTTTCTATATTTTTTTTATATTGTTTTTTATATAGTTTATTCAAAAAATGCTAATTTTAAATTAAATAAAATGAATAACAAAAATGGAGAAATGGAAAACGGAAAAGAATTTCATTTTTTTTTTAATCACAATAATAATAAAAATATAAAAACTATAAATAAAAATAATCCAATAAGTAAATCAATAGATGAAAAAGGATTAATATTTTTTGGTCAAAATAACAGAAATAATTCCAATCAAAAAACAATAAAAAGGGATATAAGAGGTTATCCAATATCAGTAAATTACAATAAAAGATACACAAATACAAACTTAGAACAAAATTTATTAGCAAATAGTACAAATTTAGAATTAAACACAGAAACAATATTAAATCAAATAAGTCAATTAATAGACAAAAAGAAAAACAATAATAATAATAATACTACAAATTTAAATAATCAACAAATAAACAATCAAATAAACACAAATACAATAAAAATAAAAAAAGACTTTGGAGGAAAATGTTTTCAAAATATAAAAATAACTTCAATTCCAAATCACAAATACACAGAAAAAAAGCAAGATAAACAAAATAAAGATTTTGAAATAAACAATCATGAATATACTCCAATTGCAAGATCAGTAATATCATTTTCATATAATGAAGAAATAAATAAATTTAATAGAAAAGAAATGCAAGATATACATAAAATAATAGATAAATATATGAATTCAAATAATAAAGGATATTTTAGTTTATTTGATGGACATGGAAAAGGAATAAATGAACCAATAAAATATGCAGCTTCCCGTTTACCAAATATATTTTCTAATTTTTTAATATCAACACATTATAATATTGAAAAAAGTTTTATTTATTCATTTCAAAAAATAGATGATGAATTAAAATGTTATTCAGAAATTGAAAATTGTGGGAGTACAGCAACAATTTTATATATTGATAAAGAAAATGAAATAATTTATTCTGCAAATGTAGGAGATTCAAAAAGTATTTTAATAAATAAAAATAAAAATTATAAAAATTTAACAACAGAACATAAATGTATAAATAATAATGAAGAAGTACAAAGAATTAAAAATTTAGGAGGACTTGTTTTTAATGGGAGATTATTTGGTCAATTGGCTTTAACTAGAGCACTTGGGGATTTTTCTTTAAAAAATAATGGTTTAATTTCTACTCCTTCTATTTATAAAGTTAAAATATTAGATGATGATATTTTTATTGTTATTGCTAGTGATGGAGTCTGGGATACTTTAACTGAAAGTGATGTTTGTAATATTTGTATTGATAATAAAAATTTAAATGTTGATGAGTTAGGAAAATTAATTATTAAATCTTCTTTGGAAAAAGGAAGTGAAGATAATATTTCTTGTATTGTTATTCAAGTTAATTCTTTTGAGAATGTTTGATTAGGGTTTTAATTTTTTTTTTTTGCTTTGGTTTGATTTTTGATTAAGTATTATTAATTTTTTATATACAGGTTTTTATTTTTTGAAATTTTTTTATTTTTTTTTTTTTAATTTGAAAAAATAATTTGATTAATATTTAAGTATTGAAATGATGCTTAATAAAAAGGTAAATAGAGATATAAAAAATAACAAAAAAATAAAAGACAATGAACTTGATAAAGGATTAAGTGATTTAGATTCAGATTTATCTCAATCATCAGAAGAATCAAAAACAAAAATAAAAAACCAAAAAAATAAAACTTTAAAAGTAAATAATTCAATTGATGAAGAAGAAGAAGACTCAGAACAAAATCTTCATTTAAACATTCATGAATTAAAAAACAAATTAGAAAAACCATCAAAAAAAACAAATCAAAAACAAAAACAAGAATTAAAACTTCCTACAAAAATAATATATGAATCATCATCAAATTCATCATCCCCAGAAAAATCAATATCAAAACCAGAATTAAAAACAAAAAAAAACCTAAAATCAAATCAAAAAAATATAAAAGATAAAGAAAAAGAATTACTATCAAAATCTCATCCATCATTTCCTTCATTTTCTAAAATCCCATACACTTTATCAATAGTTCTCCCATCATCAATAATAGACAATGCTCAATCAAAAGAATTACGTACATATTTAATAGGCAACATAGCACGTACAATAGGAATATTTAAAGTATCAGAAATAATAATATATCATGATAAACTTCATACAAATCCATCATCAAAAGATCATTTATCATTTTTTATAAAAAATCTTCAATATTTAGAAACACCACAATATTTAAGAAAATCCCTTTTTCCAATAAGTGAAGATTTACAAAGAAGTGGTTTAATGAATCCACTTGAATCACAACATCATCTTCGCATTGATGAATGGTGTCCTTATCGTGAAGGAATAGTTTTAAATAGACCAGTTAAAGGTGATTTTTCTTGGGTTAATATTGGATTAAAAAAAGATTGTAAAATTAATAAGAAATTACCAGAAAAAACGAGAGTTACTGTTAAATTAAATGAAAATGGTTTTAATGATAATTTAAAATATTATTCTGGTATTCCTGTTTCTATGAGAGAACCTTTTGAAAATTATGGTATTTATTGGGGATATCTTGTTAGAGTTTGTGATAGATTTAATCAAATTTTTAATGAAAGTATTTTTGGAGAAAAATATGATTTAATTATTGGAACTTCTGATAAAGGCGATGATTATAGGAAAGTTAATTTTGAAAAAGTTAAAAATTTTAAACATTGTTTAATTGTTTTTGGAGGGATTCAAGGTATTGAAGGAATGATTGATGATGATGAAAAAGAAGTTAAAAGAGGAAAAGATGTTAAAGGATTTTTTGATTTTTATTTAAATACTTGTGTTAATCAAGGTTTAAGGACTATTAGAACTGAGGAAGCTGTTTTAATTTCTTTAGCTGTTATTAGACCTGAGTTAGATAAAATTAAAGGGATTTGTTAAATAAGTAAAAAAAGTTTTTTTATAAATAATATAAAATATTATATTTTAAATTTAAATAAAATATTTTTTTTTTTATTTTAAAAAATTGTTTTTTTATTATAATGTTTTATTTGGAAAAAAAATTTTTTTAATAAAAGAGATATAAAAAATAATAAATTTTATTTTTTATAATTTTTATCATTGTCTTTTGAATCATTTCCATTTACAATACTATTCATATCTGATGATAAAGATTGTATTTCAATGTAATTTTTAAATATATTTCCACTAATATTTGCATTTTTTCTACTATTAAAATTATTTTCTTTAGGACTTTTAAAATTAATAGAATGTTCACTTTTAATTTTATCCATTAAATATTTTGGATCTGAACCAAATTGTTCACTTATATAAATATTATTATTATTATTTGAAATTTCTTCTGAATTTGAAGAAAAAGGTTCATCAATTGTATTTTTATTTGAATCAATTTTAATTTCTTTTTCCTCATCAATAATATTATTTCTTTTGTTTGTTGAATCAATTTTATTTTTATCTTTTTTTTTTGAATCAGAATATTTTGTATTATTTTCATAATTAACTTTATCCCAATTTATTATTTGCTTTTTTTTATTTTTTAATTCTTTTTCTTTTTTTTCTTTTTGAATTCTATCTTTTATTTTTTCATATTCTTTTGAATATAATCTATCAATTACTTCTTTACTATTAGTATTTACATTTTTACTAACTGAATTTTTTTTCATTTCATCTAATTCTCTTTTTTCTTCATCTTCTTTCTTTTTTAATAAATTAATTTTTCTTTCAATTGATTTTGCTCTTCTTTGATTAAAAGGCATTGAAACAATATATTTATTATTTTTATATATTTGAGGTGAAAATGTATATTTTTCATTTTCTCTTTTTTCATTTTCAATTTCTCTTTCTTTATAATATAATGCATCATTATATAATTTTTTATAGTAATTTGAATTTTGTGGTTTTTCTTTATTTGAAATTTGGAAATTTTCCATTTCTTCTTTTAAATATTTATCTCTTAATCTTTCATTATTTTCTTTTCTAATTTTTGCATCATTATGTAATTGAATATATCTTGGTGGATCTTGGAATTGATTTTTTTTTATATTTGTTTTATTTATTTGAGGATTAAATGAGTAATTATTTTCAATATCATATAATCTTTTCATTTTTAAATAGAAAAGATTATCATTTCCATTATTTTTATCTTCATTAGTTATAAAATTATAATCTTTTATATCAAAATTATCTGAATTATTAAGTTCAATATCATAAATATTATTACTATTACTCCTATTATTTATAATATTTTTATTATTTATTTGTTTTTTATTTAAATTATTATTATTATTCAGATTTTCATTATAAATATGTGGATTATTATAATTTAATTTTTTATTTGATAATTGATAAACTGGAGACACCATTGGAATAGGAGAAATATACTCACCATTTGAATTAATTAAATTATTAACATTGACATTATTTATACTCTTAATATTTGATAAATTACTTATACTATTATTTAACGAATTAAAAACAGTTTTTGCATTTGTTTTATAAACTTGTTTATTATCATTATTATAATTAATATTAGGAACTTCTCTTTTTGGAACTTTTGCAAAAATATCATAAATTGGTGCATAATAAGTATAAGATTTAACTGGTTTTTTTTCATAATAAGGTTTAAAATTTTTATTTATTTTTGGAGTAAATGTACATTCACTTAAATCATTATTAACTGAATAATAATTTTGAAGACTATTATTTGATATTTTTAAAGGAGATGTTCTATTATTATTATTTAATTCTTCTGTATTATTCTTTATTAATTTAGTACTTTTAACTCTTGATTTATTTGGATTATTATTTATTAAATAATTATTTGAGTTATAATTTGTTTTATTTTTTTTTCTTATTTGTTGCTTATTTTTCCTATTTAATTTAAATAAAAAATTTGTTAACAAATTTTTTAATTTTAAAAATAAAACTGTTTTTATTGTTCTTATTGCTTTATATTTTGATATTAATTGATTGTTATAAAAAGCATTTATTGTTCTATTTGCATAATTAAATAATTGTTTTTCATCTTTTGAAATAATTTTCATAAATGAAAATAAAGCAGTTGTGAATATATCACTTATATTTTTCAAATTATTTTTTTTAACAATTTCAGAATAAATATCTAAAAATAAATTAACATTATCATAATCAACTAATCCAATATCATTAAAATATTCACATATTTTCATAGAACTATCTTCTCTATTACTCATTTTTATTTAAGTATATAACATTAAGAATAAAAAATTTAATAATAAAAAAAAATAAATAAATCCACTTTTAAAAATAAAAATTATATTTGTTATTATTTAAATAAGAAAACCAAAAAAAAAAATATAAAAACATTTCTCAATAAGTTTGATCTAAAATATTATTACTTAAAATCTTAGAATCAATTCTATTAATCATACTTTTCATTTCTTTAATTAAATCTTCACTATCTTTATTATCTCTTCCAGTTGAATAACCACAATTATTACAACTACCACAAATTGTATAACCCATAGTAGAATACATAGAAGAATTCATTGCATTCATCATACTTGCTTCATTTAAATTTCTTTCAATACTTAATGCATAGTCTTTTAATGAAATTAATGAATTAATTAAGTTATTAATTCTTGAATTTAATTCATTATTATTTATTGTTAAAGATTGAATTTTTTTCTCAAATTTTGCTTTTAATATTTCTTTTTCATTATTTCTTTTTTGACTTAATAATTTAAATTGAAGAACTTTATCTCTAAATTCTTTATCTTTTATATCATAAGCTTTTATTAAATCATTATATAGTTTATTAATTTTATCACATTCATCTTTATTTGATTTTGAATTTAATTCATATTGATTTATTTGTTCTTGTAAAATAGAAATTTCATTATTATTTGAACTATGATCATTAAATATATTATTTTTCTCACGATCCAAATTTAATAATTTCTTATGTAATATATCAATTATTTGTTGAGCTGAATTTTGATATTCTACAAAATCCATTTGTTTATCATTTAATTGTTTTTGTAATCTTTCTTTTTCTTCATTTAAATTATTAATTATTGTTTCTCTGCTTTTTAATTCATTTTCACTTGATTTCATTGCATTATCAAATTCAATAACTGCTTCATTTAATAATATAATTTGATCATCTCTACTTTTTAAATCTTGATTTAAATTATTAATATCATCTTGAAATTTTTCAATTAATTGTCTTGAATTTTTATTTTCATTTTCATAATTTAAATTATTTTCATTTATTGTTTCTTTTAATTCTAAAATTGTATTTGCTAATCTATCATTTTCTCTTAATTTATCATTTGCTTTTTTATCATAATCAGTTCCTTTATCATAATCTTTTTCTGTTAAATCTTCATTTAATTTTTTTGAATTTTCAAGTTCAGTTTTAACTCTTTCAATTTGATTCTTTAATTCATCAATTTCATATTCATAATGTTTAATAGTAATATTTTGATTTCTTTCTTTATTATCATATTTAACTTTAAATAACTCTTCTTTTTTAATATGTTCTTCTTTCATTTCATCAATTTTATTTTCATAATTAGACAATTTATTATTTAAATCATTACTTTTTTTTAATAAAGAAGGAAGCATTTTTAATTTATTTTCATATTCATCATTTTTTAATTTTAAATTAGAATTCTTATCATTAAATATTTGAAATTTATTTGAAGATGCCTCAAATCCTTTTACATATTCAGATATTATAATATTCTTATTTGCAACAGCTTCTTTTAATCTCATATTTTCTGCTCTAATTGCATTTAATTCTGATTCTAATTCTAAATAATTTTTATTTAAAGAATTATAATCTATTATTAAGTTATCATGAGCATTTATTTGTTGACTTTGATCTTCATTTAATTTTTGATAAGTTTTTAATTTTCGATTTAACATTTTTATTTGTTCATCTTTTGCTTTTAACATTTCTTCATTTCTTGGATTTAATTCCATTGAATATCCATATTGATGACCTATGTTACTAAAATTTACTGATGAGTTGTTTTTCATATTTGGAATTGGCATTGAGATATCTTCCATTTTTTTTTATTTTAAAAGTTTATTATTTTATTTTTTTTAAGATGTTATTTTTTATTGGAATTTTTTTTATATTAAAACATTATATTATTTTGATTATAATTTATATATATATTTATTTATCAAAATTATCTAAATGTTATTAACATTGTTTTTATTATTTGAAAGTTCTTTTAATTTTAATTCTAATCTATTTATCATAATTCTATATTTTGATACTTCTCTTTCTTTTGAAATTACTTGTTCTTTAATTTTAACTTTTTCTTTTTCAATTTCTTTAATTTTATCCATTAATTCATTTTTACTTTTAGTTAAACTTTGAATATCATTTTGATAACTTTTGTTTTGCTCTCTTAAAAATTGAATTAATTTATTATTTGATATCTCAGAATATTCATTAACTAAATTAACACTTGATGCAAGATTAATATTTCCATCTGGAGTAATATTATCATTACTATTTTTTTCTTTTATTCCATTCAATAAAAAACTTTCTTTTGGTGTTGTTGTTTTTCTTTTATCAATTGAATTT
>JAEEGK010019419.1_pt1 | contig 14579 bp, 4 predicted proteins | sample 8958771 | NCBI WGS metagenome assembly JAEEGK01 (sample SAMN16246547, study PRJNA631951) | gut metagenome | biome: gut microbiome; feature: rumen; material: SC-attached | host: Bos | place: Iran: Karaj | collected 2018-10
GGCGTGTTGATGAGGTTGTCGGTCAAGCTGATGATTTCGGGGGCGGTGTTCATGGTGGTGTCCGTCGTCTGCCTGCTGGGCGTCTGGGGCCGCGTGGCTGCCTTGGGCGAATTGTCGGAATATCTTGGCATGACGGACGATTTCCAGCATCGTCTCGTGGAATTGTCGTGGTGCCGTGACCGAATGGAGATGGATCGCCAGTTGACGGAGCTCCAGCATGTTTTCGAGACGATGAACGGTCGGCCGAAGTTGCTGAAAGAGATCGGCGGCCGTTACGGCGGGCAGGGGAAGGTTATTCAGGGGGAACTGGCCGTTTTGAAGGCGACGGGGCTTGGCGTGAACCGCTTGCAGGATGCAGAGAAGATCCGTGAGCTTTCGGACCAGATGGGCGAACTGGCCGGCCTGGCCGTTGCGCGCATGTTGGTGAATCGTTCGGCGGCGTGGCGGTATGTCATCATTTGGCTGATTATCGGCATTTTGTTGTTGGCATCGAATGCGGCGTGGTACTGGATTGATATTCGCAACCGATTGAAACAGTTGAGCTTGCAACTCGTTTCAACAGGCGGTGAAAAGGGTATTTACCAGCCGTTGCACGATATTTCGGAAATCGGTCCTGCCTTGCAACGATATTCGGAGAGCAGTGGGCAGCGCGTGCAAGGCCATGAATTCTTCTTGGCGGAAATGAGCCATGAGATCCGCACGCCTTTGAACGGTATCATTGGTTTTCTGAGCAACTTAGGCACGACGCCGCTGAATGCGCAGCAGAAGCAGTATGTGCGGATCATCGAATCCAGTGCGCGAAGCCTGTTGCACGTCATCAATGAAGTTTTGGATTATTCGAAAATCAACGGCGGCAAGATGGAATTGGAGGACGTCGCCTTCGATCTGCGGGCTTTGGCGGAGGACAGGATCGCGATGGCCAGCCAGCTCGGCAAGGCCAAAGCGTTGCATTGCAGCTTGTTGTTTCCCGGACACGACCCTGTCATCGTGCGCGGCGATCCAAACCGCCTGCGGCAGGTTCTGGACAATCTTCTGAGCAACGCCGTCAAATTCACGGAGCGCGGCGAAGTCTGCCTGGAGATCCAATTGGGCGACACGGGCGGCGAGCAGCTGGTCGTGGATTTCGCCGTGAAGGATTCGGGCATCGGCATTCCCGCGTCCAAACTGCCGGATTTGTTCCAGCCGTTCAAGCAGGCGGACAGCAGCGTCAGCCGGAAATACGGCGGCACGGGGCTTGGTCTGAGCATTTCCAGCAGTCTCGTCGGGCTGATGGGCGGCAAGCTGGAAGTGTGGAGCCGCCAAGGCGAAGGCTCCCGCTTCTATTTCATGTTGCAGATGACGAAGGCCAACGCGGCGGAGCAGGTCCGTCTGCCAGGAAGCTTCCGCATCGCATTGCCACGGAACGAGTTGAAGAAACACTGCGCGCTATTGGTCGATGACACTCCGACGAATCTTTTCCTTTTGGAAACAGTCTGCCAAAGCATCGGCCTGCCGTATCGGACGGCGGCCAACGGCGCGGAAGCCGTCGAACTGAGCATGAAGCAGAAGTTCGATGTCATTTTCATGGATATCCAAATGCCTGTGATGGACGGATATACGGCGATTCGCGAAATTCGCAAGTTGCCGACGAGCACGATGACGGCCATCATCGCGTTGACGGCGAGCGCCTTCCAGGAGGATGTGGAACGTGCGTTGAGCGCAGGGGCGACGGGATTCATTGCCAAGCCGTTCGAACGCAATCAGTTGCTGATGTGCATTGCGGATGCGTTGGTCATCGAGCCTGTCCGCGAAGCCATCGAAGAAGTGGATACGCAGGAAAGCGAAGATGCGGCGACTGTCCGGCAGATGCACAATTTCATGCGCGAACAGTATCAGATTTCGCTTGGCGAAATCAAAATGACATTGGCGCAGACAGTTGCGGATTGGCGGCCGCTTCTGGACAACCTGCGGATCCATGCGAAAAAAGGCAACGGAACGGATACGCGGGCCATCCTGCACAGGCTGAAAGGACAGCTGTCATCCATCGGCCTGCCGGAACAGTCCGAACAGGCGGCCATGCTCATGGAATGTCTCACGGAGGATTCCGTTCCCGAGCAGGCCATGAACGGCATCGACGAGTTGATCCGTGATTTGAGCCGTATCTTCCGCCTGCTGGAACAGGACGTAACCGTCGTGAAATGAAGGATGAACGCATGAACAAGCATGGCCTGGTGATGTTTCTCGCGTTGTTCGTCCTGCTGGTCGCATGCCGTTTCGGCCAGCCGATGGGACAAGACGAGATTTCACATTACTACAAATGCATCCGCATGCTTTATCTGGACGGCTATTCGCATCCGGCGGACGTCATCACATTTTCGCCGCATCTGTATCCGCTTCTGGCCTGTGGCGTTTGCAAACTGACGGGCCATTTCAATCAGGCGGCTGTGCAGATGACTGGCGTCTTTTGCTGGCTGGCCGTGATCTGCTTGCTGTGGAAATTGTCGAAAACAACTCAGGAGCAATGGGTTGCATGTGGCCTTTGTGTGTTGTTGCCGATGGTGCAACAAGCGGCCGTGACAGTGGAAATCGACCAGACCGTTCTCCCGCTAGTAACGCTTCTCCTTTGCTGGCGGGTGAAGGAATTCATGGAGGAAAGTTCTGTGAAAAACGGTCTCTGGCTGGCCGCATCCATGACGTTGGCGTTGTGGGCGCGATTGACGACGCCGATTGTCTTAATCCCTCTGTTTGTTGGATTTGCATGGTGGAGCACGGATGGAAAGAAGGCTGTGAAGACGGCGGTGTGGCTGTTGTTCGGCTGCGTCGTGTTTTTCATGACATGGCGGCTCTACTGCATGGCGACAGGCGTGAATTGGTTTGGGCCGTTTGACTATTTGGCGCGATCATTCCGGGAAACGACGGTCGGCGAACGCGCCAGCGGCGCTTCGCGCCTCGTACAGAACATGTTATATCTTGTCTTCTGGGGGATGAATCCGTTTTTGCTGGTACTGACGGCGGGCAGCGTCATCATTGGATATTTGAAAAAAGGTCCGCGGACGGAACTGTGCTATCTGGCGGCGGGCGTGTGGCTGTTGTGCGGGTATGAAGTCGTCGGCGGTGCGCTGTTTGGATTTCCGAAATACCAGATTCCCGCATTGCCGTTGATCTGCTTGGGTATCGCGTTGGCGTGGAAGGACATGTGGAAATTCAAACCATTGAGACGAGATGTGGCGGTCCATTTGGTGATTCTCGGACTTTTGTCATGGATTCTTCTAATGAAAACGGGCGATCCGTTGCATGCGATGCGAATCGATATTCGCGAAACGGCGGCGATTGGCGGATCTATCCGTCTGGAATTTATGAAGTTAGGAGCATGTTTCGCAATCTGCTGGGTGGCGTTGGGCATGGCCGTCGTTTTGTTCTGGTGGCGTCTGCATGCGATGACATTGTGGCAACTACTGCTTCTTGGTGTGCTATGGACGAATGGCGTCTTTTCCGTCTGGCAGGGAAACCGTCCGTATTCCACTGGCTATGTCTATGGGGATGAAGGGGAAACACGTGAAGTGGCGGGGCTGATTGAGTTCCGCCGATGGACTGACCGACCGCTTTTCGTGCCGCATGAAGTGCTGTTCCAAATAGGCGATTTCCGTCTCGTCGATGGCCTGCCGATGGACTGGACGGATATGGATGCCGTGGTGGAACGCATTAAAAATGAACATCCACCGATGATTGCGCTTTCCGTGTTGACCAACACGACGAGCGAAGTCCGGGAGGCGCTGAGCCATGAAAAAATACAGAAAAACTTGCCGCCCACCTATGAAATGAAGCGTGTCGGACGTTATTATATATGGTGGAATGGGATGAGATATATAAGATATAGAGAATAGCGCGTTGTTTGGATAGTCATTATATTCATATAGATATTTATCTATGGTTACAATATTAAGTTATTTATTCGGATTTTCATGCCTGCTGTGGATCGGCAGGGAGGGGCTGCCTGTCGTTTTGCCGGATATTTTTCTGGCGTGTCTTCTGCCGTTTGCGTTGCGTAACTGGTTGCAGCGCAAGGCGGAAGTCCATCTGTGGCTGAATCGCGGTTATTATCTGGTGCTTCTTGGACTCTGTTGGGCGACGGTTTCCTGCGCGGCGGCGGCTGGTCTGGGCGGCGGCCTGCTGAAGGCTTGCCAATTGGGATGGTATCTGCTGGTAGGGCCGTTTGTCGTTGCGATGTTGCCGGAAGAGCGTGGCAATATGATGAAAGGCCTTGCCATTGGCTTGGTTGCGAATGTCTTGACGGCTTGCGTCATGCCGTTTTTCGAAACATTCGGCGGACCGTGCGGCGGATTGATGCTGTCGCGAACAGGATATGGCGTCGGCATGGCTATCGCGTTGTCGCTGTTGCTGATGCGTGATGCCTTACCGCTGGCGTGGGTGACGGCTCCATGGGGCAGCGTGGCGTTGATGCTGTGCGGTCTGTCATTGAGCGGATTGTCTGGAATTGTCCTGTGTTGTCTGTCGATTGCCATGAGCTACCGCAACGGTTTCATTATCCGTGAACGGCAGTTGCATTTGGCGCCGTTTTTGGCGGCTGTTCTGCTGATGTTGCTGATCAGTCCTGCGCGTCGTGATGCCTTGATGGACTGTGTGACGCCGTCGGAAAAGACTGAATTGTCGGAAGTTAGCCCACGTCGTTGGGTGCAGGAGCGCGTCTGCGCATGGCGTGCGATCAAAGATTCGCCGTGTTTTGGATTCGGTCCAGGGAAGTATCAGGCAACGGTCGGCATGGCGCGTTTTCGTGGTCGTTTTCCGCGTCCGAACGAGACGAAAGTCGAATTAAACACGCAGGTCGGATGGCAGGTGGTCGCGATCGAATACGGTTTTGTCGCCGCCGCATTGATTGCGGTTGGCCTTATTGCCTTGGTGTTGAACGGGTTGTGGCGTAAAGGAAAGGCTAATCCAAATGCGGCTTGCGCGGCGTTGTTCGTGTTTTTAGGCATGTTCTTTACGCCGCTGTTGGTGAAAGGCGCGGGCATGCTGGTGGCGTTGGCGTTGGGCGTGATGTTGCAGGCAAAACAACAGGCCGCGCAAGCGGGCGTAGTCGGAAGTGACGTTGCGGCAAGTGGTTCCGAATCGGAACCACCGAAACACACCTGCTGGGCGACAGGGCTAAACAAGCTTGGCATCAGTTGGTCGTTGTTGCGGCAACCGTTGCCGCTGTTCGCGTTATGGGCCGCCGCGTTGGTGGCGATGTTTGGCGTTCAATGCGTTGGTGCATTGAAAGCGTCAAATGACGATGGCGGCAACGAAGAGCTTGCCAGCGGGGCGTTTGTGACGATTGTCGAAGCGGAAACGCTGTTGAATATCGCGAAGCCGTTTGAAATCCATGAAGACGCGGCTTGTTCGGGCGGTCGTGCTGTAGAAATTCCGGACAGAATTTTGGAAGATGACGCAGCGTTGCGGCAGATCCGTGTAACGTATCCTCTTGAAATGCAAGAGGCAAAGACGCTCCATTTGTGGATGCGGGCCCGTTGGAAAGACGGTTGCGGCAATTCCGTTTACGTGTCGTGGGATGGCGAAACGCCGTCCCTTGCGGGCAACGACGGAACGTATCAGGCGTGGCATTGGATCTATGGCGGTGATGTCAATCTAACCGTTGGAAAACATGAACTTGCGTTGTTGCCGAGCGAAGACGGTGTCGAAATCGACCAGTTGATTTTGTGTGATGATTCGCAGTTCAGACCGACTGGCGTCATGGATCATGAGAAGTTGAAGAACGGACAGTTTGCGTCAGGCGGTGAATTGACGGGGCTCATGGCCGCGTTAGCGACTGAAAATTCGCTTTCTACGACGCCGCAGCCAGCGGAGAAGCCGTTGTTGTTCGGCACGGCGGGGCCGTATCGCGGCGGTTTTGAAGGAATGCTTATTAAATATGGTATGCCGTTCCGTCCGCTCATGGACTACGAATTGGAACTGCCCGAACGGCTGGCGGAATGCACATGCATCATGATGTCGGATCCCATGAACCAAGATTTTGAGAAAATGACGGCGACATTGATCCAATTCGTGGAAAACGGCGGCACGCTTGTCATCGAAAAATGCGACACATGGATGGGTACGTTGCGCCGCGGCACGCCGCTGTATCCGCGTCGTTTTTGGCGGCATTTGCCGCCGGGCGGCTTCCTGAAGGCGGACGATTCGTGGCCGTTTGCAGGCTTGGAACCAGGAACGGAACTTCCTCTTGCCCATGATGTTAGCATGCAATTACTACATGACAGGGGAGGAAGTGACTGGACGGCTCGTGGCACGTTGAAGATGGGTGACCGCGAAATGGCTGGCGGCATTTGGGAGCGGACGCTCGGAAAAGGCCGCGTCCTCTATTTGGGGGCGCCGCTGGCCTTCCAGATCATGTGGCGCGACCGCCATTTCGAACCCGTCATGAAAAACATCCTGCAGAACATCGCGGCGGCGAATGGTCGTAAGTCGTTGTGGACAGGATGGAAAGCGCAGGTTTTGACGCCGTCAGAACCGTGTTTTACGGACGATTTTATGCGGGATGGCGACCAGCCAGGCGGCGGTTGGAAAGTGTTGAGCGGTTCATTTGTCTGTCCGGGCGACAAGCCGCCCGTGCCGTACGGCGAATTCACGCTGGAATGCAAGGAGCCTGGCGAAATTGTCGTCGGCGACGATGGATGGAAGAATTACGCGTTCTCTTATTCTATTCTGGGTAAAGGTGTTACGACACTGAAATTGAAAACGACGGCAGGCCGAGAGGTGACCGTCCGCTACAACAGTGCGACGCAGGGCAGGTCGTTGAATGTGGCTGGAACCGTCATGAAGGCAGGCGGCAACGCCACGTTGGATGAGATTGACAGGTGGCATCGTGTAACCGTTTTGTGCCGTGATGGTTCTGTTGAACTGTATTGCGGCGGCGAAGCTGAAAAGTGGTCATCCAATGGCAAATTGCTTTTGGACGGCGAGACGTTTGCGGGGGAGGCGAAGCTGTCGTTCGACACGGCGGGCATGCTGTTGGATGATGTGTCCGTTCGATCCGTTAACGACATTCTGCCGAATACGGGCCGCGCCGTCGGCGAAGAGGGCAGCTGCCTGTCGTTGGCGCGGTTGCAAGATGATGGTATTGAGCCATATACGGTGTTCACACCATACGTCAACGGACGGCCTTGCCGTGATGTGGCGAACGGTTTCACAATTCCGTTGCCGTTGTTCAGAGAGACGTCGCTCATGGTCAATGGAAAGACCTACAAGCTGCCTGCAACGCAGCCTCAAGATATTTTGGCAATGCCGGAAAATGATGTGGCGGAATGGTTTGTGGCATGTCCAACTTGGAAGGACTATGTCTTCAAAGGCCGTTTGACGGATTGGTATGGCACGGGCGACGGCATGTGGGAGAGCCTCCAGCGTTGGAGCTGCGACCGCAACTGGTCGTGGCTCGGTGTCGAGACAAGCAAAACGGCGGTGCTGTGGCATCGCGAAGTGAGACAAGCTCCGTTCGCTGTGCGGACATGGATTTCCATGGGCGCACGGGATAATTTCGCCAGTGAATACGAACGCGGCCGCGATCTGAATCTTGTCTTCGGCGGCAATGGAAAGGATCTCACGACGGGCTGGACGGTTCGCGTCATGCGGGCACATGAGCGCGGCGTGGAATTGTGGCATGGCGACCAGCTGGTCGCCAAAAATACGGAGCACGGCATGGGGCGCGGCCATACGCTGCATCACAGCTGGTATGAAATCGCCGCCGTCGTGGAAGGCGGGCGTGTCCGCGTCTATTACGAAGGCCGGCAGGTCATCGACCAAGCTGTTGATGAAAAGGAATTTAGAGGGCAGCTTGGCGTTTGGACGGAGGATAATTCCATAAGAATTGGAAGAGTGCAGATTTCATTCTAGGATTCTAGGATTCTAGATGTCTAGTATAGAAGAAGTTAAGATTTTTGTAGCCTTTTAGAAAAATTTTTTCTAGAAGGCTATTTTTTTGCAAGAATCTTTCCAAAAGATAGTTATAGCTTGGTGGAGTCATAGCGATTGGGCAGAATTATTAGGAATTATCATGATTTATCATTATTTGATATGATTATGCATGATAGTGAATTTATCTAGCTTGCATTATCTGGATGACAGGATATAATAAATCAAAACAAAATAATTTTTCAGTGTGATTTATTTCGTTGATCCGTGTTGAATCCAGACAAATCAGGAGTGCAAAACATGAAAGAAAAATGCAAGAAAAGACGAATTCTAACAGGGCGTATCCTATTGTTGGCGTTGGGGATGATACTATGGGGAGGCATGGCGATGGCGCAACGCGTCATCTATGTTAAATCTGGCGGCAGTGGCGATGGCGGTAGCTGGACGACGGCGTTGGGGGACGTCCAGGCCGCCATCGACGCTGCGTCTTCTGGCGACAGCGTGTGGATCGCGACGGGCACGTATTATCCGAGCGCTGTGCGCGAACTGGAAGGTGCGGAACTGTTTGGATATTCCTTCGAATTGAAGGATGGTGTGTCGTTGTACGGTGGTTTCAAAGGAAACGAGACGGCGTTGTCGGAACGGCGGATGCGGAAGAATGGCGGCGACGCATGGGATTTTTCGTATCCGACGATTCTTTCGCAGACGGAAGGTGAAGTTGGCGGCGTTGTCCGCAGTGGCGAAACGCTGTTGACGGCTCCCGTGGTATTGGATGGTTTGGTCATCCAAAACGGCCAGGCTGTCGGCAGCGGTGTAGACGGCATGGGCGGCGGTGTACAGGCCATGGGCTTGATTACAATTCGCAACTGCCTGATTACCGGTAACTTGGCTCGTGACGGCGGCGGTCTCGCGCTTGGTGGCGGGGTGACTGTTGAAAGTTGCGGCATCTTCGACAACGAATTGATTGAAGAAGGTTGGGGTGGCAAAGGCGGCGGTTTGTATCTGTTCGGTGACGGCAATCTGGTCATCGGTAGCGTCGTGGTCGGCAATGGCGTTGTCGAAAGCGGCGTGCAGAACGGTGGCGGTATTTATGCCGTTGGCAATGGCGGCATCATGCACTGCACAATCGTCGGCAACTATGCAATGCGCGAAGGTGGTGGCGTGTGGTGCGAAGGCGACGTGGAAGTGACGAACAGCATCATTTGGGGAAATGCGCCGTCGTTGGTGCAGGCCAATGGAGCTCAGGAGAATTTCATCTGCTGTGCGATTGAAGCAGGCGCCCCAGGCGTCGGCATCATTCCGTTGATGAGCGACAACTGCGGCAACAAAGGCATTTCGTCGAATGAAAATTTGGTCGGTAGCTACTATATTTGCTTTGTGGATCCAATTGGCCGCAATTTCCGTCTGGGTGACGGATCCTATGCCATCAACCGCGCATTGCCTGGCGTGAATGGTGTGGATGCGACGGGAAAGGATTTGCAGTCGCTTGGCCTTCCGGACATCGGCGCCTACGCAACGGTGGCGAAGGGCAATCTGGCGGCGGATTTTTCAGTCGCTTATCCTTATATATATGGGGGATGGTCTGAAATCGAGACGCAGTTTGGCATTTGGACGCCGGAAGGTTGCCTGAATGAATATTCCGGTGAGGAGGATTGCGTCAGGCTGAATGGCGATGTCACGACCTCTGTGTGGACTGGCGACTGGCTGCAGGCTGGGCCTGTCGATATCACGTTGGCATTTTGGGTGACCGGTGATGAAGCGGCGTTGTGGAATGTGGAGAGCATCACGAAGCGTGTGGTCGTCCGTCCGCGTCCATTGCTGATTCAGGCGAACGACGCCATCCATCGTTTCGGTGAACCGATGCCCGAATTGACATGGACGCTGGCTGGTGGACGGCTTATCGGTGATGATGAAATCGTCGGCGAATTGGTCTGTGAAGAGGGCGAAGAATTGGGCAGGACGTATCCGATCCAGCAGGGTACATTGGCTGTTTCCGATGGTAACAACGGCAACAACTACACGATCATCTTCCGTGAAGGGTTGATGACCACCATGAAAGGTCAGGCGGAGATCACGGCGGGCGACCAGTCGAAAGAATACGACACGGATCCCTTCGATCTGGATTTCGAGACGGAGCCTGGTGACGTCAATGTCATCGTCATTTACGAAGGAACGGACGGGACGGATTATCCACCGTCAACAGATCCGCCTACGGATGCAGGAACTTACATTGTTACCATCATCGTCGATGACCCGCATTATGAAGGCGAGACGACGCTGATCATCGAAATCACGCCCGCTGCGTTGACCATCATTGCGGATGACAAGACGCGTTACTATGGCCAGCAGAATCCCGAACTGACGATGTCGTTCGAAGGCTTCAAAGGCGGCGACGGCCCGTCTTCCATTACGCTGCCAACAATCGCCACGGAGGCGACCATAGCAAGTCCTGTTCGTTTAGGCGGTTATCCTATCACACTGACAGGCGGTGAGGCGCGCAACTATGATTTGACATTGCGAAACGGTACGTTGACCATCCTTCGCGCCAAACCAGTTGTTGGCGACGCGACGGCTGGCGATATCGTCTATGGCGACCAACTGTCCGATTCTGAACTGGATGGTACGGTGACGAATCCGTATGGCGATGGTGACATTCCTGGTACGTTTGTGTGGGACGATGGCGACGAGTTGCCGCCCGCAGGAAAGGAGCCCCACACATGGACGTTCATTCCGGATGATTTGGAAAACTATGAACCTGTCACAGGACAGAGCCCCGTGTGGGTGCATCCGCGCACAATTGTCGTATCCGGAGGATCTTATGAAAAGACCTATGGCGATGACGATCCGGAATTCACATTTGAGATCATCGGCGACGGTCTTGTCGGCGACGACACATTCAGCGGATCCATCGAGCGTGTTCCAGGCGAAGATGCAGGCACGTATCCCGTCAAGCAGGGCACGTTGGCCTTGAATTCGAATTATGAAATCGACTTCCAGGAAGGCACGTTGACCATCAAGCCGGCCACGTTGACGGTTCGCCTGAAGAATCCGGAGGAAAGTCGTGGATATGGTTATCCGAATCCAGAGTTCGAACTTGAATATGAAGGATTTATCAATGGCGATACAGAAGATGATTTGACGTTGAAACCGCATGCGTCCACCACGGCAGAACTCATGAGCGTGCCCGGTGACTATCCAGTCATCATCAGCGGCGGCGTTGATAACAACTATACCTTCGTGTATGAGAACGGCATCTTGCATGTTGGAAAGGCGGTATTGCAGCCCATTAATGTTGTCACGGCTTCCGATATCACGTATGGACAGTATCTTGAAGATTCTGTTCTGACCGGCCGTTTCCTCCATCCCACGCTTGGCCTGCAGATTGATGGCGAACTCGGTTGGATTGACGACGGCGACACAGCATTGCCAGTAGGTGAACATGAGATGGACTGGGTATTCGTCCCCTACAGCGAATACTACGAAATCGCAGAAGGAACGGCAACCGTTACCGTCCACAAAGCCATCCTGACAATTTCGGTGGTGGATTGCGAACGTGATGTGCACAATCCTATCGATGAATTCGAATTGGCCTATGACGGCTTCGTGTTCGACGAGACGGAAGACACGGAAGGTGTGTTTACAGAATATCCGCATGTAGAAAGAACTGATGAATTCGATTCTCCAATGGGTGATTATGAACTCATATTGGTCGGCGGTCAATGCCCGAACTATGAAGTGGTCTTGAACAACGGCACGCTGACGGTGAATCGCATCAAGCCTATTGTCGTGGAGAATTTGACTCTGTATGCCGTCAGAGGCACGAGAGTCCGTGAACTTGGCGATCCGCCCGTCACGTTGGCGGATCCCTATACAGGCGGAGACGTTCCTGGTGGTATTGGCTGGCAGTCTCCTACACTCGTCCTGTATGCGGGAACTAAAGATATTCCATGGTATTATACTTCTGGCGACTTAACACGCTATATCAGTTTCAGTGGTTATACGACTGTTATTGTAACGGGTTCGAAAGCTACGGATACGGAGTCGATGGGACTGACGCCTCCTTCTGCGACTGTGAAGACGGCCCCTTCCGCCACGGCCATCACATATGGCGAGACACTAGCTTCCTCCGTCATCAGCGGCGGTGTCTGTGTCGATCCCGCGACAGGCGAAACCATGGACGGTGTCTGGCAGTGGGTTGAGCCGAACACCATTCCGAAATCCATTGGCGCACAGTCGTTTGCATGTATCTTCACGCCGTACGATGAAACGTTTGGCAACACGGAGACATCCGTTTCCGTGACGGTCAATCGTCAACCAATCGCCATCAAGGCGGATTCGCATCACATCCAGTATGGCGACGCGATTCCGACGCTGACATGGCAGGTGACGGATGGGTGCATTGTCGAACCGTCACATCTAACTGGCAGTCTAGAACTTGTGAAGACCAGCGCGGATGGCGTCTGGCCGGAGATGTACCGCATCGCCATTGGAACATTGGCCTTGCAGGAACAGTATGATATGACGTTCACGGAAGGCACGTTGATGATATCCGCCCGCAAAGTCGTGGTTGCCGCACAGACGATGGCCAAGAAGGCCGGCGAGCCTGACCCTGCATTGCAAGTCACTATTGTATCGGGACTTGGAAGCGGACAGCTGACTGGTTCATTGACGCGTGACGAAGGCGAAGAGCCTGGTGAATATACAATCCGGCAGGGGACGTTAGCCATCGCTGACGGCGATAATGGCGCGCAGAATCTCGTCTTCGTGGAAGGCAAGCTCGTCATTTTGGAGAATGAAGCGGAGGCCAAGCCGATGAGTTCGCGCGTTGTCGTGAACGCCGCTTGGGCGGACGCTTATGAAGATGGCGTGGCGACGACCTTCCAAGGGACAGGGCTGACGTTTGGCTATGATGCCTTTACGACGGTGGAGGAAGCGATCGCCAACGTGGCTTCTGGCGGCTGTGTCCAGATCGTTGCTGGCCATTACGAAGCTCCTGGAGGAGAATGGGTTGTGACAAAACCGATGGCCATTCTCGGCTGGCAGGCGGCGAATGATGGCAATGTTGCGCTGACGGGCACGATTCGTGCCAGTGGAATGGCCGTTGGCAGTCTGCTGATCGGCAATCTGGTCGTCACGTCCGCAGATGATTCGAAGGCGGCGTTGATCGTGGAAGATGGTGTTGGAACGGTTGTCTGCCTGAACAGTGTTCTAGTCGGCAAGCCTGCGGGCGTGCAGATCGGCGTTTATACGGGTGGCGTGACGTTGCAGAACAACGACATCGTCGCGGATGATATCTGCGTGAAATGCGTGCGGAACGGCAATCAAGCCGCGCCGTCTGGTCTGCTCTACATGGGCGGCAACGCTTTTGAAGGCTCAACGCTGTTGATGGACAATGGTTTCCCGTATCTGCTGGACAAGAACATGTTCAATGGAGATGAGGCTGGCCAGTAAAAAATAACTAAAAAATATTTGATAAAATCAATAAAAATCGGCGGAAAATGGCATTTCTGCCGATTTTTTGTTGAAAAAATCAATTAAAATTCAAAAAAAAATCAATTTTTGACTTGTCTGCCACTATAATAATATGTATAACATAGGCGTGACAAGAGGGAGACCACCTTCTAAAAGAAAATAAAAATTCAAAAATAACGGAGTAATGAAGATGAAAAAGCTGATGATTGCGATTTTGGTTTTGGCAGCTGTTGGCGTCTACGCGCAGGATGTTCAAACGGCATTGAGTGGTGTCGTATTTAATACTAATACGGGTTTGTTTGATATCAAAAAAGATGGTACGTGGGTTATTCAGCTGTATCAGCCGATGACCAACAATGGACAGACTAACGCACTTTGGTACTATAAAGTCATAAATGGTGAGAATACTCAGCCAGATAAGTTGTCTGATAAACCCCAAGGGAATGATACTTTTACTTTTTCTGGCTTGCATGCTGGTGAGTCAATCAAATTCTATCTTAATCCTGCGCAGAATGGTAGTAATCCGAGTGGTATTGCAGAGCTTAATAATATTCATGTTATTACGCATCCTCATGGCAATCCTGGTGTTGATTTGGTTACGGGGAAAACGAATGAGGTCTATGGCTTCGAATGGGGGAAAAATGATAATTTGTCGTTTATCAACTCTGGTTTCGAACCTGCCTCCACCCCCTCCGGCCAGCCTCTGCCTGGCGCTCTGACCACGATGCTCATCGCCGGTGGTTGCGCGGCGTACCTCCGCAAGCGCAAGGCTGCTCGCAAATAAAAGCTGACAACGCCTGAACGGCGATTTGATTCCATCACGCAGCGGCGGGAAATGTTTTTCCCGCCGCTGCGTTGTTTTTTGCAATCGTCTTTATGGTTATTATAACCGATGGGGGTGAAGCTGTTTGCGAACGGTTGGTGTCATTTGCTTCGATTGACTGGCGACCATGCCCTTCAAAACAAAAAAAAATATGTTTTAGGGCAAAAAAGTTGTTTTTTTCGCGTATTTTTTCATTTTTTTCGATTGCACTTTTGAAAACATGCGGTATCTTAAAACGTGCGATTGGAACGCATGTTTCAAGCGCGTATTGAGAAAAAGGGTATGGGATGGTTTGTTTTACAAACAGGGTAGTCGAGAGAAATGAAAAAATTAAAGAAGACGGAAAAGAGGTCTATGACAGCTGTGTCTGTGTTCAGGGCCTTCG